>Ga0114974_10003570_pt1 | contig 11691 bp, 10 predicted proteins | sample S_130206_EF_Meta_FD_87318 | JGI IMG/M metagenome (GOLD analysis project Ga0114974, IMG submission 87318) | Freshwater microbial communities from Lake Simoncouche, Canada to study carbon cycling - S_130206_EF_MetaG | ecosystem: Environmental > Aquatic > Freshwater > Lake | place: Lake...
CGCGATGAACAAGGCAAGATGGAAGCGCGCATTCGCCAGCTAAAACAAATGCTTGAGAATGCACACATCGGAACTCCCCCAGCATCTGCCGACGGCGTTGTTGGTCCCGGAATGGTGATCACCGCAATCATCGCTGGCGACGAGGAAAAATTCCTACTTGGTTCACGCGAAATCGCATCTGGTGACTTAAGCGTTTACAGCGAGAAATCACCACTGGGTGCAGCCGTTATGGGCGCCAAGATCGGTGACACAGTTTCATACACCGCACCTAACGGTAAAGAGATAAAAGTCGAGATTAAAGAAGCAACTAACTACTAATTAGTAAGTCGCTCTTCCACCAGAAGCATCAAAGGTAAAGCCGGTTGTAAATGAACAAGCTTTCGATGCCATGAAAGCAACGATTTCGGCGACTTCTTCGGGTTGACCGACGCGGCCCATGGGAATGCGGCTGATCATGTATTTAAGAGTTTCATCAGATGTGTTGGCATTCATCGGTGTGCTGATTACCGCTGGTGCAAGTGAGTTAATAACGATTCCATCTGCCGCAACTTCCTTGGCAACGCCTTTAACGAAACCGATCATGCCGGCCTTTGAAGTGTTGTATGGAGAAAGACCTGGGTTTCCTTCTTTACCTGCAATTGATGCCAGGTGAACAATTCGTCCGTACTTCTTTGCTTTCATTGCTGGGATAACTGCTTGGGTAAGCCAGATTGCACCATAGAGATTTACTTGCAGAACTTTTTCAAAGTCAGCCCATTTCACATCTATTGCAGGAGTATTTGATGGCCCGACAATTCCTGCGGTATTGATTAGCGCATCGATTGTGCCGTGGTCTTTTAAAATTGCAGCGATCGTTGCGTTGATCTGGCTTTGATCTGAGATATCGCAAGTGTGGACTTGGTTTGGGGCCAGCTTTAGCTCTTTGGCTAATTCATCGAGTGCTGCTTTATTGAAATCAAGTGCGATTACCTTTGCACCGCGGGAAGCGATCAATTGAGCACTGGCTTTACCGATTCCAGTGGCAGCACCTGAGATAACAACTACTTGGCCGTTGAATTCAACTAATTCGGTGCTGGTCATTTTTATCCTTTACTTAATCCGCGGATCAATATGGATCTTTGGTCCATCGCCAGCGCCTTGCGGACGTTTACCCATAAAGACATCGTGCACTTCATTTAGTGAAATTGTGGCAGCGATTAGCGGACGGGGATCGACTTCACCGCGAGCAAATATTTCAATGGCGCCTTTTAAGCCAGGAGATGCCGAAAGTATGCCGACTGCAGTGACATCTTTGAGCGCAATATCGCGCGAATCGATCAAGCTTGGCTCACCTGAGATGCCGATGTAAACAACTCGGCCGCCAGGTTCAACAGCTTGCACAATTTCATTTGGAATTGATTTGTGATTGGTGGCATCGATAATTCCATCAAAGCCTGTCCTAGGTTTTACTAAATCAGTTCCGGCGTTCTTGATACCAATCTCATGGGCAAGTTTGATGGTACGTTCGTTGCGACCGATTAAGTGAACGTTGGCACCTGCAGCTTGGGCCAACTGTGCGCAAAGTAAACCAATGGTGCCGGTGCCGTAAATCAATATCTCTTTACCTGGGCCAGCAAGAGCTGCTTCAACTGCGCGCAGTGAATTGCCGGCAGGTTCAATTAGCGCACCGATGGCATCATCGATGGAATCAGGTAATTTATGTAGCGCACGAACTGGAACTAGAAGTTTTTCAGCACATGCACCGGGCCAACCGTTACGAACGCCGATTTCATAACGATCATCGCAGACATGTTGGCGTCCTGATGTGCAGCGGTAGCAAGTTTCGCAACCCAACATGGTGTCGCCAGTTACGCGTTGTCCGATCCAACTTTGATCAGCGCCTTTTCCGACGGCAGATACAACGCCACACCATTCGTGGCCGATGCGAACCGGGTACTTTGCTTGATTGCTGTGGAGATAGACCATCTCACCTGTAAAGAATTCTTGATCAGTTCCGCAAATACCAGCGCGCGTAACATCAACTACGACCTGGTTATCTCCAGCGATTGGATCTGCCACTTCTTCCACGATGGAATTATTTGGAGAAGTTATGGTCAAGGCCTTCATGCCGTCACTATACTCAACACATTATCTAGGTTGAAAGTATGCGATTTGAGGAGCTTTTGATGCGTAGCGCCCATTGGTATGGCGGTAAAGATCGTGATGGATTTATTCACCGCGCATGGATGCGCCGTGGTTTACCAAAAGATGCCTTTGATGGTCGCCCACATATCGCAATCGCAAATACCGCATCAGATTTAACTCCGTGTAACTCTCACTTAAATGAAATCATGGAGCACGTTAAGAACGGTATCTGGGAAGCAGGCGGTGTTCCACTAAATATGCCAGCAGTTTCACTTGGTGAAACCTTGGTCCGCCCAACTGCGATGTTATGGCGCAATATGGCTGCCATGGCAACGGAGGAAATGATCCGAGCTAATCCAATCGATGGCGTTGTTCTGCTCGGTGGCTGCGATAAGACAATTCCTTCATTATTAATGGCTGCCTCTTCAGTTGATATTCCAGCGCTAGTTGTTCCAGGTGGTCCAATGTTGACCGGAACATTCCAGGGAACACCACTTGGTTGTGGCACAGATGTATTTAGATTGAGCGAAGAAGTTCGCGCTAAAAAACTTAGTGAGGCAAAGTTCTTAGATTCAGAGTCGGCGATGATTCGCAGCCGTGGCCATTGCAACACTATGGGCACCGCATCGACTATGGGAATTATGGCCGAAGCACTCGGCATGGTTATGCCCGGCATTGCAGGTACTCCAGCGCCAGATAGTCGCTTGCTGCAGTATTCACAGGAATCCGGTCGTCGCATTGTTGAGATGGTGCACGAGGGTTTAAAGCCAAGTGACATCATGGTTAAGGGTTCATTCTTAAATGCCATTGTTGCTTTAGCTGGAATCGGTGGATCAACAAACGCAGTCGTGCATTTGCTCGCAATTGCTGGCCGTTTAGGGATTGATCTAACTCTCGATGATTTTGATCTCACTGGCTCTCGCGTTCCACTGCTGGTTAATCTCCAACCTGCCGGCAAATATTTGATGGAAGATTTCCATCGCGCAGGTGGCTTGCGCGCTGTATTTAAGGAACTTGAAGATTTGCTCGATCCCAAGGCAATTACCGTAATGGGAACACCTTTAGTCAAAGGCTTATCTGAAGCGCAAATTTATGACACAGACGTTATTCGCACGCGGAAAGAGCCGTTGCAACCAAGTGCGGGAATTGCCGTTTTGCGTGGCAACTTAGCTCCACTTGGCGCAGTCATTAAGCCAGCTGCAGCAAGTGCTAATTTATTAAAGCACCGCGGCAAAGCGATGGTCTTTGACAGCATCGAAGATTTCAAAGCCCGTATTAATGATCCGGCACTTGATGTCGATGAAAACTCAGTATTGATTCTACGTGGCTGCGGACCCAAGGGTTATCCCGGAATGCCAGAAGTTTCTAATATGCCGATGCCACAGAAGATGCTCGATAAAGGCGTTCGTGACATGGTGCGTATTTGTGATGGTCGAATGAGTGGAACTGCATATGGCACCGTTGTATTACACGTCGCCCCAGAAGCAGCTGCTGGCGGCCCACTTGGTCTTGTGCAAACCGGTGATTTTATTGAATTAGATGTGCAAGCGCGCACGTTAAATATAGATATAACAGATGCTGAACTTGCCGCACGCCAACCAAATACTGCAACCGTTGATGGCTTTGCAAAATCAGCACGCGGCTGGCAGAAACTTTATATCGACCACGTCATGCAGGCAGATACAGGTTGCGACCTTGATTTCTTAGTTGGATCTAGCGGCGAATTTATCGCCCGCGAATCTCACTAACTTTTCAATATTAATCAGCTGAGCGCTTATATTTTCTAACGCTTACTGGGATAAATATCGCCATAATGATGATCATGTAGATAAATGATGTCAGCAACGGGTTTTCACTTGGAAAAGAACCTGCAGTTGCACCAAATTGATTCTTCAAACCAAATAGCTCGCGGCAACCAGCCACCATGGTCGAAACTGGATTCCATTCGGCGAAGTACTGCAGCGCTCGTGGCATGCCAGTTGTTGGTGCAAAGGCGTTAGATAAGAAGGTCAGCGGGAAGGTCACGATAAAGCTAACATTTTGAACAACGCGCGCATCTTTAGCTGAAAGTCCCACAAAGATTCCAACCCAAGAAAGTGCGTAACCAAATAACAATAGAAAGACGAAACCGATCGCCACATTGAGCGCACCAGATGTTGGACGCCAGCCAACCAGATAACCAGCTGCTCCCATAACTGCGAGAACGACGATATTAAGTAGGGAATCCCCAAGTGTGCGACCTAAAACAAGTGCAGATTGCGAGATTGGTAGCGATCGAAAGCGATCGATTAAACCTTTCTTCATATCTTCAGCAAGTCCCGATGCAGTTCCGGCCAAGGTAAAGGCAACTGTCTGCACGAAGATTCCCGGCATAAGAAGTTGAACATATCCACCTGGCTGACCAGTAGAGATTGATCCGCCGAATACATAACGGAACAAGAGAACAAACATTACTGGTTGAATGGTTGAGAAGATTAAAACTTCTGGAACGCGCGTTAATAAACGAAGCTGGCGCTGGGTAATAATCATCGTATCCTTAAAGGCGCTCACTTTTTTGCCTTCTTTCTACGTCCTGTAGTTTCAACTTCTTCCGTCTTCTCTTCAGCAGCATGGCCGGTGAGAGATAAGAAAACATCATCTAGCGATGGACGCTTTAGACCCACATCAAGAGGATGAATACCTGCAGCATCGAGCGAACGAAGTGTTTCAATCAGCGCAGTTGCACCAGTTGAAACTGGGGCAGAGATCATGCGCAGACCTTCATCCAGTGTTGCCTTATTACCACTGACACTTGCAACAACTTCCATAGTTTTAGTTATATTCTGCGCCTCAACAACGATTTCTAAACGTTCTCCGCCAACTTGCTTCTTCAGCACATCAGATGTGCCACGGGCAATAACTTTGCCATGATCAATCACTGCGATCTCATCAGCTAACTGATCTGCTTCTTCCAAATACTGAGTAGTCAAAAGCAATGTGACACCGCCCTTAACTAGTTCTTCAATTACACTCCACATTTCTTGGCGGCCACGTGGATCAAGGCCAGTAGTTGGTTCATCTAAGAATAAAACTTTTGGTTTAACAATTAGGGAAGCTGCTAAATCAAGACGGCGGCGCATTCCACCGGAGTAAGTTTTAATAGGGCGCTTTGCGCTATCGGTCAGCGAAAATCTTTCCAATAGCTCTTCGGCACGAGCAATCGATGCTTTCTTACCTAAGTGATAGAGCTGGCCAAACATCACTAAGTTATCCCAGCCAGTTAAGATCTCATCAACTGCTGCATATTGGCCTGATAAACCAATTACTTCACGGACCTTATCGGGATGCTTAATTACATCTATTCCACCAACCATCGCACGACCAGAATCTGGTTTCAATAAAGTTGCCAGAATGCGCACACAAGTTGTCTTTCCGGCACCATTTGGACCAAGCACGCTTAACACAGTGCCTTCTTCAACATCAAGAGATAAGTGATCTAAGGCACGAACAGCGCCATTTCGATAGGTTTTGACAAGATCTTCGGCTAATACTGATTTCACGGACTAAACTTACCTCTATTGCATAACTTATTGCATTAAAAAATTAGCGTTTTCCGGAAGAGGTCCCGCGATGTCCAACCACGGTCCAGTAAAAGAACATACCCACAAAGAGATCATGGTCATCCTTGGCGGTCTAATGACTGGCATGCTTTTGGCAGCCCTTGATCAGACCATTGTTTCAACGGCACTTAAGAGCATTGTTGAAGATTTTAATGGTCTTAACCATTACACATGGGTTGTCACCGCTTATTTGCTTACCTCTACTGCATCTACACCGCTATACGGAAAAATTTCTGATATTTATGGTCGCCGGATTGTCTTTCAATTCGCAATCGTTACATTCTTAATTGGTTCTTTCTTAGCTGGCGCATCACAAAATATGACCGAGCTAATTGGTTTCCGCGCGATTCAAGGACTTGGCGCAGGCGGCCTTATGGCACTTACCTTCGTCATTATCGGTGACATTGTTCCGCCACGTGAACGCGGTCGCTATCAAGGTTACTTTGGTGCTGTTTGGGGGCTCTCATCTGTTGCAGGTCCTTTGCTTGGCGGATTCTTCTCAGACCACGCAACTATTCTTGGTGTAACTGGTTGGCGCTGGATCTTCTACATCAACTTGCCATTCGGTATTGCAGCACTTGCCATTACATCAGCTGTTCTGCATATCCCAAAGGTAAAGCGCGATCACAAGATTGATTATTTAGGTGCACTCCTTATGGTTGCCGCAGTCTCTGCCACGCTGCTCGCAGTTTCTATCTATGGACCTGAGCGCGGTTGGGGTAACTCAACAACTCTTACTTATCTATTCAGTGGAATAGCACTTGCTGTGATCTTCCTCTTCTGGGAATCAAAAGCGCAAGAACCAATCTTGCCTCTATCTCTCTTTAAGAATCACACTTTCTCCGTTACATCTGCACTTGGCTTCATTATTGGTGCTGGAATGTTCGGTGCGATCGTTATGTTGCCTCTCTACCTACAGGTGGTTAAAGGCGATACCGCAACAGAAGCTGGCTTAAAATTGATCCCATTTATGCTCGGAATAGTTTCAACTTCAATCTATAGCGGTAAAGCAATCACCAAGCATGGCCATTACAAGCGCTTCCCGATTATCGGAACTGCGGTTATGACCGTTGGTATTTTGTTGATGTCAACACTTTCTGCCACAACACCGTTCTGGCAGCTATCTATCTACGCAATTATGGTTGGCGCTGGCCTGGGTCTATCTATGCAGACAATTGTGATTGCACTGCAAAATGCAGTTGATTTCAAAGATATGGGTGTCGCGACGAGCTCAAATACCTTCTTCCGTTCACTCGGCAGCGTATTTGGTACCGCAATCTTCGGAACAATCCTTACAAATCGCTTAGGTCATTACATAGCTGAAAACTTCAAGAATTTAGCGACGACAAATCCAAGTGCTCTTGCCGGATTTGATACGACCAAACTTGAAACAATTAAAAGCAATACCGCAGCTCTTCAGACCTTCCCGCCAGTAATCAAGACAACAGTGCTTGATGCTTTTGTTAGCTCATTCCACGTCGTCTTCTACACTGCAGCGCCAATCACTGTGATTGGATTCTTGCTAGCCCTCTTGCTCCGTGAAACTCCACTGCGAACCAATAAAGATTACGCAGCAGCTCGCGAAGAATCAGCAGGCGAGTCACTCGGTTAATTTAATTGACCAAAACTGTTAAGCATAAGTTCACTAACCCCTTCGCGGAATTTCCGCGAGAGGTTGGTGTTCTTGTCTTTGCCTCTTTCTTTGTTGCTGTCGGCTTTGGAATCATCGCACCTACCTTGCCGCTCTTTGCGCGATCCTTTGGCGTAAATAATGCACAAGTCGGCTCAATCATTTCCGCATTCGCCTTTGCTCGTTTTGCCAGTGGTCTTATTTCTGGAAAACTCGTTGATCTATTCGGTGAAAGACTCGTATACACAATTGGCGTCGGATTCGTAGCAATCTCATCCTTTGCAGCCGCGTTCGCTCAAACTTACGAACAACTGCTCATCTTCCGCGCAGCTGGCGGCCTTGGCTCATCTATGTTCTCAGTTGCCGCAGGTTCAATTATCTTGCGCGCAACCGATGACTCTAAACGTGCCCGCGCACAATCACTTTATAACAGCAGTTTCCTAGTCGGAATGATGGCCGGTCCAGTAATTGGTGGATTCCTAACTGCAATTTCACTACGCGCACCGTTAATTGTTTATGCGGTTCTATTAGTTCTTTCAAGCGCCGCCGGAGGCTTTTTACTTCGTAACTCGGTACTAGCTGCACGCCCGACCGAGAAGAGTGCGAAAGAGAAAGGCTCAATTCGTGAAGCGCTCTCAAATAAGCCTTATCTGATTGCCTTAACTATCTCATTCTGCAGCGCATCAGTTTTGTTTGGAATGTCTCGCTCTATCTTGCCGCTATTTATGGTGGAAGAGATGAAATCAACTGCTGGCTATCTTGGTCTTGGCTTCACTATTTCATCAGTAATTCAGGGTCTACTTTTAATCAAAGCTGGCGGCCTCTCTGATTCAAGAGGGCGAAAGTTCTCGGCGCTAATGGGGACATCGCTTCTCGCAATTTCGGTTCTTGTACTTGTCGGAACTATTCATCCATGGATGTTTCTCCTTTCAATGGTTATCGGCGCCTTTGGATCAATATTCCTTTCATCAACAGCAGCAATTGTCGGCGATGTTATGAAAGGCAAGGGCGGTCAAGTAATCGCTTTATTCCAGATGTCTGGCGATGCCGGAGCTATGGTTGCGCCTATTGCACTTGGTTTTATCGCCGATCATTACGGCTTCCGTCCTGCTTTCGCAGTCAGCGCAGGACTTATGTTTATCGCGTTATTTGTTGCAACAAAATTGCCCGAGACGCGGGCTTCGCAACTCGGGCAATCTAGCTAATATCTTTTTGCTATCTACGAAGAATTGAGAGTAATCTCAAAACTTCCATATACAGCCAAACAATTGTTACCATCAAACCAAATGCCAAACGCCATGACTCTTCTTGTGGAGCACCAGCAGCAATTGTGCGCTCGATCTGATCGAAATCCAGAACCAAGAAGAAAGTAGCGAGTGCAACACCGGCAACAGCGATAAGTAATCCAGTTGATCCACCAGGGAAACCAGTGAACATGGTGATGATTCCAAATACGAAGTAGCCCATTAGCGCACCAAGCATGATGCGTGTGAACTTAGGTGTTACGCGGATCTTGCCACTGCGGTACGCCACCAAGATTCCACCGAAAGCACAGAGCGTTCCGATAACTGCTTGGCCAACAATGCCTGAGTAAGCCTCGTTGTAAATGCGACTAATTGTTCCCAGCGCAAGCCCCTGTGCTACTGCATATGCAATAACCAGTGGAACACGAACTTTCTTTGAAAAAATATTTACCATCGCAAGTACAAAACCACCGAGGAATCCAACAAGTGCCAAACTTGGGTTGTTAGCGCCCCATGCAAATGCCCCGACTGCAATCAAGACTGCAAATAAAGTTGCAGTACGCATTACGACATCGTCCATAGTCACACGACCGGTGCGAAGTGATGATGCTGGTGCTGCATATGTAGATTCAAGCGAATCGTTATCCAGGTGTGCTGCATCCATTTGAGCAAAACCACGGTTGGAACGATTTAGTACAGGATTTGAACTGCGCACTAATTTCCCTTTCTAGGAAATCCGCCCCTTTAGGAGGCGGGTTAGGTAAGCCCTATTTAAAACCATAAAGCTGAGAATTTCATTCCCAAGGCTAGTTGCCAGCGTAGGCACCCAACTTCTTCCAATCTCCCGTACGCTCACTAGATGCAGATCTCAACCTGGCTCAAGTCAGAAAAGCACCAAAAGCTCGTTGAGCGCTGGTGGATCGCCATCGTCTTGGTCTGGGGAGTTATCAAGACAGTGGCAGTGGATAAGACCTTTGAAAAATACGGTGTTAATCCCAGCGTTTATATGGCGATTGTTTTTGCCATTGCCGTGCCATATGCGATCTCTACTGCAAAGTTATTCTTCTCAATAGTTGAAAAACATTGGCGCAATACCTTTATATATGGAGCTATTGCAATTGTCCTGCACTTTGCACCTGATGCTTATATTCTATCGACTGCAAAATCTGTTCCAAGATCACTATTTGATGGCTTCATCCTTGCGATAGTCGTATTCGCACTCTTTGGAATCCGCGAGATTGTCATAAAGGTGCGCGAAGATAAGAAATAGTAGTGTCCCGCGTGGAGGTTTAGTCTTCACTGGAAAGTTTTAAGCTTGCTACTTATTTCTTCTTATACCCAACAGGGCATTTAGGGTTGACAGCGGTTACTTTTTTGCTTACTTTTCCTTTAACGCAGGTGATGGTTGTTTTATTTGCAACAGTGGCTTTGTCTGCAGCGGCCTTGGCATCCGAAATTATTTTTGCAGCTTGAGCATTGGCATCTGCAATAACTTTCTCTGCTGCTGCACTGGCTGCTGCACTGGCTGCTGCACTGGCTGCTGAAGGACCAGGTTTTGTAGTAACAAAAGTTAATGGGAATGCGCTGTCAACACATGTTTCAGATTCTAATAGGGATACCGTCTTACACAAATTCATCGTGTAACTAACCGGACCGGTTACGTTCAAGAAATATGTATAAATCAAATCTGTTTCAATCGTTCCCTTCGTCCCATTTTTCACAGCCAGTTTCATAGCAAAAACGGGTGGTTGTTTAAAATTTGCTACAAAGTCGTCTTTTATTGTTTTGAGCGTCCAGCCGATGTAATACAAATCCTTACCAGATTGATTATCAAAATTCATTACAATTTTCGCATTTTTCGACTCTTCGGCTGACTGTGGGGCATAAACCTGTTTTGGCCAAGTGAATATTAAGCCGTTTAGATTCTGGGTGTAATTATCTCCGCTAGATGCAGCTATCCCTGAGTTGGGGACTGCAGTAGTCGCCTCCGGTATTGCACTCGCAACACTTGCTGCACCAAATTCCACAGCAGTTTCGGTACTTGTCGATCCCGTAGCAGTTGATTCTTTGACTGCAAAATTAAGTATCTTTGAAGATTGAAATGCTGCATAGGACAATGTGACCGTAACCGATCCATATGCATATGCCTTAACGTTCCTAACTGCGCCACCTAAACTCAGGAATCCCCCGCCATATCCAAGACTTTTACTTATTCCAATTTCTATTGAAGAAATTTCCTTATTGCAGGTATTGACATAATTAATCTCATACTTGGGTGTTGCGCTCTGAGTGGGAGTTGGAAGTGGATATGTTGAGACGATTGTGGCCTTAACGCATGGTGTTGATAAATCAAAGGCGCTAGCGCTCGGAGAATTTAACATTTGTGAAATACAAAGAAGCAAGGCAAAAATCGATATCTTGCGCACTCGGGTCATAGCCATATTCTAACTCCCCTACTTACGATATCCCTAGATTTCATCCTGAATTATGTAAGAGTTAACCTCTTGGTTCCAAGCTTGATCGTGAAGCTAATTTCTATCCTCAAGATTTAGTCGAGAGAGCGCTAAAGAGTATTAAATGAAATGTTTAGACCATTATCAGGATGGTAAGTCCAAAATGAGGTGACCTTGCCCCAAGAGGCTTTCTGTAATCCATCAAGAGCGCGCGTCGTGTCTATTTGCGAAGTAACAAAACTCGGAGCCTTCATTACCGACAAAGTACATGCAACATCTTGATAGGAAGCAGCAGAAGCCATAAATGAGGAATATTTGCCTGCATATGAAAACTTCAATGTCATTCCATTATCAAGAAGCGCTATTCCCGCAATGGAAGAGTCCTTCTTGTAAAGCTTACATTTTGAAAATGCTTGAAATGTTAAGAACTTAGCCTGTGAATTTGTATATCCACTTGGGCAAACTGGACTTTCGCCAGTAACTTTCTTGGTTGTACTTCCTTTTTTACAAATAATTGTTAATTTCTTTGCATCCTGAACTGCTTGTACTGCTGCTCTATCAGCTGCAGCTTTTGCATCAGCAATTACTTTGTCAGCTGCAGCCTTAGCATCGGCTACCACCTTGTCGGCTGCTGCTTTATC
>Ga0114974_10003574_pt1 | contig 11686 bp, 18 predicted proteins | sample S_130206_EF_Meta_FD_87318 | JGI IMG/M metagenome (GOLD analysis project Ga0114974, IMG submission 87318) | Freshwater microbial communities from Lake Simoncouche, Canada to study carbon cycling - S_130206_EF_MetaG | ecosystem: Environmental > Aquatic > Freshwater > Lake | place: Lake...
CAAGTTAATCACATTTACAAACAAGGTGGCGGCACTTGGGGTGAAGTCATTCTTACCAAATACAACATAAAAATCAAATGAGTCATTTAAAAGTATCAGAATTATTTTATAGCATTCAAGGTGAGGGTAGATACATGGGTGTACCTTCTGTATTCTTACGCACGTATGGATGCAACTTTACTTGCGGTGGTTTTGGCATGCCTAAAGGGGAATTAAGTAGTGAGAGGGATGTTATTGCGATTAAAGCAGAAGATTATACAGATTATAAATCCTTACCGCTTGTCAGTACAGGATGTGATAGTTACGCAAGTTGGGACCCTCGTTTTAAACACCTTAGTCCTGTTATCTCTACCGATGGTATTGTTGACAACATTATGGATATACTTCCTCACAAGCGTTGGATGGATGAGCACTTGGTTATTACAGGTGGTGAACCTCTTCTTGGATGGCAAAGAGCGTATCCAGACTTACTTTCAAACGAGAAAATGAGAGCGTTGAAAGAGATTACATTTGAAACTAATGGCACACAAGAACTAAGTCAAGACTTTAAAATCTATCTACAACAATGGAAGATTAATAGAGAAAAGAATGCACTTACATTTAGCGTTAGTCCTAAACTAAGTATCAGTGGTGAACAGTGGAGTGAAGCAATTTGTCCTAGTGTCATTCGTCAATATGAAACTGTAGGCTTTGTATATCTTAAGTTTGTTATTGCTACTAAGGAAGATGCACTTGAAGCAGATAAAGCAGTAAAAGAATTTCGTAACGGTGGATTCAGAGGTCCAGTGTATTTTATGCCATGCGGTGGAGTAGAATCATTATACAACTTAAATGCTAAGAATGTAGCGATTGAAGCAATGAATCGTGGTTATCGTTATAGTGATAGATTGCAAGTACCATTGTTTAAAAACGAGTGGGGCACTTGATGCCGCAAACAGAATCATACGATTCGTTCTATAGTAGAATGATGATAGGTACCGAGTATAAATTTGCTTGGTTACCTGAAACTTGCTACTTAACTGGCAACCGTATTTGGTTAAAAAAAGCTTATCGCATGACTAGGATTATCACTGGCCCAGGCGAGTCTATCCTTGAGTACAGATGGCACGAAAAGAATGCCCATATTATATGGGAACTAACGAGGTAAATATATGTATGAATTAAGATATCTTGTCCGAAGTGGTTGGGACGGACCAGAAAAAGTGTTACAATATAGAACACAAATAGAAGTAACTGATTATAGTGGAACTACTACAAACGGTAGTTTTACTAAAAAGCGTGAATGGACTGAATGGCAAGATGTGCCTATAGTGAAAGATAAATGAGAACATACGATAAACGAATTGGCTTTTTGGTAAGCTCACAAACATTAATACCACACGGTGGTATAGGACAATTTACAAAAAGCTTTTGTGAGTTGATGGATAGTCACAACATTAAGGTTGATATCATTACTGATAAACAACCTAAAAATAATGATTTCATTAAATCATTAAATGTAAAAATTATTGCACCCACAAACGTATTAAAGTACACAGACCATAGTGCTATCTTTATGTATGGTGATACATTCTGCTATGAGCGTATGGCCAACTTCCGTAATAGTATTGTTGAAGCACTAGAAGAAAATATGTATGATGCACTCGTATGTAATACATATGAAACTGTGCAACTAGCTTCAACTATGGGATTAGAAGATATTATTCAAATTATTGCATACACTCACTTAGAAAGTCAAATCTTTACTAATACTTCAAATCCATTTCTACTAAGTACGAATGAAATGATGCGTAAACAATTAAAGATGAATGCATTGTTTATAGGAACACAAAGTAAATACAATCAATTACAATTTCAAAATGCATATGAATTACCTATTCCATTACCAGAAAAAGATTTATTAAAAGAACACCATAAGCCCCGTGAAGGTGTATTGTTTATTGGTAGATGGGAAGAGGGTAAGAATCCTGAACTCTATTTAGATTTAATTGAGCAAACACGATTGCCAGCAAGAGTAATGACAAGTGCTACTGGTGCTAAAAAGTTTGAAGCACGATTAAAAGAAATTGGTGTACCATATGAAATTCGTATAGGTATTATTGGTCAAGAGAAGGTTGATTTCATAACTAGTTGTCGTGTTGCATTTAATCCTAGCTTAGTTGAGAGTTACGGGATTGCATTTTTAGAACAAATGACACAAATGCCAACTGTTGCATTAGATAATATGAGATGGACTAACAATTTTAATAGTCAATATTTTTTCACCTGTACAAAACAAACAATGGTAACCGTGGTTGAAGCATTGTATCATTCATATGATACTGCACAAAATTGGTATGATGAGGGCTCATTAAAACATACTCAAGCTATGGATAGTTTAGTATTTCATAAATGGAATGATTGCTTTAATCAATTTGCTTGTAAACAATCAAGGAACAGTACTGCAGGTATTTGCAAGACTCTCACTCCCCCTAATTTAACTGTTAGATATGCAGATTTTATTGCAACTCTAAGCAGAAGAATAATCTGCATTGATGATGCCCGCAGTGTGTTTACAAACAAATACAAATATCGTATAATTTATACTGATGACGATACATATTTGACTCTTGATCCTGCATTTGTACCCGCACCAATTATAATACCGCAACCAACTATACAATCAAATCTTACCGGTAACCCAATAGAAGATTTGTTTGAAATTGAGAAATAATGATGAAACAACAAGTTATAGATTTTATTAATAGTGACAAGTTTAAAAATAAGTTTGGAATACCCTTCGTTATTTTTGACGGAGAACTAAAAAAATACAAAACCGATAAATTACCAAATACCTGTGGTATATATATTACTCATAGCGACAAGTTAGGAATAATATATATAGGAATGACCGAATCAAGTGCTAATAGTAGATTTGAAAGGCACATAGGTAGGGCAGACAAAGGTAAAGATTATGACAAAAATAAACCTCATAAAGTTTGGGATTATTTTCATAACTGGTGTAAAACAGAAAGGTATAGTTTAGAACAAGATAGCAATTATATTTTTGTGTCTTTCCAAAATAAAATTACGAGAAAACAATTAGAATTCTTGGAAAGCGGATTAATCTTTGAATTTCAAACTTTACTGAATGATGATTGTTTTGAATGGTTTGGTTTTCAACAGTTAGAGAATCTTAAAGGAACCTTGTCCCCGTCAAAAGATACAACAGATTTATTTGAAGGATTATGAAAAAGATTTTAATTACAGGTAACAGTGGTTACATTGGTTCACATCTTACTAAGATGCTGAAGGGTGAATATCAAGTGTATGGTTTAGATAAAGTAGAACCACAAGAGTCACCTGACACATTCTATCATTGTGATATCAATAGACCGTTTAGTTTAGAAGATGAGTTTGATTGTGTTATTCATTTGGCTGCATTAGTTAATGTAGGAGAAAGTGAACAGAAACCTATTCAATACTATATAACTAACTTGAATGGCACAATGAATGTATTGAATAAGATTAAGACAAAGAACTTTATCTTTGCTAGTACAGGCGCCGCACAGGATTGTTGTAGTGCTTATGGTATCAGCAAACGTGCCGCAGAAGATGTAGTAAGAGAATATTGTACAACTCATCGTCAAATACCATATACAATCTTTAGATTTTATAATGTTATTGGAAGCGAAGGCTTTGCTCCCACTAACCCCGATGGATTAATGTACAATCTTATTATGGCTATGCAATCAAAAGAGTTTACTATATTTGGTAATGACTATAACACCCTTGATGGTACCTGTGTACGTGATTACGTTCACGTAAACGAGATATGTGATTCATTGAAGCAAGCTATTGAGAAACCTAACAATAGTATTGAATGTTTAGGTCACGGTGTTGGTAGAACCGTTACTGAAATTGTAGATATGTTTAAGAAAGTCAATGATGTTGACTTTACAGTTAGTGTAGGCCCAAGAAGAAAGGGTGATATTGAATCTAGCGTACTAGAAAATGTATCACCCTATATGAAGAACTTGTATACTTTAGAGGAACTACTTAAAGTTTAGTCTTGTAATTACGGATAAATTGCTCCGCAATCATTACTAATTCTTCCATTTGCTCAATAGATTCACAATTCCATCTACGTAGGGCTAATGCTTTAGGGGTAGGTTTACCATTAGGCTTTTTCATAGGACCTTTGTTACCACTCATACGAGCACAAAAACTCTTGCGGCGTTTGGCAGCTTTTGATCCAGGCTTTAATTTACTAGGTTTAGTAGTAACCGCTGTTTGCAATTTGCTACCTGGATTTTCTCTACGATATGCTTTTACCGCCTTACGGCTCATACCAGATGTTCTATCCTTCTGGTTGACTTTGTTCCAATCCTCATCTATGCCTCGATTCCGTTTTTCTTTGTTTTTTTCTTCTATCAGATTTAATAACGCTAATACTATCATGGCACCAGCCATGATGGGCCAAACTGCATCCAACCTATCAGTAAACTTTGGTAATGAGGCAAAGCCACCAGGATTACCAGTTGGTAATCCTAAGGGTAATGCAATCAAAGAATAGTGACTAATTAATAATATAATGGAAGAGGTAAAACTCATCACTTTTTCAACAAAAGATGTACTTTCGTTCAATGAATAATTATTACCTAACAATACTTTTTTAATAGATTCAGTGGATCGATCCGACTTTAATATTTTACTTACTATTTGTTTTATTAATTCTTTGTTTGCAGATATTTTTTTATATTCTTCTATAAATCCTGGAATATTTTTTAGTTGCGTAAATATATTTTTAATTTCAGATGCTATGTTTTTTATTTCACCAAATCCTTCCGCTACACCTTGCTCTTTCTTTTTGGCAATAGCAATAGCGGCTTGTTGTGCTGGGTTTGCGGCTTCGGTAATAACTTCAGTAATCTTCATAATAATATCCGTAAATAGTTGACTTTATTGCGTAAATATGTTACACTTATCTTATTATTTATCACTTTGGACTTCTATGCACTCTTTTGACACTAACATTAAACGCATTGGTTTTGCTTGTAAATGGGCAGAAATCAATCACAAAGGTGAAATTGTTTCAGCCGAGGGCCTTAATACAGGAGGCACTACACAAGCGTGGGCAAAACGTAACAGTCGTGATGTAGTAGAAGAAAAGATTATGGATGTTGCTAAACGTAACATTATGAATACTCACGCACTTGTTAAGAAAGTAGCTACATTAGAACCCGAACTACGTATGTTACGCTTGACTAGTGATATGTTTAGTTTTTATACTATGGATGGATACAAAGAATTTTGGCATAGTACAGATGTACAGAATAGTTTAGAACGTTGGATGGCACCCATTGGTGAAACGGCACGTGCTAATGATGTTCGTCTTAGCTTTCACCCTGACCAATTCGTAGTTTTAGCGAGTGACCGTGACGAGGTAGTAAATAAGAGTATAGAAGAATTTGAATATCATTGTGACATGGTTCGATGGATGGGCTATGGCAAATCATTTCAAGACTTCAAAGTAAATGTACATATCTCTGGTAGACGTGGCCCACAAGGTATTAGAGATGTGTACAATAGATTGTCGCCAGAAGCGAGAAACACACTAACACTAGAAAATGAGGAATACACACATGGACTTACTGACTGCTTATCGTTATCTGACCTCGTCCCTACGGTCATGGACATTCATCACAATTGGATTAGAGAAGGAACTTATATTGACAGTAATAGTGACCTTGTTAAAAAGGTTATTGATAGTTGGCGTGGTATTCGCCCTACTCTCCATTACAGTGTTAGCCGCGAAGATGTACTCATCGACCATTCCGGATCACAATTACCCGCTCATGGTGCGCTGATTGAATCGGGATACAGTAAACAGAAACTTCGGGCACATAGTGATTACTATTGGAACGAAGCAGTTAATGATTGGGCATTGACATTCATTGATAAATTTGATATGATGTGTGAATCAAAGGCAAAGAATCTTGCCAGCTTTAAACTATACGAAAGATACAAATGTTTGAAAAAATAAAGAATTTATTTAAGAAGCCAGAAGTTAAATCTGAACCTGAACCTAAAAAGGTTAAGGAAAAGAAAGTTGTACCTGAGCTTACTGCTAAAGAAAAAGCAACGGCAGCAGGTGAGCCGTACATCAATATACTGAGTATGGAACTTGATCCTAATGACGTTAACAATGGTGCGTTTGAACTTGATTGGAATGAAAAGTTTATTTTGAATTTAATTCGTGCAGGTTACAAACAAAAAGATAGTGACACAGATAACGTGTTAGTGGATCGTTGGTTTCAAACAGTTTGTAGAAATATTGCACTAGAGGTCTATGAGCAACAACAAGCTGACCCTACGAACCGTGACTTACGTGTGGTCCGTACTAAAAACTTAGGTGATGGCCGTACTGAGGTTAGCTAAAAAGTGTTGTTTTAATACAACAACACAAAATTTGACAATAAGTCCGTACTGTGATATAATTGTATTCAAGTCGAGCAATAGGTGCTTGATGAAAACAAGTGTACTATCACTTTAAAGGAAATGTATGAAAACGATAAAAGACGATTATTTCGTATCGATGCCGGTTGATGAACTTAACAAGCGTTTCACAGTAACTTGCCGTAGCGAGTATTCTCATAATCTTAAACAAGGTTCTTTAAAAATAGATCAATTGACAGGTCGTACAGTCTGTCATTGGGGTCACTGGAAGAACGGTATTTCTCACCCTTTAGGCAATGATTGGCCCGTTCAAGGGCGCCATCTTGCAAAAAAAGATGGCAGATATCTTAAAGAAAACTTAATCCGCACAATGGAATCTTTGGGATATACTTATCACCCTGTGTTTGATGAAGGAGTTTAATAATGGCTAATTTTATTTTTAATTACTCAACTGAAAAAGTTACAGAACGACCGATCAATGTGCTTGATAAAGCTCCCGGCGATTATGATATCGTTACATTAGAGGATGAAATAACACAAGTTCTTAGTAAAATTAAACTTGATGCAAATAGAAAAAAATCAGGTAGGCCACAACGGTACGATGAACAGCCTGTTGTAATGGATATTTTTGTCAATCAGTTGAAGGTAGCAAGGTCCATTCAACGACCTTTTAGTATGTCACACGCACTTGACATTGCTTTTGACAGATGGGATTCTCGTAGACCATTATTTCCTATTGTAGTGTTTAATCCATTAACAGGTGACTACCTTATTGTTGAGGGTAATCATACTAGTATTGGTCAAGGTCTTCGTGCGGCGTCTGGTGAATATCCTGATGTTGTCTCTACAACCTGGCGTAACCTTAAAATCAGATGCCAAGTAATTGTACTGATGCCAGACAATGACGGTCAAGTAGATATGAGTTTTTGTAGGGATCATTTTATAGGTACTAATGGTGATGATAGGATGGGTTTAGATGATTTTGATATCTATCAAAATCTTGTCTTGAAAGTAAGACAAGATTATGCAGGCGATATTGAAAAATGTGATGATACTAGAGCAATTGAAAATTTCAATCGTCAGGAAACAGGAGAGTCGTATGACTTGTACCCGGTGCACCCTAGAAGTGGTAGAAATACTATGCTTCCGGGTGCAGTAAATCACTTGTCAGCCTGGATGAAACTTAAAGTAGATGATATTGATTTTATAGGCAAGAATCATAAAGATTTTTGGGATAATCAAGTAGTAGATGCCATTGAATTACTTCCAATGTCAGTATTGAGGAAACTTATTGATAAGCACAAATCTAACCCTGATGAATTTTATACTAAACAACACAAACAGTTTATGTACGAAATGGCAGTGGTTATGCAAAAATTTGGTACAACCCCTACAGGGTTTAGGGATTTTGCGGTTCAAGTATGGGAAGAATTTTATAAGAAAACTGCACCAATAGTAGAAAAGAAAATTCCACAACCCAATAAAGACTTCTCATTGATTTTGTGGTTAAAGTTACATAAGAAAGTAGGCGGTAAGTATAGTTGTATACCAGCAGTGTATTACACTAAGTTCATTGAACAAGGTATTGATGTGGTAGACTGCTTACCCAAAGCAAAACAGAAAATTCTTAAGGAGTTTAAATGATATATGCTTTTTATTACATTGCTCTGGTCCATGGTAAATGGAAACCGGGCAAAAGCGATAACATTAAATTACGATTTAATGGATATAATAAAGGTAACTTTAAATTTAGTCCGTCATTATTGTATGTAGTTGATGAGGGATACGAAGAACAATCAGGGATGATAGAGAAAAAAGTGTTGTCAATGCTATACGACTATCTTGAAAACCCTGAGTTTTATAATACTCCCACCGAGTATGTGAATCCAGACCATACCACTATTGATGCAAATCACATTAAGGAAATTGTAGAGAAATTTATTTTAGAAAATCACTTAACAGTTTCTAGGGTTAAACAAGAATTTGTCGAGGAATCAGTGCGTGATATTGACTTCTTGACAAAAATTAGAATGTTCCCAAATAAGTACACAGAAAATATTTAATATGGCAAAAGCAAAAACAGGTGGAACATATGCAGTAGACTTGGGAGTTGATTTTCCTGGCTTTGCCACCGAAGCACGATTACGAGGCTATAATCCAAAAGATAGGAGTATTGAGAAGCATAAAACATTTAACGGATTTGAAATCAAAACAACTAACGGAGTTGAATGTGCAATCATAGTATATGAAGATCCAATTCTTAATAAAAAAGGAAGTTACATTGTGGGGTACAGGGTATCTTTTGGATCAAGGGTAGACCAAAATAAAAAACAATTATTGGTTAGTGAAATTACAAATAAAGGTTTATGTATTTTTTCGGGCAGGACCGCAACTAATAAGGATAGAATTTTTATTCAGGCAGAAGATGATTTACTAACAGGGTTTTGGGAATTAATAGATTGTGTAGAAGATATTGATGAGATTTTTAAACACCCCAGTGGTGCTAGAAAAAGCATTAATATTACTCCGGAAAACTATGCCAGAGCATCGGCTGAGGTAATTCACATTGCGTACAAGTATGGTATGCCGGACTTGCTTGGAAGAGGAGCTGATATTTTTGATAATCATAGGGTTAAGAAACTAATCACTATAGGTTACAGTGAAGGTGGTAAACGACAGTCCTCACTTACAGAAAAAAATCCATATTGTGAACACGTTGTACCTTGCACCGTAATCGAAAAAATAGCAATAGAAATGTATAAAAATAAGCGATCCATTGAAGAGGTAGAGACAATGATTAAAGAAAACTTGTTTGTAGCTTACATCAGTGATGATGAGGCTAAAAAATTAGATATTGAATTAGGTTTGCGAATGTCAATGCCCTTAGATTGGAAGCCCGGTGATGATCCTAAGGCTCGCTTCAATAAGGCAAAAATTGAATTATCAGAATATATAGAACCTATTCAAAAATATAATTTTTTTGACAATGAGACCTTTAATGAGTTGTTTGAGTTACAATGAAATCAAACCCAAAAACTTTGACAACATCTAAATAGTAGTATATAATACACATATGAAATATATTCTCATCGACACTGCAAATACCTTCTTTCGGGCACGACACATTGCTTCACGCAATAGTGACACTTGGGAGAAGATTGGAATGGCACTACATCTTACACTTGCAAGTGTAAATCAAGTTGTACGCAAGTTTGGAGCCGATCACGTTGTATTCTGCTTAGAGGGCCGTAGCTGGCGTAAGGATCATTATGCTCCTTACAAGAAAAATCGGGTAGTTGATACACTAACACAAACTGAAGCAGAGAAAGAAGAAAATGAAATGTTCTGGGATACGTATGAAAAGTTCACTACGTTTCTAAAAGAAAAAACAAACGTATCAGTACTCAGGCACGAACGGGCTGAAGCTGATGATATGATTGCCCGTTTCGTTCACTTACACCCAAATGACACGCATTACATTATTAGTTCTGATACTGATTACATTCAACTTATTAGTGACAACGTGCACCAATACAACGGTATCACAAATCAATTCATCACCCTCGAAGGATACCATGATGAAAAGGGTAGATTAGTTGTAGATAAGAAAACTAAAGAACCCAAACTACTTGGTGACCCGCAATGGCATCTTTTTATGAAGTGTATGCGTGGTGATAGTTCTGACAACGTATTCAGTGCTTATCCCGGGGTACGTGAGAAAGGTACTAAGAACAAAGTTGGACTAACTGAAGCGTATGCTGATAGACATAAAATGGGCTTCAACTGGAACAATATGATGTTGCAACGTTGGGTTGACCACAATGAAGTTGAACATAGGGTAAAAGATGACTATGAACGCAATCGTGTATTGATTGACTTGACTGCACAGCCGCAAGAGATTAAAGATTTGGTTGACTCACGTATTAAAGAAAGTGTTCGTGTAAATACAACACCTCAAGTTGGTATTCACTTTATGAAATTCTGCGGTAAGTATGAGTTGACTAAGATTAGTGACCAAGCTGAGACCTATGCAAAGTGGTTAAACAGTCCTTACAAAGGTAATTTAGTATGAGCAACAAAGAAGAAACACAATGGGTTCTTGTAGAATGTGTAAGTACATTCCGTAATCGTTATATGGTTGAAGTGCCCGTAGGTACTGATGACTATAATAATGACAAAACATTATGGGCGTTAGATACAGTAACAATGCAAGCGGCAAAGGAATTCAGCCAAGAATATCTTGGTGAACAGATTGTCAGTCATCGTGTAGTTACGTATGATGAGGCACTGACATTATGTGATAAAGACAACGATTATGTTGTATCTTGGGATACTGAAACAAAAGTTAAAAACTTTTTTACAACATTGGCTGACCAAGAAAAATGACCTACACAACGTCAGAAAAAATCATTAAAACAATACGAAAAGACGATCCTGACTTTATGATTGATAATGGAATTGTTATGGCGCCACGTGCTGCCTTTGAAATTAGTAATGATTGCCCTAGACAATATAAATTAATGATTATAGAAGCTACAAAGAATGGTTGGCTACAACCTGTAGCATATATGAAAGAGTCGGAATACATTTGGGAACAGCTAGGAGAATAATATGAGTAGAGATTACAACAACTTACAATATATTTTAAACAAAACACCAGATGAATTGTTAGTATGGTGGACTTCATTGGAAGATGAAGACAAAGCCTACGCTATGGAAATCATTATTGAATATCGTAAGATACTAGACGAGCCGATTGTAGAAGATTATTCTTTAGCTAGAGAGTACTTGAAAAAGTTTCAACTATAATGAAAACACGTGAAGAAATCATTACTGATATGTGCTATACATATCGGCATGATTATGGTTTAGATAAAGATCCCAATGATCCTCCCTGGTTATCAGGAATGACACCGGATGAGCGTAAGGGATTGTATAATACAATGGCTCAGATTTATGACAATAGTATTGCACCTGTTATGGAATTAAAAAATGGCAAGTCTAGCTGAGTATTTTGAGAAGAATCGCTATAAGCCTAAATATGAATTTATGGCTAGAGTGACCGGAATGTATGGTAAGGTACGTTGGATAGGTAGTGTGGGTAATGATACTGTTATTAGCGAAGTACGTGGACCTGAATTGCATATTCATTTAGATTTACCATTAAAGGTTGACAATAGATATACAAATGTGTTAATATGTACTCATAAGGGTGTAACACGACTAACAAATTTTGACGATGAACCTA
>Ga0114974_10003575_pt1 | contig 11683 bp, 10 predicted proteins | sample S_130206_EF_Meta_FD_87318 | JGI IMG/M metagenome (GOLD analysis project Ga0114974, IMG submission 87318) | Freshwater microbial communities from Lake Simoncouche, Canada to study carbon cycling - S_130206_EF_MetaG | ecosystem: Environmental > Aquatic > Freshwater > Lake | place: Lake...
CGGGATATTAATAAGGAGGTTGTTTAAATATCTAAAAAAGGCCAAGTTCTTGATTGAACTTGGCCTTTTTTATTATTGGGTTAATTTGAGGTTTATACGATTCATTTTTTGATTAATGTGATTTGCTTAACTTTTAAGCAAATCACATTAATATTCATAAACAAATGAATCATGCATGAGCTAAAAGTCATTTATTTATGGACTTTTAAAATATATTATTTAAATATATCATATTTCATTAATTTTAACTATGAAGGCGTTTGTCGCAAAAATATTTGATATTAATAAAAAGCCAAATTTCATCACAGTACTTTGGTTTTTAGTACCCTTTGTTGCGCTAGTGTTAGAAGCGCAAAAGGAAAATATTTTCATCAATAATTATTTGATTTACAAGAACGTATTTTGGCATACGTTTCAAGAAAAGAATTTATATAACATATACCCCGCTGAATATTTTGATAAAAATCATTATGGTCCTTTATTTGCCATTTTAATTGCACCCTTTGCTATTTTACCCAATTATATAGGGATTATGTTATGGGGTATGGTCAATGTTTCAATTTTATTTTATGCAGTTGGAAAATTGCCGATAACTTTTTGGGGTAAAAACATTATTTTATTATTATCCTTAATTGAGACACTCACTTCAACGCAAAATTTACAATTTAATCCTATGTTATGTAGTTGGATTATTTTGTCCTATTTGACTATCAAAAATAACCAACTAAGTTTGGCTGCTTTTCTGATTGTTGCTGGCACATTCATTAAATTATATGGCGTTGTTGGATTACCCTTTATTTTTTTTACTAAAGATTATAAAAAATTGATAGGGTACTTAATTTTGTGGGCAATTATTTTGTTTTGCTTGCCCATGTTTATTTCAAGCCCAGAATTTATATACCAATCTTATATCGATTGGTTTCATGTACTTGTTGAAAAAAATACTGAAAATGTTAATTCTTATTTGAATGAAAATATGCAGGATATTTCTGTAATGGGTTTTTTCAAAAGGGTAACAGGGTATTATTATTTGGCTAATTTTTATTTTATTATTCCTGCAGGCATCATGATGCTGCTTCCATTGTATCGATTCTCAAAATGGGGCAATACTAATTTTCAATTAACCTATTTAGCGCAATTATTAATAGGGTTGGTTATTTTTAGTACCTCTGCAGAATCACCTACCTATGTTATTGCGGTGGTTGGTTTTGGTATCTGGTATGTTTTACATGCACCAAAGCCAGCACTGTATTTGTATATTTTGCTTATTCTAGTATTGGCATTAACTGTTTTTTCACCCACGGATTTATTTCCTAATATACTACAAGCTATTGTTGTAAAATATGCCTTAAAATCACTTCCTTGTTTTTTAGCCTGGTTGTTTATAAGTTATAGTTTATTATTTAATTCATTTGATAATAATTCACTCCCCCATGAAAAAGCTTAGTATTGTTTTGCCCGCTCATAATGAGCATAATAATATCAGTCCCATTTATAAAGAAATTATATTGGCATTAGCAAATTGTAAATATCCTTACGAGATTTTGTTTATTGACGATGGAAGTACTGATGATACGTTAAGTCAAATAAAAAATTTAGCTAATACTGACCCTAAAGTCAAGTTTATAGAATTATCCAGAAATTTTGGTCACCAAAATGCATTGAAGGCAGGGATGGATGCAACAAATGCAGATATAGTGATCATGATGGATTGTGATTTGCAACACCCACCTCGCTTAATCAATGAGTTACTTAAAAACTATGAATTAGGATATGATATTGTTAGAACACATCGCGTAGATCATAATACCACCGGATTTCTAAAAGTGAAAACTTCTAATCTTTTTTATAAAATTTTAAATAAATTGTCTGACATTACTTTAGAGCAAGGCTCGGCTGATTTTAGATTAATTAGTGGATCAGCTATTGCCCAATTAAAGTCATTTAACGAATTTGATTTATTTTATAGAGGGTTAATCAAATGGATGGGGTATAAGCAAATAAGTATTGAATATAAAGCCGAGAAACGTTATAGTGGTGCCACAAAATACACCTATAATAAAATGATTAGTTTTGGATTAAAAGGATTTACCTCATTTAGTACAAAGCCATTATATTTTGCTGCTTATTTAGGTTTATTTTTCGCAAGCACTTCTTTAATGTATATTCCATATATAGTGTATACATTTTACAATGGAACGGAAGTACCCGGTTGGGCTTCCGTGATTGCCACAGTCGCTTTTTTTGGCGGTATCAATTTGATGATATTAGGCATCATTGGGGTTTACTTAAGTAAATTATTTTCACAAAGTAAAAATAGGCCGCACTATATTATTAAAGGATCTAATTTATGATCGCTAAAATTTTACTAAGTTTTGATGTAGAGGAGTTTGATATGCCCCTGGAATATAATTTCAATATTGCTATTGAAACTCAAATGGAAATTGGGAAAAAGGGCTTGGATAATTTAATGCCCATTTTAAACGATCAAAATTATACGACCACCTTATTTACTACAGCTAATTTTGCGAATCATTATCCTGATACCATTAAATCACTATCTGATAAGCATGAAATTGCATCCCATACTTTTTATCATTCCAATTTCACTACAGCCCATTTGCTCGCATCCAGAATCCGATTAGAAGAAATTATCCAAAAGCCGGTAAAGGGTTTAAGAATGCCAAGAATGCGCCAGGTTCCTGTTGCTGATATTATGGAAGCAGGGTATAGTTTTGATGCTTCTATTCATCCCACCTGGCTACCTGGCAGGTATAATAATTTTCATCTACCTCGGACTAAGTACAGTGAACAAGGATTAATTAGGGTGCCTGCCTCGGTAAGTCCTAATTTTAGAATCCCCTTATTTTGGCTAAGTTTTAAGAATTTCCCCTATGCGATGTATTTAAGGCTGGCTTTACAAACCTTAAGAAAAGATGGCTATTTGAGTCTTTATTTTCACCCATGGGAGTTTACAAATATCAACGCCTTTGGTTTGCCAAATTATACCACAAAAGGGTCTGATACTGAGCTACTTGATAAGCTATACCGTTTTCTGAATGACCTAAAAAAGCAGGCTGAATTTATCACCATGTCTGATTTCATTGAAATTGCTAACAAGGAATAAACCTAAGCCCCTATTTTTTGTCAAAATTAAAAACAGACAAAAATGGGCACTCATTTACTTCAGATATTTTTTGCAATGCTCTTTATTACTACGCTTTATTTTAGCCGTAAGAGTAGTAAATGCTAATAGGTTTAAACCTATTGATGATACCTTAGTTATATAAATAATGTCATCAGGCTTTGATCACTACTATGACCATTTCGTCCTATTATCTTAGGCTTCTATTGCTGTATAAGATGTTTATCAATTTATAATTACTACCTTTATTTGGTATTTATTTTGCTTCATATAAATCAATTAAAATGGTTGTAGGGTTGCTGCTTGTTTTTTTTATTGGTTATTTAGCGATCACATTTGAAGGTGTATTGAAAATAAATAAATCGGCTGTTGCGCTTATTACAGCTGTTTTGTGTTGGAGTTTAATCATTTTTGATACCCCTGAAAAAAATATTGTTTTAGCAGCATTGTCGCATCATTTAAGTGAGATTAGTGAGATACTTTTTTTTCTTTTAGGTGCGATGACGATTGTGGAATTGATTGATGCACATGATGGATTTCAAAATATTGTAGATCGGATTAAAACAACACATAAAGGAAAATTGATTTGGCTGATAGGGTTAATCACCTTCTTTTTATCCGCTGTCTTAGATAATTTAACTACCACCATTGTCATGGCATCTATTTTAAATAAATTAGTAGCAGATCAAAAAACAAAATGGCGATTATTGGGTTTGGTGGTGATCGCGGCAAATGCAGGCGGTGCTTTTAGTCCCATTGGCGATGTAACAACAACTATGTTGTGGATTGGTGGGCAAGTAACTGCCATGAACATTATCAAACAAAGTTTTTTAGCAAGTTTAATATGTATGGTAATACCCGCAATTATTATTAATTATACCATCAAAGGGCGTATCGTATTTAAAAATGAGGAAACACCCAATTTGAATTTTACGACAAATCCCAAGGAACGGAATTTTATATTTATAGCTGGAATTACATGTTTATTATTCGTGCCTGTTTTTAAAACATTAACCCATTTGCCACCTTATATGGGCATGCTTTTTTGCTTAGGAGTCATGTGGGTAATCACTGAGGTGATACATAATAAAAAACATGAATCAGAAAAGGGGTTACTTTCCGTGAATCATGCATTGCGAAAAATTGATACACCTAGTATTTTATTTTTCTTTGGCATTTTATTGAGTGTAAGTTCATTACAATATGTGGGTGTTTTGCCTAAAATGGCGCAGCAATTAAATGACGTAATGGGTAATTTAAATGGCGTGGCCATTAGTATTGGCATGTTGTCAGCTGTTTTTGATAATGTTCCATTAGTCGCTGCTTTGCAAAATATGTACAGCCTTCAAACTTATCCCACGGATCACTATTTTTGGGAATTAATTGCTTACACTGCTGGAACAGGGGGCTCTATATTAATTATAGGATCTGCGGCAGGGGTGGCAGTGATGGGCATGGAAAAAATTGATTTTTTCTGGTACCTTAAAAATATAAGCTGGATAGCATTGATTGGATTTTTAAGTGGCGCAGCAGTGTTTATTTTACAAAACGTTTTTCTATAAATCAGGAATGAGCTAATTGTCCTATTTCAATTTCGGGGGATTCCTCCCAAAGCATCATTGCATTAACATACTTTAGTGAAGTGTAATTGGCTAGATCAGTAAGGGTGATATTTTTTTCGATAATTTTATTTTCGTCAATGAGCCTTGCGCGGTGTGTGCCTAACAGTAGCGGGTGTAAAGGAGTATGCCATTCAGTTCCATTAAAAAAAACCAGATTAGCATAATTTCCGTCCTTGATCATATTGTTTTGCACTATAATAATTTCATCTGTCCTTGATTTTTTCAAAGCATCATTCAGCCAAATGCGATTTGTGTATTTAAAATGATATTCTTCTTGAGCTGCATGGTGAATGGAAACAGTGTTAATTATTTTTTTATTGTAAATTTCTTTTTCAATATGAAATGCGCCTTCTAAATTATACAAGCACTTAATTTTATAAACAATATCCTTTTCAAAACCACCTTCGATTTGTATTTTGTCAAGATGGATGGGTGTATTTCCGCCCAATGCATGCAACGTTCGATTGATTCGTGCTTGATGGTAGGATACATTTTCAAGCATCCCATTTTTATATCGTATGGTTTCAAAAAAGGGGTACATATACTTTGTCTATCATTTCTTGGTATTCGTTTAGGGCCTCGCTATTGCAGGTTATACCACCGCCACTGCGATAATAGTTGTCATTCTGCAAATACCGAATCAAAACGGTACTATCTAAATTTTGTCCATCATAATAGCCGGCTATACCTGTATAATAGCCTCTGTCTTCTTTTTCTGCAGCAGCAATTATTTGTATTGTTTTTTGTTTGGGGGCGCCGGATATGGAACCTGCCGGCAACAAATTAAATATGATTTCACCAATATTTTCACAGTAATTAGCTTCCAATTCGCCCACAATTTCAGAGCTTACTTGACCTAGGTTTCCATCCTGCGTCACAATCTCTTCGTAGTATCTATATTTATTTACTTTCACATTCTTTGATACCCGACTTAAATCATTTCTTATTAAATCCACCATGGTGGCATGTTCTGAAATTTCCTTAGGATCGTTCAATATTATATTTTTCGCATCTGGAATGCTTGCATTGATAGTTCCCTTCATCGGGTAGGAATATATCTTACCGGCTTTTATTTTTATAAATGTTTCCGGTGAAAAACATACAAACGAATCTTTTAAGTAGCATGTATATTTTGCATTGGCCTGATTGTAAATTTCTGCAATAGTGTAATTCGAATTTATTTTGGTTTTTGCAGTAAGGTTTACTAAAAAACTATTTCCAAGTTCGATTTCCTTTTTTATTTGATCGAATTTGTTTTTATAGTCTTCAAAAGAGATGGGTACTTTATTAAATTCAAAATTGGATGTGGGAATATCATTATTTTGAATATTCGCTTTTTTTTGATTCGTTACCCCGTCAAAATTAAATTCAAAAATATTTTCTGTGTCGGACCATTTCCAACACATCGGTTTTTTGCACTCAAAATCAATTAAAAAAACAAATGGTGTATGTTCTTTTCCCCATTGATTCATTATTGATTTAATATCAGTCACTTTATTGAAAATATTTTTTCAAAGATATGTTTATTGTATTTTTTTAATTATATTTATATTCTAAAATAATAACTATGGGATTTGCTATTAATAAAAAAATTGCAGCAAAAAATTCCACCAATACAACAAAGGCTACGGTACAAGGTGGAAGTTCAAAATTTATCGCTAAAGCCAACACAAAATCAACGGGTGCGGCTAAAAAACCAATTAAAACAGGTGGTTCTAGAGGAAGTTGATCTAAGGCTGACGCAACCCTCATCGGAATCAATGAATTGATAATCAATGCTTTGTAATAAATATTACAAAGCATTTTCGTTTAAGTCCATCACTTATCATTTTTGGCAGTTCTCTTTTTAAAAAGTACTTATATTTATTTACAAATACACGATACATGAAAGCAATTTTTCTACACATTTTCTTATTGATGGGTTTAGTCGCTTTTGCACAACCTAAACCTAGTTCTGCGGCAGATCGCCTAAAGAGTAACCAACAAAAATCACTCCTATTGGCTAATTCTACTGTTAATAATACATCGTTTCAAAATATTGGCCCATCGGTGATGAGTGGTCGTGTTGTGGATATTGATGTAAACCCGAGTGATCCGACGGAATTTTATGTTGCCTATGCCTCTGGTGGGGTATGGCATACCATTAATAATGGACAAAGTTTTAAACCTATTTTTGATTCTACTGCCACTTTGAATATTGGTGATATTGCAGTGAACTGGAAAAATAGAATCATTTGGGTAGGCACAGGTGAAGCGAACAGTAGTCGTTCCTCTTACGCTGGTATTGGCGTTTACAAATCAGATAATAATGGTAAAACATGGAGTTATCTTGGTTTGCCTGAAACACACCATATTGGAAAAGTACAATTATCACCCACTGATCCTAATGTTGCATGGGTAGCCGCTTTAGGTCATTTGTATTCTGAAAATAAAGAACGTGGTATTTATAAAACTGCAGATGGTGGTAAAACATGGAAACAAGCTTTATATATTGATGCGAATACAGGCGGTATTGATATAGATATTGATCCAAAAAATCCTAATAATTTATATGCAGCAATGTGGTATAAAACACGTTCTGCTTCAAACTTTGTAGAAGCTGGTAAAACAAGTGGTATTTATAAAAGTACCAATGGGGGAGATAGTTGGACTTTGGCTTCAACAGCTGCTTCTGGTTTTCCTTCTGGTGAAGGGGTGGGTAGGATTGGTATTGCAGTTTATCCTGAAAATCCATCTATTGTTTATGCGATTGTTGATAATAACACCCATCAATCTGATACAACATTAAAAAAATACAGTGACACAAGTAGATATGCATTGCGTGATTTTAAAGATTTAACTGTTGATCAATTTTTAGCATTAGATGATCGTAAGTTTACCACTTTTATTCGCTCACCACGTAATGGTTTGCCAATAAAATATACGGTGGCTGGGATTAAGGAAGATGTAAAGTCAGGTAAATTATTGCCTAATTGTATATGGGATTATTTGTATGATGCAAACACTGCATTATTTGAAACACCGATCATTGGTGCTGAGGTATATCGCAGTGAGGATGCAGGGGTGACTTGGAAAAAGACACACGAAAAATCAATTAACTTATATAGTACTTATGGTTACTACTTTGGAAAAGTATTTATTAGTCCTACTAATGCAAATAAAATTGTAATTACAGGTGTTGGTATATTATTAAGTTCGGATGGTGGTAAAACATTTAAAGAGATTGGCAAAGAAAATGTACACTCTGATTATCACTATGCATGGATGAATGGTGCAAAGGATAGTCATATGATTATTGGTAATGATGGCGGTTGTAACATTACTTATGATAATGGTGATCATTGGTTTAAGGCCAATACACCTGCAGTTGGACAGTATTATAATATTGCAGTGGATATGGCTAAGCCTTATAATGTTTATGGTGGCTTACAAGATAATGGTACTTGGATGGGATCAAGCCAAACAAGAGAAAATTTTGATTGGTTTGATAGTGGACATAATCCTTACACCATGTTAAATGGAGGCGATGGTATGCAAGTGCAGGTAGATACCAGAGACAATAAAACTATTTATAGTGGTTCTCAATATGGTGCTTATTCAAGACAGAATTTGACTACCAAGGAGCGAAAGTTCATTAGACCTTTGCGTAATTTAGGGGAGCCTGCATTTAGATTCAACTGGCAAACACCTATTTTATTAAGTAAGCACAACCAAGATGTTTTTTATTATGGAACCAATAAATTTCACCGCTCCATGAGTAAAGGAGATAGTTTAGTAACATTAAGTACTGAATTAACTTCAAACCCAGCACAAGGCGATGTTCCTTATGGTACCTTAACTACCATGAGTGAGAGTCCATTCCGTTTTGGTTTAATTTATGTAGGAACAGATGACGGTATGATTCATATTTCTAAAGATGGTGGTTATACTTTTACTTTATTGAGTGCGAAATTGCCTAAAGGTTTATATGTGAGTAGGGTATTAGCAAGTGCGTATAGTGAATCACGCGTTTATGCTACAATGAATGGCTATCGTAATGACCATTTTAATGCGTATGTATATGTAAGTGATGACTATGGTGCAACTTGGACACAAATCATGAAGGATTTGCCATTGGAAGCAGTCAATGTAATTACGGAAGATAATGTTTCAAGTCAAGTATTATATGTAGGTACTGACGGCGGCTTGTATGTAAGTACAGATGGCGGTGCAAGTTCCATGGGTTGGAATAAAGGCTTACCTAATGCAGTACCTATTCACGATATCGTGATTCATCCTAGAGATAATGAAATTATTTTAGGTACGCATGGCCGTAGTTTGTACACAAGCAAGTTGGATGATTTGCACAAAAAAGTACAAGCAAAAAAGTAATTAGCTGATTCAATTACAGTAAGCATTTAAGTGCTATTTATAAAGAACCCCAAGCTTGCTTGGGGTTCTTGTTTGAGTACTATCAGTTCCGTAATGATATAGCAATCAACTAATTTAGTAAATATTTTTTATTGCTTATTACTAGCGGTGTGTTCTTATTATCTAAGCGAAGTAAACTTAGGAAGGAGTGAAATTTAAATGGAGTAAAATTTAAATTGAGTAAACTAATAAGTACAAAAGGTGTTATTTGAACTGATCAAAATAAGGCACTTCGTCATTGGAAATCGCCTCTTTTTGTTGCCAATAAGCAAGGGTTACTATAGTTCCGTTGTCGGTTTTTAATTGACGACCAAAAATTGCGTTGGTTGCATTAAAGGTTAAGTTGGTTACACCCACTGTAAATGTAGTGGGTGCTGCTGGCGTTTCAGGAACTGGAGGCGCGGGTGTTGTTGCATCCCCTTCGGCTGCTGCTACTGGCGCGGCCGGTGCTGCTTTAGGGGCAGGGCTTCCCACCACCACTACCTGGTATTTATTCAACTCCAATAATTGCTTTAAAAATGCGACGCGTTCCGGACTTGCATTTTTTTCAACAATCGCACATTTAATACTATCTAAATCTTCAAATTCGTGGTTCTTATTAATTGCCATAATCAACTATTTTTTTACAAGCCAATACTTAGTGAATAAATATAATCATATACCATACTAGCTAATCCAGTGATAATAATTCCTGCAACACAGATATACATTGCCAACTTTGTTATTCCTGGAACACTTAGTTTTTGAATCGGTTGCTCATTTTCTTCCATGAATATCGCCTTTACCACTTTTAAATAATAGAAAAAGGAAATCACCATATTTAATGCAGCAAAAGTAATGAGCCCGTAATTTTCTTTAGCGGCACCGGCCATCATTAAAAATAATTTACCAAAAAAACCTGCAGTAGGAGGCACCCCTGCTAATGAAAATAAAGCGATGGTTAAAACCCAAGATAAAAAAGGGTTGGTTTTATAAAATCCTTTAAAGTCTGAAATATTTTCCTTTCCTGTTAATGCACTCACCACGGTTACCACCCCCAAAGCGGCTAAATTAGAGAACACATAAATTAAAACAAAGTACACCAATGAAGCTGATCCGGATTGCGAGCTTCCTGATATACCAATTAAAATAAAACCCACCTGCGCAATAGATGAAAATGCAAGGAAGCGTTTGAAATTGTCCTGTCTTAATGCGAATAAATTACCAATTAAAATAGTGGACACTGATAATACCACCAAAACTCCATACCATACCGTAGCGATTGGTGTAAATACTTTATATAAAATGGAAGTAAAGGTAAATAATACGGCTGCTTTAGACACTACCGATAAAAACGCGGTCACTGCTACCGGCGAACCCTCATAAACATCTGCGGTCCACAAGTGAAAAGGCACTGCTGATATTTTAAATGCAAAACCAGATACCAATAAAATAAATGCAAACAATTGCATTGGGTCGTTTGCGATATGCGCAGTTAATATGTCAAAGCTTAGTGTGCCACTGGTGCCGTATAAAAATGAAATACCCATTAACAAAATACCGGAGGAAAATGCAGAGGATAAAATTAGTTTCATGGCAGCTTCAGATGATTTGCGTTTGGCCAAATCAAAATTAGCAGCTGCAGCCAATGGTATGGTACTCATTTCAAGTCCCAAATAAAACATTAATAAATTGCCACTTGAAATCATAAAAAACATACCTAGTAAGGAAGTGAATATGAGTAAATAAAATTCAGCGACTTGCTTATGATGTTTCAGCCAAGCGTAGGATTGCATGGAGATTAAAAGTATCGCTAAATTTAAAATGTTTTTTTCTAATACAATAAAGGCGTTGGTTGTAAACATACCATTAAAAGCACCTCCTTCGGACATTCCAAATAGCCCAGCTGCTAGGTTGACAAATAATAAAATATTAATGAGGTTCAAAACAGTTTCATTGCTTCTTTCTTTGCCTATTTTAATAAATAGTAATAAAAATATAAGCAAGCTTAGTATAAGTTCCTGTCTGAGTAATATAAAAATGTTTGATAGCATTATTCTAGTTATTTAAGGGTAATGGCTTTGTCAATATTGATCATTAAAAAATCAGTGGCGGGCATAATTAATTGGTTAATTAAAAACGGTGCCAATCCAATAATTAATATGCCTACGATTAACAAACCTGCTGCAAATTTTTCGTTCCAGGTGGCATCACCTAAAAGGGCATGCTCATCTGAAATTGGGCCCATAATGGTTTTGCCTGTCGCGCGTAATATATATACAGCAGTGACTACAATAGAGGCTGCTGATATCACAGTTGCTATGCGATACACACCATCCGGATTTTGCCAGGAGCCCATAAACACGGTCATCTCTGCCACAAATCCACTAAATCCAGGTAAACCTAAAGAGCATAAACCCGCAATGACAAATACAGTTGATATAAAAGGCATAGCTTTTAATAAGCCGCCTAATTGTGCAACCATTCTGGTATGTGTTCTGGAATAAATCATGCCAATAGCAGCGAA
>Ga0114974_10003576_pt1 | contig 11677 bp, 10 predicted proteins | sample S_130206_EF_Meta_FD_87318 | JGI IMG/M metagenome (GOLD analysis project Ga0114974, IMG submission 87318) | Freshwater microbial communities from Lake Simoncouche, Canada to study carbon cycling - S_130206_EF_MetaG | ecosystem: Environmental > Aquatic > Freshwater > Lake | place: Lake...
CTACGGAAAGCGCAGCGAGTGTTGGACCAAGTCCGATAGAACCAGAAATACCATTTAAAACAATGTCGCATGCAATTGCTGCAATCTCAGACGCGCTCTTTGAGCCATCAATCACTTGAGTATTTCTAGTCCCAGTAAGCATCCCAATAAGCGTGTCTCGATCACCAGTTGTTCCAACAACTGGAACGCTAAAGCGCTTTGCCTGTTCGGCTAAAAGTTGTAAGTTTGCAGATCCTGCAGCTAATGCGACTACCCGGAATTTATCTGGGTTAGCTTCAACTATTTCAAGTGCCTGAACCCCGATAGATCCAGTTGAACCAAGGATCACTAAATCGATTTGATTGGGCACTCCCCCATTCTAATTAAGAATTCGTAAAACTTTACCCTCAGATAGACTGCGTCCATGACTACCGGCCCAAATATTCCGCAAGAACGTCGCCTATTAACAGCAATCCCGGGGCCAAAATCTCAGGAGATTATCAAACGACGCAACGAAGCGGTGTCGGCATCTCTTGGAATGGCAATTCCAGTTGTTGTCGAAAGAGCTGGTGGCGGTGTAATTGTTGATGTTGATGGTAATTCCATTATTGATATGGGTGCTGGCATCGCTGTTGTAAATGTTGGAAATAGTGCAGATCGCGTAGTTGAGAATGTGATTAATCAAGTTAAGGCATTTACTCACACCTGTTTTATGGTCGCGCCGTATCTTGGTTATATCGAAGTTTGTGAAGCGCTTAACCGGCTTACTCCAGGAACTCATAAGAAGAAATCAGTTCTACTAAATTCTGGTGCTGAAGCTGTTGAGAATGCAATCAAGATTGCGCGTGCATATACCAAGCGCCAAGCCGTAGTCGTCTTCGAACATGGATATCACGGTCGCACGAATTTAACGATGGCGATGACGGCAAAGAACATGCCATACAAAGAGGGCTTTGGTCCCTTTGCAAGTGAGATTTATCGGATGCCAATGGCCTATCCATTCAGATTTAATGGCGATGCCGCTAACTGTGCAGCTCAAACTCTTGAAGAAGTAACCATGAAAATCGAGAAAGAAATTGGCGCTAAGAATGTAGCGGCAATTGTTATCGAACCAATTCAAGGGGAAGGTGGCTTTATCGTTCCACCTAAAGGTTTTCTTCCTGGCTTAGCTAACTTTGCGAAAACAAATGGCATTGTCTTTGTTGCAGATGAAGTCCAAACTGGTTTTGGCCGAACTGGAAAAATGTTTGCAGTTGAACACGAAAACGTTGATGCTGATTTGATCACGACCGCTAAAGGAATCGCTGGTGGTTTTCCACTTGCTGGCGTTACTGGTCGGGCCGAAATGTTGGACTCAGTTCACGCAAGTGGACTCGGTGGAACTTTCGGTGGAAACCCAGTTGCATGTGCTGCAGCACTAGGTGCAATCGCAACCATTGAAGAAGAGAAGTTAGTTGAGCGTGCAAATGTCATTGGCAAGATTATGGTCGAAGCACTTGAAACCATGGCAAAGAAATATCCAGTTATCGGTGAAGTTCGAGGAGCCGGTGCTATGCAGGCAATTGAATTAGTTAAACCTGGAACTATTGAACCAAATAGTGAATTGATGAGCGCTGTTATTAAATATTGCCAGCAGAAGGGCGTATTAATTCTTAGCGCAGGAACTTATTCCAACGTGATTCGCTTGCTTCCACCCTTGGTAATGCCAGAACATTTATTGAAAGAAGCTCTTCAGATTATTGATGAGGCTTTTGCTTCACTTTGATTTCTAGTAATTTAAGAGTCAAAGCCCAATCCGATTGAATCAAGCAATTTAAGCCATAAATTTCGCTTACCTTGATTTTGATCTGATTTATTTATCGACCATTGAGTTAGCCGAATGAAGATAAATTTAAATGGTTCAGGTGGGAATGGAAGTGGTTTGCGTCTAACCATTTTCAGCCTGGTGCGTTCATTATCTTTGCCATCCAAGAGATCCAACATAACTTGGGCGCCAAAGCGTGAAGCACCAACCCCAAGTCCGGTATATCCCATTACATATGCGACTCTTCCGCGATATGCCTTGCCCCAAAATTGTGAGAAGCGAGAGCAGGTATCAATTGCGCCGCCCCAACCGTAAGTGAATTTAACATCCTTTAATTGTGGGAACGTTTCTAGAAATGCCTTTGCTAAATGCGCATAAGTTTCCGCACTAGTTTCATATTCATGGCGAACTTTTCCGCGGAAGTTATAGATGGCGTCATAGCCGCCCCATAAAATTTCATTATCTTTAGTCATGCGGTAATAATGGAATTGATTTCCAGCTTCAGATAAACCTTCGCGCTTATCCCAGCCAATGGCTTTCAGTTGTTCCGGAGTTAATGGCTCGGTTACTAATTGAAAGTCATAAACTGGAACTACATACTTCTTGGCCCGCTTAATTAATGAGCGATAAACATTTGTAGCAAGCGCAACTTTCTGGGCATAAACTGTGCCGTAAGGAGTGTGAACAATAATTCCCTTACTTGTCCGCTCTAACCAGAGCGCACTTGTGTTCTCATAAATTTGAACACCACTCGCGATACAAGCTCGCTCGAGTCCCCAAACTAATCGCGCGGGATCAATAAGCGCCGTGCCATCGGGATCCCACAATCCACCAACAGCGATTGGTGAATGCACTCGGGCTTGCATCTCTTCTTTACTTAAGATCTCGACGCTATCGCCAAACGCATTGCGAAGATTAGCTTCTTCAATTAATCCAGCCATCTGCCACTCTTCATTGGCTACTCTAATTTCACCATTTAATTCAAAGCCACAATCAATATCGTATTTCTTAATCGTTGCTTCGATGCCTCGTAAATTCTCGCGACCTAGCCGTTCAATAATTGCCATCTCATCTTTGAATCGCGTATAACCATTCATAAATCCGTGAGTCAGGGATGAGCTACAAAATCCACCATTACGCCCTGAAGCACCGGCGCCGGTTTCAAGTTGTTCAACAATAATTACATTTCGATCTGGGTTTGCCTCTTTAGCAAGTAGCGCAGTCCAGAGCCCGGTATATCCCGCACCCACGATGCATAAATCAGTTGTTGTTTCGCCAATTAAAGATGGGTGAGGTAGCGGTTCTAATGGATCAGCATCAAGCCAATATAACTGCGGTTGCATAAGCGAAAGATTTTTTAAATAGGAGGAGTCGATGTCTGACATCGCGTTATCCGGCCTTAACCGGAATCACCCCATCAATCACAATTCAAAGTTGGCCCGGGTCCGCCGGAGTCCGACCCCATGACGCAGAGCTAGAAATAACTCTGTTGTTCACCATGGAAACGTTGGAAGTTTAGCGCACCCTGCGTCGATTTACGAGTTGACCCACGATAACAATTATTAGGGCTAAGAAGAACATTGCAGATCCAATTACATTCGCTTGTGCGGGAATTCCGCGGGCGGCAGAAACATAAATAAATTTAGGAAATGTCGTAAGAGTTCCTGAGTTGAAATTCGTAATAATAAAATCATCGAACGAGAGGCTAAAGGCCAGTAGCGCTGCTCCTGCAATTCCTGGGGCAACCAATGGAAGTGTTACACGTCTAAAGGTTTCGAATTCATTTGCATAAAGATCCATCGCTGCCTGTTCAAGTCTGGGATCTAAGCTTGCAATTCGAGCCTTGACTGTAACCACAACGAATGAAATACAGAAAACAATATGTGCAATAACTGTTGGCCAGAAACCTGGATTAATTTTGAATACTAAGAATAAAGAAAGTAATGAGGCGCCCATAACGATTTCTGGCGTTGCCATTGGAAGAAAGATAAGTAAATTTGAAGTTGAACGTCCCTTAAATTTATGGCGCCCAATTGCAAAGGCAATCATGGTTCCAAGAATTGTTGCAAAAAATGTAGCTAAGAAACCAATCTTTATTGAATTACCGAGAGCAGAACATACTTCAGGTGCACCGCATGGATTCTGCCAATTTCTAAGTGTGAAGCCCTTCCAAATTAAATTACTCTTGCCGGAGTCGTTAAATGAGAAAGCAAAGGTATATGCGACTGGAATGAATAAGTAGGTAAAGGCAATGACTGCGTAAATCCGAATTAAGTTACGGCCAAACCAACGTTGGATGCGCGCACCGGTTGGGATTGTTGGAATAGTCGCATCTTTAATTTTCTGGCTCATACCAACTCCTCAGTTCCGGCTTTGCGGATATAAAGAGTTACGAGAATCAAAATGGCTGCCATCAGAGTAAATGAAAGTGCGGCCGCAGTTGGATAATCAACAATTTTGAAATAACGGGATTCAATAACATTTCCAAGCATCTTGGTATTTGGATTTCCAAGAATTGCTGCGTTTACATAGTCACCAGCTGCAGGGATAAAGGTAAGCAGGGTTCCGGCAACCACTCCCGGCATTGAAAGCGGCAGAGTTACCTTTCTGAAAGTAGTGATGCCATTTGCATATAAGTCACCTGAGGCCTCAAGCGTTCTTGGATCAATTCGATCAATCGAAGCAAATAATGGCAACGTCATGAATGGTAAAAAGTTGTAAGTCATTCCCATAACGACAGCAAATGAGGTCGAAGTTAGCGTTGTGCTCTCGCTAATAATTCCTAGGGTCCTGAGAGTCGGAACCAAGAAGCCTTCCTCCCCCAAAATCTGCTTCCAGGCAATTGTTCTAAGTAAGAAGGATGTAAAGAATGGCGCAACTACGAGAACTAATAAAACGTTCTTATACTTTCCAGATTTAAATGCAATTGCGTAAGCTAATGGGTAAGCAATTGCAAGTGCTAGAACGGTTGCAAGCACGGCATAAAGAAATGATCGCCCGAATTGCTCTTTATTTTCTACAAAGGCATCAATGTAATTAGCGAAGCGAAGTGTCTGCTCGTATTGACCAGTATCTCCCCCAGCAATTTTGGTCTGGGTAGATGTCTGAGCCAAGTTAATAATCGGGAGAATAAAAAAGGTAAAGAGAAAGGCGAACCCAGGCAGTAGGAGTAAATATGGGGTGCGAATCTTTCTCATTATTGAATTTTTATTCTTCGTCTAGAACTTCTGGCGCAACTTCTGAGCCAGCGGTTGCATCTTCATCGCCACGCAAACCGAAGGTGAATGTTGGCTCCCATGAAATATTCACGGCATCGCCCTTTTTAAATGGCGCAACTCCATCGTCATTCTGTTCGAAGACCATTAGCTCTTGTCCCCATGGCATCTCAACTTGATACTGAGTAGATACGCCGATGTAAGAAACATCTTCGATCTTGCCACCAGATAAAACGTTTCCCTTTACGGGAGTTTCGAGCAGTGAAATTCTAAATTTTTCTGGTCGGATACCGGCATATGTTGAATTATCAATTGCGTGCGAGCGGCTCTTTGGTAATGAAATTTTCTGACCATAAAGATCAACTATTTGAGAATCGCCATCGTTGCCAGAAATAGTTCCCTTAATTAAGTTTGATTGACCCAAGAAGTTTGCAACATATGCAGTCTCTGGATTGTCATACAAATCTGCAGGTGAACCCATTTGTTCAATCTGCCCTTCATTCATTACCGCGATTGTGTCCGCCATTGTCATGGCTTCTTCTTGGTCGTGAGTAACGTGCACGAAGGTGAGTCCAACTTCTTTCTGGATCCACTTAAGTTCAATCTGCATCTGACGGCGAAGCTTTAGATCAAGTGCACCAAGTGGCTCGTCAAGTAAAAGTAGAGCCGGGCGGTTAACAATCGCGCGAGCGAGTGCAATACGTTGTTGTTGGCCACCTGAAAGTTGAGTTGGTTTGCGTTGCGCCAAGTGTGGAAGTTCTACCAAATTCAGGACTTTATCTACTGCTTCTTTAACATCTTTCTGCCCGCGACGTCGAAGGCCGAAAGCAATATTTTCGAAGATTGTTAGATGCGGGAATAGCGCATAGTTTTGAAACACCGTATTGATTGGCCGTTGGTAAGGCTTTGTTGTGGTGATATCTGTATCGCCCAAATGAATACTTCCGGTCGTCGGCTCTTCCAGACCAGCAATCATTCGAAGTGTTGTTGTTTTGCCACAACCAGAGGGACCAAGCAACGCAAAGAATGAACCTTTAGGAATAGTTAGCGAGAGATCATCAACTGCGGTGAAATCACCATAAGTCTTGGTGAGTCGAGTTAGTCGAAGATCGCCCCGCGCTTCAATTGAGGCTTTAACCACTTAGTTTCCTGCAGCCTTTTGGAAAGCTTCACTCCAAGTTGTTTCTTCTTCGGTAGTAAGCGCACGGAATACTTGAAGATTAGCAAGAGTTTTTTCGGTTGGGAAGATGAATTCACTCTTTGCTAATTCTGGATTAATTTTTTCCATCTCAGCTTGTGCACCCTTAACCGGGCAAACATAATTTACATAAGCAGCAACTTCAGCAGCTACTGCTGGCTCGTAATAATAGTTAATCAACTTTTCAGCATTAGCCTTTGCATCGGCACCAACTGTGTAAGGAATAACAAAGTTATCTCCTGAAATTGTTCCGCCTGATTCTGGAATTGCGAAGTCGAATTTACCTTCATTCTCTGATTTCAAGATGAACATATCGCCAGACCAGCCAATTACTGCTGTTGCATCGCCAGAAGTTAAGTCTTCAGCATATTCGTTGCCCTTTACGCCGCGAATCCAGCCATCAGAAATCTTCTTAGCCATAAAGTCGACTGCATTCATAAATTGGTCTTCAGTTACCTTTGTAATATCAACACCTTGTGACTGCAGAATAACTCCGATGGTGTCGCGCATTTCAGAGAGAACAACAATCTTTCCCTTATTTTGTGGCGCAAATAGATCATCGAGAGTGCGGATACCCTTTGGATTCTTTGCAGTATTCCAACCAAAACCACCCATAATGCCTTGCCAGGTAAGAGTCTGTTCACGCTTTGGATCATATGAAGGCGACGCAAGTGAATCTAAAATATTTGATCCGTTTGGAACATTCGCCATATCAAACTTCTGGGCGTAGCCAAGACGGATCCAACGTGCTGCCATCCAGTCAGTTGGAGTAACAATGTCGTAGCCAATATCTTTCTTTAGCTTAAGTTGTGCTTGAACTTTTCCGAAGAACTCGTCATTATCGTTGTAATCTTCAAAATATTTAGTATCGATTCCAGTCTTCTTGATAAATGCTTCAAGAGTTGGATACTTCTTTGTCTTCTCATCAAAATCTAAATAGAGCGGCCAATTACCCCAACGAAGTGCATCTCCACTTCCACCTGAACTGCCACCACTTGAACCACATGATGCTAATAGCGCTGCTGCGCTAAGTCCTCCGACACCTGCAAATACTCCACGTCTAGATATTTTTGTTGAAACAATATCTTTGAATGTTGATTGGTTTTCTTCGTGGGAGTTATTTGTTGTCATGGCACCACTTTCGACTTAGGGCTAGCTCGCAAGCGAGCGAGGGACTTGAACGGGGAAAGTCTAGCCCCACGAAGTTACGAAATCGCAACTTTATTTGGGCTGATTTTCCGTGAAAATTTAGAAAATTTACGCGTTCAGGTTTGTCATCACATGCTTGATGCGGGTGTAATCCTCGAAGCCATAGGACGAGAGATCCTTGCCGTAACCAGAGCGCTTGAATCCACCGTGAGGCATCTCGGCAACGATTGGAATATGAGTGTTAATCCAGACACAACCAAAGTCAAAGGCCTTTGCCATTCGCATCGCACGACCGTGATTACTTGTCCAAACACTTGATGCCAGCCCATATGCAACACCATTTGCCATTGCAACCGCTTCGGCTTCATCTTTAAATTTCTGCACAGTAATGACTGGTCCGAAGATTTCATTCTGAATCATCTCGTCATCTTGGCGAAGATCAGCAATAACTGTCGGAGCGAAGAAATATCCAGCACGATCAATCTTCTTGCCACCAGCAACAATCTTTGCGTGTGCAGGTGTGCGATCAACGAATCCAGAAACTCTTGCTAATTGATCAGCGTTATTTAGCGCGCCATAAAGCACATCTTCATCTGGGCTTCCAGTTGCAATGTTGTTCTTTGCTTGTGCTGCTAGAAGTTCAACAAACTTAGCGTAAACGCTCTCTTGCACAATTACTCGAGTGGCAGCTGTGCAATCTTGACCAGCATTGAAATAACCAGTGATTGCAATATTTTCAGCAGCTGTTTCAAGATTTGCATCATCAAAAACTACAACCGGAGCTTTTCCACCAAGTTCAAGGTGAACGCGCTTCAATTCAGTTGCCGCAGACTTTGCAACTTCAATTCCTGCGCGAACAGATCCGGTAATTGAAACCATCGCAGGTGTTTTGTGTTCAACTAGTGCTCGGCCAGTTTCGCGATCTCCACAAATAACATTGAAGACACCACTTGGTAAAAATTCAGACATAACTTCTGCCATAAACACTGTTGATGCTGGTGTCGTATCACTTGGCTTTAGAACTACGGTATTTCCTGCTGCAATCGCTGGCGCCCACTTCCAGACCGCCATCATCATTGGATAATTCCAAGGCGTTACTTGCGCACAAACTCCGATTGGCTCACGCCGAATAAATGAGGTCATTCCGCGCATATATTCACCAGCAGATTTACCTTCAAGATTTCGCGCTGCACCGGCGAAGAATCGAATCTGATCCAACATTGGTGGAACTTCTTCGGAGGTTGTTAATGAGATTGGCTTTCCGGTGTTCTCTACTTCAATTGCAATTAGCTCATCGCTTCTAGCTTCAAGCGCATCGGCAATTTTATTTAATGCGCGTTGACGTTCTGCTGGCGTGGTTTCTCGCCATTCAATAAATGCCTTACTTGCGACGCTTAATGCGCTGTCAACATCTGCTGCGCCAGATACAGGTGCAGTTGCATAAGCAGTTCCTGTTGCTGGATTAATAATTTCACTTGTAGCACCAGACTTTGCTGGCAAGGATTTTCCATCAATAAAGTTATTTAGCTTTTTCATCCTCAGAGATTATCTCGGACGCGGCCAATTGACCACATGCGCCGTCAATTTCTCGGCCTCTCGTGTCTCGAACGGTAACTGCAACTTTATAACCTTCCAGAACTCGAACGAATTCAGCTTCATCCTCTGGCCTTGAAGCGGTCCACTTCGAACCAGGTGTTGGGTTTAGTGGAATTAAATTCACATGTGCATTTCTATTCTTAAGCAGGCGCCCCAATAAATCTGCGCGCCATGCCTGATCATTTATATCTCGAATTAGCGCGTATTCAATTGAATAACGGCGGCCAGTTTTCGCTTCATATTTATCAGCCGCAGCCAATACTTCGCGAACTTTCCATCGTGAATTTATCGGAACCAGGGTGTCACGTAACTCATCATCTGGAGTGTGCAGTGAAACTGCAAGAGTTACTGGAATCCCCTCTTCGCAGAGTTTTTCAATTCCATTGACTAAGCCAACTGTTGAAAGTGTCACCGAACGGGCGCTGATCCCCAGACCATCTGGTTGCGCCGTAGTTATATTTCGAATCGAACGCATTACTGAGTTGTAGTTAGCCATTGGTTCGCCCATACCCATGAACACAACGTTTGAGAGTCGAGTCTCTCCACCAGGAAGTTCACCTGCTGCGCAGATTCGAGCTGCTGCAACAACTTGTGCCGTAATTTCGCCGGCAGTTAAATTCCGAGTCAATCCGGCTTGGCCGGTCGCACAGAATGGGCAATTCATCCCACATCCTGCCTGCGATGAAATACAGACGGTTATGCGATCGGTGTAACGCATCAAAACACTTTCAACCAATACGCCATCGTGTAAGCGCCATAAATCCTTCCGAGTTTTACCGTTATCCGTAGTAACCGAACGAACTAAAGTGATTAGTTTTGGAACAAATTCTTTAGCTAAGGTCTCACGTAAATCTTTTGGAATATCGGTCCAAGTATCTGTTTCATCACTGTAATGAGTGAAGAAGTGAACTGCCATCTGATTGGCTCGAAATGCTGGAATTCCTAATTCAATGGCTCTAGCTTTACGGCCCTCTGGATCTAGATCCGAGAAGTGTTGTGGTGGCTTAACTCGTTGTTTCGGTTCGTCGAAAACTAATTTAATTTCGGTCATAAGTTGAAATGCTTAATAAATTCGAGGGCAAACCAGACTGCTGGCCCGGTAAATAAAACCGAATCAATACGATCAAGAATTCCGCCATGACCAGGCAAGATTGTTCCCATATCCTTAATTGCAAGGTCGCGCTTTACTGCTGATTCAATTAAATCTCCACAAGTTGAAGTTACGACAGCAACTAGACCAATACCGGCACCAATCCACCAAGTGTGATGAAGCGCGAATTGGAAGACCAACGCAGATCCAATTGTTGTTGCGATTATTGAACCAACTAAACCTTCCCAGGTTTTCTTTGGGCTTATCTGTGGCGCAAGTGGATGTTTTCCAATCAGCACCCCAAAGAGATATGCAAAGGTGTCGTTGCAACTAACTAGAACCACCAGGGTAAATATACGAGCTAAGCCATCTTTATCGTGGGCAAGGAGGAGTATGAAACCTCCAAGAAATGCTAGATAGAAAATAGCAAATGCTGCTGCAGTTGATTTACGAACAAAATCTTTTGGATCTCGTAGAAGCATGTAAACCAGAACACATGGAATTGCGATTGCGATTGCTACTGCTAATCCAGATACTCGACCGAACCAGGCTGCAGCAAGTAAAAGAGTTATCGCTAGAGATATTGCATTGTCTGGAAGTTCTATGCCACCTGCCTTATATGCTTTTGTGAGTTCACGGCCAGCAAGCAAGATGGCAATCCAAGCAAAAATTGCGAATAGTGGCGGTGCAAAAGAAATAGTTAAAAAAACTACCGCAAGAATTGCAAGCGAAACCAAGATTGAAGGACCCAACTTTCGTCCAGCTCTGGCATTAATCGCATTATTTAGCGAATGAAAGTCATCCATAATTTAAACTTCGAGAAGTTCGGCTTCCTTGTGTTTCAAAAGTTCATCGATTTTTACTACGTGATCTGAGGTTATTTTCTCTAAATCTTTCTCGCCACGTGCAACATCATCTTTGCCGGCAAGTCCGTCTTTCTCTAACTTCTCCATCGCTTCTTTTGCAGTGCGGCGAATATTGCGAATTGAGACTCGAGACTCTTCTGCTTTTGTGCGCGCTACCTTGATGTAATCCTTGCGACGCTCTTCAGTTAGTTGTGGGAAATTAACGCGAATTACTCCACCATCAGATGCTGGATTAACTCCTAGATCTGATTCGCGAATCGCCTTTTCAATTGCGGCAGATGCGCCTTTATCAAAAGGTGAAACTATCGCCATGCGTGGTTCTGGAACTTGGAATGATGCAAGCTGTGACAACGGAGTCATAGCGCCGTAGTAATCAACAACAATCTTGGCGAACATAGCTGGATGAGCGCGACCTGTGCGGATCGCTCCAAAATCTTCCTTAGCGACTTCAACCGCTTTATTCATCTTTGAAGTTGCATCGCTTAATGCTGTTGAAATATCGCTCATATTCTCTCCTTATAAAACCTTAAGAAACCAAAGTTCCGACGCTTTCGCCGCGAACTGCGCGCGCGATGTTGCCCTTATTTTTAAGATCGAAAACTACAATTGGAAGGTTATTTTCTCGACACAAACTAAATGCTGCAGCATCTGCGACTGCAAGTGATTTGGATAAAACATCATCAAAACTTACGGTCTGATATTTAACTGCTGATGGATCCTTCTTTGGATCTGCAGAATAAACACCATCAACACCGCTCTTTGCTAGAAGAAGGGCTTCAG
>Ga0114974_10003577_pt1 | contig 11677 bp, 10 predicted proteins | sample S_130206_EF_Meta_FD_87318 | JGI IMG/M metagenome (GOLD analysis project Ga0114974, IMG submission 87318) | Freshwater microbial communities from Lake Simoncouche, Canada to study carbon cycling - S_130206_EF_MetaG | ecosystem: Environmental > Aquatic > Freshwater > Lake | place: Lake...
CGCAAGCAAGAGTATTGTATTTATTTTAAACTCATCTTTACCCATTTTTGGTTGCGTTGAATTTTGACCAAAAGAAAATAGTGAAACATTCAGCGCTACAATTAGTATTATTTTTTTCATAAATCAGTTTTAGTTTAAACAAATCTAATTCCTTTTTAAGACTAAAATGTTAAATTGAGTGTAAATTTTCAATAAACGCTTTTGAATATTCTTTGATTTGATTGCGCACTTTTCGGAATTCGGCAATTAATTCCTTGGCTGTTCCCGATGCTTTTGACGGGTCTTCAAAACTATGGTGAATGGTTTTAGTTTGCGTTGGAAAAAATGGGCAGGCTTCTTTGGCATTGTCGCAAACGGTGATTACATAATCGAATGTTATTTCAGAATATTCATCGACGTGGTTGGAGGTGTTTTTTGAAATGTCTATTCCGTCTTCGGACATGATACCAACGGCAAACGGATTGAGTCCGTGAATTTCTACGCCAGCGCTATAGATTGCTACTTTATCTTTTCCGAAATGTTGTAAGTAACCGTGTGCCATTTGGCTTCTACAGGAATTTCCAGTACAAAGAACTAAGATTTTTTTCATTTTTATAGGGTTTTTATGGTTTATGATTGGTTTTTGCGTGAGGGATGGCAGTGGAAATCCCACGCTTTTGGGCGTGGATTGCAACGTACAGCCCGACCGAGTTTAACGAAAATTGTTTTGTTTCCAAAATAATTCTAAACTCGGGCACGCCCAAATTAATTGTAATATTTTTTCTTTAGCCAAAACGCAAATTTTACGAGTAGGATTAAGGCGGGAACTTCGACTAATGGTCCGATTACGCCTGCAAATGCTTGTCCTGAATTGATACCGAAAACGCCTATTGATACGGCAATTGCCAGTTCGAAATTATTGCCCGTAGCCGTAAATGAAAGGGAAACATTGTCTCTGTAGGTTGCGTCGATGCGTTTGCCGACGAAGAACATTAGCGTGAACATTATGGCAAAAAAGAGGAAGAGTGGGATTGCGATTTTTACCACGTCCATTGGGATTTGCACAATCATTGCGCCTTTGAGACTGAACATTACGACGATAGTGAACAGCAATGCGATGAGTGTAATTGGGGAAATGAAGGGGGTGAATTTTTGATTGAACCACTTTTCGCCTATGAATTTTCGGATTGTAAATCGGCTAATCATCGCCGCAAAAAATGGAATTCCGAGATAGATTCCTACTGTTTTTGCGATTTCGGCAATGGTAATATTTATTGGTAATCCTTTGATTCCAAATAACGGCAGCATGATTTCGAGATAGAAATAGGCATACAAACTGAAAAAAAGCACTTGCAACAAACTGTTAATTCCAACTAATCCGGCGGTTAATTCTCGGTTTCCTTCGGCGAGTTCGTTCCAAACAATTACCATGGCGATGCAGGGCGCTAACCCTATGATTATTAGCCCTGTCATGTATTCGGGATTGTCTTTTAGAAAAAATATTGACAATAAAAACATTAAAAATGGTCCGACAATCCAAGTGATAAATAAGGATGCAAAAAGCAATTTTGGTTTATCAAACATTAAAGGCACTTTTGAGAAATCTACTTTTGTTAGTGGCGGATACATCATTAAAATTAATCCAATTGCGAGAGGAATATTCGTGGTTCCGCTTGAAAATGAGTTTATAAATGAGGATGAATTTGGGATGAAATAGCCAATTCCAATTCCGATTGCCATAGCAAGGAAAATCCAAAGTGTTAAATAGTGGTCTAAAAATCCGAGTCTTTTTTTCATAAATTAAATATTAACAACAACCGGTTTCTGGCGAGCAACAACTATTTTGAAGGTCAGTTATTTTTACTTTTGGTTTTGGGGTACCGCACGATTCGCCTCTTCCGATGGCTTTGCATTGGGTTTTATCGGCTACTAGTTTTACGATGAGTTCGTCGTTTATTATTTCAAAATCTTGAGGATGCATTTGACGTGTTTCAAAAAGGTCGTTTCCAAATTCGATTTTTACAATGCTATTTGGATTTAGCGGAAGCGTTTTTTCAACTAAATCAATAATTGACATTGCTTTTGAAACTTGCATGGAGCGCCCAATTTCAGTAGTATTTGGCTCCCAAAGTTGGAGAATAACTTCTGTCCAAGTATTCATTTTCCCACCACAATCTACGGCGGTAATGTTTGCTTGTTTGATTTCAGTGATGTGAAAAGTAGGGCTTACTTTTTGATTTTTTGCAAATTCGAATTGCAAATGAAGTCCGGGATTTTCGATCAATTGTGTTTTAAATTCGTTCCAGTTCATGACGTTCGATTTTTTTAACAACATTCCGAAGATGTGTTGTTGGTTTGTAAAATTGTAATAAAACCTTGAAGTTTTTTAAGGGTGTTTTCATTTAAGCAATAGCAAATGGAATTGCCTGAAATAGTACCTTTTATAATTCCTGCTTTTTTCAATTCTGACAAATGTTTGGAGACGGTAGATTGCGATAAAGGCAAGAATTCTACAATGTCTCCACAAATACAAGTGGGTGAATTGATTAGAAATTTTACGATTTCCAAACGTGCGGGATGCCCAAAAGCTTTTAGGATTTCGGACATTTCGATTGTTTCTTCTGAGAAACCTGTTTTTTTTGTTATTCCCATATCGCAATATTACGATATAGTTTTGAAAAGGGGAAACTTTAAATGAGATTTAACTTTAATTTAATTCCAAAAAAAATCCTGACGGTTTAAAGTCAGGATTGCTATAAAGTAATATTATTCTTCAGCGATGGCGTCCCAACCGCGCGCTTTTAAAGGAATTTTTGTGTTGGCGCGAGTAACTAAATGGATTCCTTCACTTTCTTGTGTCATGTGTCCAATAATGGTAAAATTTGGGTTTCCTTTGATTTTTTCGAAATCTTCCATTGCAATGGTGAACAGCAATTCATAATCTTCACCTCCGTTTATTGCTACAGTTGTGGCGTCAATATTGAATTCTTCACACACATTTATCAATTGGGGATCGAGTGGCAATTTGTCTTCATATAAATTACAACCTACTTTTGATTGTTTGCAAATGTGCATAATTTCCGATGATAAACCGTCCGAAATATCTATCATTGCTGTTGGTTTTATTTCTAAAGCGTGTAGTAAAGTACGTACATCTTTTCTAGCTTCTGGTCGCAATTGACGTTCAATTAAATAGGTATACGCTTCTAAATCTGGTTGCGAATTTGGGTTGACTTGGAACACTTGTTTTTCGCGTTCCAAAACTTGTAATCCCATGTATGCTGCGCCAATATCGCCTGAAACTACTAGAAGATTCGTTTCTTTAGCGCCATTTCTATAAACCAATTCGGCCTCATCGGCTTGACCAATTGCAGTAATGCTAATAATCAATCCTTTTTGTGATGAAGTCGTGTCGCCACCAATAACATCCACATTGTATTCCTGAGAGGCAACTGTAATTCCATCGAACAAATCTTCTAAAGCTTCAAGTGGAAATCGGTTTGAAACTGCTACAGAAACCGTAATTTGAGTAGCTTTAGCATTCATTGCACAAATATCAGAAATGTTTGCCACGACTGCTTTGTAACCCAAGTGTTTCAGTGGCATATAGGCCAAATCAAAATGGACGCCTTCGATTAATAAATCAGTAGAAACTACTATTTTTTTATCGGCAAAGTCCAAAACTGCAGCATCATCGCCAATTCCTTTCAAAGTAGAAGGTTGGTTGATAGAGAAATTTTTGGTCAAATGGTCAATCAAACCAAATTCGCCTAGTTGTGCAATACTTGTTCTTTGTGGATTTTTATCTTCAATCATTTTGTTGTTGCAAAGGTTTTAGAATTGCAAAGGTACAAAGTTGTGAAGGTTTATACTTAATTAAAAACAGAGATTTGTTTGCAATATTATTTTCATTCTAATTATAGAATTGATTTCACCACCGCTTTTGGTGCCTCTTTTCGAGTTCCGTCAAATCCGTCAACGCCAGAAACGGTAGTGTATTTTAACACATATTTTTTTCCGGGATTGATAATTTGGTATGCTGCTTGGCACATTATTGTAGCTTCGTGAAAACCACATAGAATTAATTTTAATTTTCCGGGATAGGTATTTACATCGCCAATTGCAAATATTCCTGGGATATTCGTTTGATAATCTAGAGCATTATTGACTTTGATTGCATTTTTTTCAATTTCTAATCCCCAGTCTCCGATAGGTCCTAATTTTGGAGTTAATCCAAAAAGCGGAATAAAATAATCGGTTGGAATGGTTCTTTGTGCTCCGTTTTCATCAATAACAATTGATTCTAAATGTTCGGATCCGTTTAACCCAACAACTTCGGCTGGTGTTATCATTTTGATTTTTCCTGAATTTTTCAATTCCTGAACTTTTTCTACAGAATCTAATGCGCCTCTAAACTCATTTCTGCGGTGAATCAACGTTACTTCGGAAGCAACATTCGACAAGAAAATACTCCAATCTAATGCAGAATCTCCACCACCAGCAATAACTACTCTTTTGTCACGGAATTTTTCTGGGTTTTTAATAAAGTATTTTATTCCTTTATCTTCATAAAATTCGATGTCTTCGATAAGTGGTTTTCTAGGCTCAAAACTTCCTAATCCACCTGCAATGGCAACAACAGGAGCATGGAATTTTTTTCCTTTATTAGACGTAACAATAAAACTTCCGTCTTCTTGTTTTTCTATAGTTTCGGCACGTTCACCTAATGTAAATCCAGGCTCAAATTGTTTGATTTGTTCCATTAAATTAGACACTAAATCACCCGCTAAAACTTCGGGAAATCCAGGAATATCATAGATTGGTTTTTTAGGATACAATTCAGAAAGTTGTCCGCCAGCTTGTGGTAATGCATCCAGAATATGACATTTCAATTTTAATAATCCTGCTTCAAATACGGTAAATAGACCAGTTGGTCCCGCTCCAATTATAAGTATGTCTGTTTTAACCATTTTATTCTTTATTTTTTAATGCTTCTGTAATTTCATTCATTTTTTGGACTTTTTCCTCGAAATTTCCTTTTAGGGTTTTTCGATATTCATTCAGGTTTTCGACCATTTTATTAATGTCGTCCGGTATTATTTCTTCAAAAAACTCCCGCAGCCTTTTAGCCGTTGTTGGCGATTTTCCATTGGTAGAAATAGCGATTTTCACGTTTCCTTTCGTTACAATTCCACCCAAATAATAATCGCATAATGGGGGCGTATCGGCAATATTACAAATCAAATATCTTTTTCTTGACAAATTGTACACTCGTTTATTTACCGCTAAATCATCGGTGCAAGCAATAACCATGTACCGTTTGCGAAGCATCCACCGATTGAATTTTTTATAAGTCAATTTTACTGAAGGGTGTTTTTGCGATAAAGCTTCTAATTCAGGTAAAAACCTTGGTGCAACCACCTCAACATTTGCATTTGGGCTCGATTTTAATAAGAAAGATAATTTTTCTAATCCCACGTTTCCACCGCCTACAATTAGAACATTGAGGTTGTGAAGTTTTAAAAATATGGGATATAATTCATTCCTTTCCATTATTCTCTAGCACAAATTTTAGTAGTTACAAATTCTTCATAAAATCCTTTTAACTTGTTACTTTCTCGAACCACTTCGCCAATTACAATGATGGCAGGCGAACTTAATTGATTTTCTTTTACCACATTTGAAATAGTATTTATGATACCAAAACCGATTTTTTCGTTGGGCATCGTTCCATTTTGAATGATTGCTACTGGCGTTTTACCTTTGGATTCGTTTTGAAATAAAGATACGATTTGTGCTAATTTGCTCATTCCCATCAAAATTACAACCGTTGCCGATGATTGTGCTGCAAGAGCCACATCTTTTGAAAGTTTTCTATCGGATGTTGTTCCTGTTATTACCCAAAAACTTTCAGAAACACCACGTTTTGTCAAAGAAATTCCTTGGTTTGCAGGCACCGCAATCGAAGATGAAATTCCAGGAACTACAAAAGTTGGAATACCGAAACTTTCAATATATTCGATTTCTTCACTTCCACGTCCAAAAATAAAGGAATCTCCTCCTTTTAAACGCACCACATTTCCGTAAGTAAGTGCATTATCAACAATCAATTGATTGATTTGCTCTTGTGAATATTCGTGACAACCCTTTCTTTTCCCCACAAATATCTTTATGGATTTTTTCGGGGCATAAGTCAGAATTTCTTCGTTTGCCAATGCATCATACAATACCACATTTGCCTCGGCAAGTGCTTTTGCTCCTTTGATAGTTAGTAAATCGGGGTCGCCGGGACCTGCTCCAACTAAGGTTACTTTTGGATTTATAATTTTATTCATTTGCTAAATCTTTGGCTCTGTATGTTTCAATAGTTTGAAAAAACGATGCAGCTTCTTGAATATATTGCTTTGCAAATGCTTTAGAAGATTCGTTTTTGTTAATTTGATAAACTAGGTCTTTTAGACTTGAATTCAATTCTATTTTTTTAGTTTCGATGAAAACAGTGTCAAACAAATCAATGATTCCAGCATGATTATTCGTTTTTTGATTTTCAGCAAGTAAAATAGCTTTGGCGCCATTTACAAAACCAGCGTAGGCAAGATAAATAGCATCCGACCAATTTTGATTATCAAAAGCTTCCTGTGCAAAGGTTAATTTGTCTTTTGCTTCTAATAACAAAGTAGCAACTAAATCAATTACAACACCGGCACATTCTCCAACACCAACCGCTTTTACATAATTATCTGCATTTCCCCAATCTACAAAATCAGCTTCTGTAAGATTCGTTAAATCGGCTAATGGTTTTAGAAATTCATAGAAATATTTCTCTCCTTTTGCATCATAATAATCCAAAAACGAAAGTCCATTTGAATTGGATTCGAAATCATTTAAAATATAACGCAAGGCATCAGGTCCTCTTCGACTTGGAATTTTGATTACTTTATCAGAAAACCGACCTGTTCCATTTCCTAAATTTCCCCCACCTAACAATACTTGAAGTGCTGGCGCCACTAATTTTCCTGAATTGATAGACATTCCTTGAAACCCAATTTCTGCCATATTGTGTTGTCCACAAGCATTCATACAACCACTAATTTTGATTGTAATTTCTTGATTATTGGCATATTGTGGATATTCTGTTTCTAAAACTCTTTCAAGTTCTACTGCAATTCCGGTACTGCTTGCAATTCCTAAATTACAGGTATCTGTTCCAGGACAAGCTGTAATGTCTGAAATAGAGTTGTATCCTAAAGCTATAAAATCTAATTTGGCTAATTCTTGGAAGAAAAATGGCAAATTTTCTTCTTTTACATTACGAATTAATATGTCCTGCCTCAAAGAAAAACGCAATTCATTTGCTGCATAATTTTTGATTAATTCGGCTAGTGCTCTTGCTTTATCGGTATAAAAATCTCCCAAAACAATTTTGATTCCAATGGCTACAAAACCCGTTTGTTTTTGCGTGGTTACATTTGATTTTTTCCAAGCTTCAAAAGCCGCCACATCTTCAATAACCACTTTCGGAGCAACCAATAAAGGTTCAGCAATTGGCGCATCAAAATCAGTCGTGTCAATATCAACCGTTTGGTAAGACAAGGCTTTTTTCTCCTCTTCTACTAATTGTAAAAATTCATCTCTTCCGATGTCTTTAATCAAGAATTTCATACGTGCTTTCAAACGTTTCGCTCTTTCGCCGTAGCGATCAAAAATTCTCAATACGCCTTCTGTTGTTGGGATAATTTGATTTACTGGAATGAATTCAGACAATAATTCGGCGTGATGTGGCTGCGAACCTAATCCACCACCAAGCATTACTTTAAATCCTTTTTCGCCATTTACAATTTTTGGAATAAAACCCAAATCATGCAAATAACTTAAGGCCGTATCTTTATCTGAAGAAGAAAACGACATTTTGAATTTACGTCCCATTTCCTGACACACTGGATTTCTCAAGAAAAACTGAAACATCGCATGTGCATAAGGCGACACATCAAATGGTTCATCCGAATCAATTCCAGCATTTTCACTGGCGGTAATATTTCTAACAGTATTTCCACAAGCCTCTCTGAGCGTAATAGCATCTTTTTCTAATTCTGCCCAAAGCTGCGGCGTTCTGTCTAAACTTACATAGTGAATTTGGATGTCCTGACGTGTTGTAATGTGAAGACGTCCTGTAGAATATTCATCAGAAACTTTTGATATTCTCAACAATTGCTCGCTTGTTACTTTTCCAAATGGTAATTTAATACGAATCATTTGAACCCCTTCTTGACGCTGACCGTAAACACCACGAGCCAAACGAAGACTTCGAAAACGTTCGTCGTCAATTTTTCCGTCCTTGAATAAGGCGATTTTTCTTTCTAAATCAATAATGTCTTTTTGGACAATTGGATTTTCTATTTCTGTTCTAAAACTTTCCATCTTTATTGGTTGTTGGTTGTTGGTTGTCGGTTGTTAGCAGCATTACTATCAACAAAACCAATAACTATTTTATAAATCCTACTCCTGCTGTTGTATTCGTTGCGGGATCAATTAAAATAAAAGCACCATTTGATTTATTGTCAATATAAGCATCAAAATATAAGGCTTTACTTAATTTGATATTCACTTCTCCTATTTCGTTAATCGCCAATTGACTTGCTTCTTTTGTGCCAGAAAAATCAGTTGCAATTGTATTTTTCACGCTATCAATTTTAGCTAAAATCCGGTTCGTATTGTGCTGAATTAGATATTTTGATCCTGCAACTAACTTTTTATTGTCCATCCAACAAATGGTGGTATTGATATCTTTTTCAATTCTTGGCAATTCGCTTGATTTTACAATCATATCGCCTCTTGTTACATTGATGTCATTTTCTAATTCGATTGTAATTGAAGACCCCACGGATGCCTCGTCGAATTGTTGATCGAAAAATTGAATATTGGTCACTACAGATTCTGTCAATGATGGCAGTACCGTTACAGCATCGCCTACTTTAATATTGTTTCCGTATAATTTTCCGGCATATCCTCTAAAATCGTGATATTGCTCTGTTTTCGGACGAATAACCGTTTGTACTGGGAAACGAGCTTTTCCTTTTTCGTAAACATCGGTAGGCTCCAACGCTTCAAGATGTTGTAGAATTGTTTGTCCAGTGTACCAAGGCATTTCTCCCAATGAATCTACTACATTATCTCCGGTCAAAGCGCTCAACGGAATATAGCTTACATTTTGTTCTTTGAAAGTGCTTTTGGCATTCAAGGCTTGAAAATCAGCTTTGATTTTGTTGTATACCTCTTCCGAATAATCAACCAAATCCATTTTGTTTATGGCAACAATCACTTCTTTTACTCTCAATAAATTATTGATGAAAAAGTGACGGTACGTTTGCTCTATAACTCCTTTTCGAGCATCAATCAAAATGATAGAAACCTGTGAAGTCGATGCTCCTGTAACCATGTTACGCGTATATTCTATGTGACCTGGTGTATCGGCAATGATGTAACTTTTCTTATCTGTCGAAAAATAAATATGCGCTACGTCGATTGTAATTCCTTGTTCACGTTCGGCAACTAAACCGTCAGTAGCCAAAGAAAAATCTAGATAATCATATCCTTTTTGTTTGCTGCTTTTTTCGATTGCTTCAAGTTTATCTACCGTTAATGATTGTGTATCGTACAATAATCTCCCGATTAAGGTGCTCTTTCCGTCATCTACACTTCCTGCTGTTGCTATTTTTAAAACTTCCATTTTTTTAGTTATTGGTTTTCGGTTGTTAGTTGTCGGATTTTGAAACTAAATCACCCAAAATATTAAAACTTCTTATTGTAAATTCAATATCATTTTTGCGTCACGATTTATGCTTTATTTAGAATGTAAACTTCAAAGTTGTTCCAAAATTTCTTTGGTCTCCTAATACTGCTCCATATTGACCTGCACTTCCTGCTGCTGGGAGTAGTTGTTCGAAATAATTTTTATCTGCTACATTTCGGCACCAAAACAGGATAGAAAAACCATTTGATGCTCGAAAACCAATTCTAGCGTTTATCAAAGAATAGCCATCAATGTTGAGGTATTTAGAAGGTGATGCACTTGACGAGAATGAAGTGCGACTGTAAACATCTAAAGCAATTAAGAATTTACCATTAAGGCTGAGGAGTTTACCATCTTGGGTAAATTCCCCACCAACAGAACTCGCCCATTTAGAAATTCCTGGCAATACTTCACCCGAAATATCTTTAAAGGATGTAGAACCTCCAACTTCTTCTAAAGGAACTGGTGCATTGGTAAAAGAGACATATTTACCATCAGTATAACTTACAGAACCATTGAACGCAAAATGGTTGTTTATTTTAATATTTCCCTCTAATTCAGCACCTCTAACTCTAACTTTATCTGCATTAGCAAGATATCCTCTATTTACACCAATTTCTGGAGTTTGAACTTGTGTTTGGTAATCTTTAATATCAGTATTAAAAAGGGTAAGATTTAAATTTGATTGTAATGTTGGTTTAGTCTTAATACCTATTTCATAGTGCGTTACATATTCCGGTTTTACTTTTGCCAATTCAATTAAAGTAACGCCATTCGACGTAGGTAATCCTCCTAAATTTACACCTATAGGCTTGTAACTATTGGCATAAGTTGCAAAGGCATTTATAGTTTTCGTTGGTCTGTATGCAATCGTAATTTGCCCTGAATAATTATTTTCTGAAACATTAAATTTAAATGCTTGATTGGTATATAAGGAATTTTTAAGTGCTAATAAAGCAGGATCAGTTGTTTGCAACCCACCATACGTTTTACGGTCATAATCCACCTTTTTTTCGTCATAGTTAAATCGGATACCAGGCAATAAATGCAATTTTTCAGTAATAGTCCAATCAATTTGGCTAAAAACTGCGGCTCCCAAAGTTTTAAGACTTGAAGTTATTTTGGTTCCAAATCCATCAAATAAACCAGGTGTTGCCCACAAAGATGAAGTTGAACTTTTTGCAAAACGCCACTGTGCCGAACCTGATTCTTCAATTTGTACAGGATCTGAATTCAAGTCTTGATTAATAAAAAAGGCACCAATCACGCCACTTAATTTAGATGTAAATTGTCCAGTGTAGCGAAATTCTTGAGTTAATTGTTGGTGTTTAGAATTTCCTTGCGATTTGTTTAGTACAGGTAATCCAATGAAATCTCTATCATTTGCAGGGTTCCAAATCCAATAACGCCAAGCTGAAGTTGAGGTCAATTTACCATTACCTAATTTAATATCAACATTAGCAGATGCCCCACCAAAATCGTTGTTTACTTTTAAGGGTGCATCAACATCTGTAATTCTGTCAAACGGATTGGTAGAAGGTAATTGATAACCGAGATCAGCAATAATAGCATCAAACTGACGGTAAGCAGCTCTTTTAGTTTTTACAACTCCAGCCACAACTGCTGCATTTCCATCAGGTCTTTGACGGGTATTGTCTCCAATAAATAGAATTTTCACTTTCTCGCTTGGTTTATAAAGCAATTGCGCTCTAAAGCCAACATTATTAAGCGTGTTTACAGATTTTAATGTCTTAGTATTATATAATGTTCCGTCACGTTGAGTTCCTGTAAAAGAGACTCTGACAGCAACTTTATCACTTAAAGGACCCGTTACAGAAGCTTTAGCTTGAATAAAATTCAAGTTTCCATAACTAGTTTCATAGCTACTGCTTGGAGTAAAACTTGGTA
>Ga0114974_10003578_pt1 | contig 11676 bp, 8 predicted proteins | sample S_130206_EF_Meta_FD_87318 | JGI IMG/M metagenome (GOLD analysis project Ga0114974, IMG submission 87318) | Freshwater microbial communities from Lake Simoncouche, Canada to study carbon cycling - S_130206_EF_MetaG | ecosystem: Environmental > Aquatic > Freshwater > Lake | place: Lake...
ATGATTGGATTCTTCTCAAAGAATTCATTACCACTATTGAAATACCCTCCGCCAATATAGAAGGTTGTATTGTCGTAATAACGCCAGTACTCCGTCGGTGTAAGTTCCACTTTGTCTGTCTTGTAAATAATATCAGACCCCTTAATGTGCGTAGGGACCAAATACTCTACTACAAACTCGTTTGTCTCCAAGATATCGTGGTGATCGCGTTGTGATCGCGATAACATGCGCATACGCTCACCAGCAATGCTTAACGCAAGCAAGTCTTTCTCAAGCCCGTAATGTACGAACAGATCGATGAGTTCCGTGCTATTGTATAAGTTTTTCTTCGGATCGTGCGAACGGAACAGTTCATGATTCGCATAAACGTACGTCAGCCACAATACGTCAGGCGACATTTTACCACCATTCATCATATCGGTGATAATTGCAATGCGAGCGCATTTATCTTCGTTTAATAGCGCAGCTGTCAAAATGTTGAACGCCTCGAATAACTCATTATCCGTATGCGGGCTATTATCACGTATGTTGTTCCAATCGATAATGGCGCGATCAATTTCGCCTGAGATAAATTCGCAACACTCTTCAAAGTTTCCAATTTTTTCCGCTTCTTGTTTTTTAATAAAATGCGCACGAATGAACTCGGGAATAGGCTCCAACGAGTACTCCGTTTCGAGTGTTGGGTTTTTTTCAATACGGGGAAACCATGTCTTCGCTCCTTGAAAAATACTCTTGTATTCGCCCTCCTCTTCCGGCTTATAAAAGCTTACGAGATCGGTTGACAGTGCAGCTAAAGCCAATTCGCCGTGTATATACGTGACTTCAGTGATGGCATCGACAAAGACATTTAGGTCCTCATTTTCCGAAGAAGTTTTTATACAGGTTTGGAAAAACCCCACTTCGCAGATCCAGTTGTTTTTTTTACTTTTATCTTTGGCATTCAACAAATCGCGAAACGTTTTAACATCCCGACCATTTATAAGGTAGAATATCTCATTGCGGACATTATTAACAATGTTCTCCTCCTTTATCAACGTGAACATTTTATTTTTGTCGGCGAATGCCATAAACAGGTCATCGTGTAAGGCGTATTCGGCTACTTCGCCTCGCATTTCGAGTGGTTTTCCTTCGTGACGATCGGTTAACCAGTTGTGATGATTGCTGCATAAAGTTGTTTTTACGATTTCATCGGGCACAACATGACCCGATGCATCGCGGTATTTAAAGATGACTTCGCTCTCTTGCGAAATTCCATAGCAATCCCCGTACTCGAGGGCATCGCACGGAGAAGACATTTCAAATGTCTATTGGGTTTAATAACGGCTGAAAGGCTTGAGAACGGCTGAAAGGCTTGAGAACGGCTGAAAGGCTTGAGAACGGCTGAACGGTTTAATAACGGCTGAACGGCTTAATAACGGTAAATCGTACTTAAATGTGTACGTTCGGGTAATACCAATAATAATATGTTTTATATCTGTTTCAATTTTATAATTTCTTAGTATATTTTTCATAATTTTTTTCAAAAAATACACTTTTAGAAAAAGTGTGGCAAAAATACACTTTGTACTTTTTTTAAAAGTACAAAGTGTATTTTTGCTGTACTTTTTTTAAAAGTACCTAGAGAATACTCCAACTATCGCTATTGAATGGAGACAGCATAATATCAGACAATTTAGTTCTCCAATAATCCACTTTCTTATCAAACATTATTTCTCTCTTATTTTTAGGATAGAGTTGTTGATTCCTCATTTGTTCAGCTTCTTCGCTAGTAATATCGGGCTTATAACCATAACAATTTATACCAAATTTTACATTTGGGTTATCGATAAACCCCCCATTGATACCAGGGCGTCCGCAATCATGATGGTGTCCGTCAATCGTCTGTAGTTTATTCCATTTTTCTTCTTGCGTAGGAAAAAGTGCCATTTGTTTATCGGACCAACCATAACCACACCAATCGGCGCCATCATTATAGGCTTGATTCAATTCATTATATGTAGCTAAACGCCCATCATAGGCACTACAAATGGCTTTTGCATCTTCATAATTATATTTATTATCAGATACATGAAACACTTGTTTTTTTCTTTCTAAACCACCAGAGCCAGAGCCAGAGCCACTACAACTGCCATGAGAAGATCCTGATGGAAATTTGTCTTTTACTTTTATATCTATCGTCGTAACTGGAGAGAAAATGTTTTTAATACTGGCAATAATATCAATGTTAAAAATGTACGATAATCCATTAAAAAGAATGAGCATTATAAATAAGCCCCATAAGAGCAGTTCTATAGTTTTATTTCCTGAACTTGTGCTTGTGCTTGTGCTTGTGCTTGTGCTTGTGCCATCATTACCTAAAGAAGCGAATAATACATAATACGCAATAAGAATGACAATGATTACTATCAAAGCTAAAGGAATAGAAGTGCTGATATTATTAGCGCCAGCCATACTATTAGCGCCAGCCATACTATTAGCGCCAGCCATACTATTAGCGCCAGCCATACTATTAGCGCCCGTCACCGGCGGACCTGAATTATCATCTATACCTGAAATATTGGGAAAAGTAATAGAATCTAAACTAATACTCATTGTATATATAAATCAATTTATTTTTTTTTACATTTTTTTTTTACATTTATTTTTTTTTACGATAAAATAAACAATAAGACATGCTTGAAATAATTTTATCTGAAGGGATTTCATTTACCATAGTATCATTAAAGATGTACCATTTACCATTAGCATTTTTTATATAAGCAAAGTAATGACCGCCGGCACCACCTCCTCCGGAATGATTACATACACCATATAAATCATATATATAGGATTCCGCATTATACCCTTTGACATATTTAGAAAAATCCACATTATCTATTGGAATATCGACCAAAGTATGAATCTTCTTATGATTTAATTTTGATCGTTTTAAATCAATAATCATCACATTGGGTAAACTCCAGAAAATAATATGTCTTTTGACCGATTCTCTTTTTCCAGTCTTTTCATTTAACCAGGCATTCTCTCCCTCTAAAAGTTCACTGTCACAATATAAATCAAAACAATCAAATAAATTTGGACTGGGTTTATCAGGAATAGAGAGACTCATTACAAAAAATGGTTCTGCTGACATGCTCATCACTTCTCGCGTCTCGACGTGGGTCAATTGCGAAACATGTATTCCATAAAAGATATGAAACATATCAGAATAGTCCTTTTTATACATATTTTGCATCATTTTATAAGCGGTAATTGCTAGAGTATCAGTTTCATTCTTACTATCGCCAACTATCTGCATATCAACTTCTCTAGATAAAGCTGTATGAAAACAATCGATAATAAATAATAAGAATTCTTGAATGTCGTTTTGTTGATAGCCAGTGAAAATATCGAGCTGTTTTATCCGCGCGACCTGTTTGATCGTTTTTACAAAGCCATGTGGGGCAACGATGCAGTTGGATGACCATAGCATTTCGCGCAATTTATCCCACTCTAATAATACAATGGACTCCGGTACTTTTTTAAGCAATGTTTTGTATTTTCCATTATCCTCCAATAAAAAAGTATTTAATTCATATGTATGAGATATAATTTGCATACATGAATTCAAATAACAGGAATTGCCTAAATTTGCCATACCACTTAAACCTTTATTTTCATAATTTGTTGATGACATAGAAGACATTATTTATAGTAAATAATAAGTTGTATCTAAATAGAACTTATTATTATTATATATCTATTTTTCTTACCACTGTAAATTTTTCACATGCCTCCTCATTTCTTTGACTTTCAAATTTATCTGCAGCACATTCCTGGCACATAATATTTTTATTACAAATTTCATTATACTTACATAATATATTGTGTGTTTTAATTGGGTCTTTTATTTTTACTTGGTTTACTTGGTTTACTTCATTTACATTTACATTTACATTATTGGTAGACATCTTTTATAAATTGTCTTCTATAACAATTTATAAAAAAGATTTCAATTTTATATTTTTACATACATAGGCTTGCGATGCATAAGCTTGCGATACATAGGCTTGCAATACATAGGCTTGCGATGCATAAGCTTTTACTTAAAATAATCCGTTATCTCCCGCGCCCCCTTATTCGCATTACTCGTTTTGCGAATATACTCATCAAACAGTAGCGCCTTCACTTCTTTATTACGCAACGATTCTTCTTTATCCTTATATTGTTCAGGATCCGGATATTCTTTTTTCAAATCATTTAATTCTTTTGTCCACATACGCAATGTATGTCCCTTCTTCTTCCTAAAGTCTTTCATCTGTTCTAAGACCAAGGCAAACACCTGTTGCAAAGGTTTCATAATTTGATTCGTAATATAGAAGGAATAATTGATCTTCAATTTATTCGCCACAATAAACTCCGGTGTTTCAATCCGTTCGCCCTGCAACGCTTTACGATCCGGGTTCTCTATATATACATAAGGAATGCGATCACCGTTGCCCGGTTTATTGCCCGAGTCACGTTTACCCATTCGATCCGCCAATACTTTATGAGCAATCTGCTGCGGATTTTTATAACCAGACCGGAGGGATTTCGTAATGACTAATTTATCCATCGCGTATTTCCCATCCACTATATTCTGCATACAATCCTTAAGGAATTTCACCGCTTGTTCAATATTTTTCTCCTTCATTAAAATATCAATAATCCCGCCATAGACATCTTTTACAATAGGAGCATTATCGCGCCGTTTTAATACAATCCCCATGGATTTGCGTTTGCAACTATGAGGATCTGTTTCATAAAGCATGCCTACGTAACGTTTCTTCGATAATAAGCAAAACGGCATGAAGGTTTTCTCATATTCTAAGTCGTGTGGTTTTTTCAAAAACTTCGACGCTAATTCGCCCGCTTGTTGCGCCAATTCAATCGTTATTTCTAAGGCTTTTTGTCCAAGTATCTTTTCGCCTGTCGTGGGGTCCGTTAAATTGAATTTAAAGAACACTGAGTCCGTGTCACCATACACATATTCAGCATTGGTCCGGACGAGACCATAATCTTTGGTCGGCAGGATTTGCTGTGCGTAAGCCTCTTCTATGACGCGCTTACCATAGGTCAACAATTTGCGCCCGATTGCCGTGGTGGATGCCGCGCAATCTTTTTCATAAAAAGTGCTGGTTTTTGCCCCCGTCTGCCCATACATCGAATTTGCCGTCACTTTAATACTCAGCTGACGCTTATCTAAGACATTTTTCATGAAATCATCGGTTTCTTTTTCGGCTAATTTTCGCGTCGCTTTACGGGCAGCTAAGAGTTCTTCTAATATCGACGGCATGATCGCGCGTCCTTTATTTTCGGGAAATTGGGCAAAGCGGCAGAGTTTATAACCGACCTTGACTTTCTCCATTGCGGCTTTCGCGTTTCCCCCTCGCCTCTGCCACTTGTACGTATCATATTGTATATCGACATACTCATAGCCTGGCAAATTGTCATAGATAAATTGTCCTTTCGCATTTTTCGTTCCTTCCTCTTTTAAGAGTTTTCCGTTTAAATCATATTCTCGGGTTAACACTTTACTATCATGGGAAATGTTTTCACTCATCATTGCTGACGGATATAATGAACTATAATCTAAACAGGCGACGGGGTCATCGAGATAGAGATTACATTTCGGTTCTAATACCGTGGCGCCCTCGTAACCTTCATCTATATCGCCTTTATCGAGAACGGGCAGGAGCGTATTCTTTTCTCGACATTTCTTCGCAATATAACTCGTTAGTTTAATGCCTTGACCGCGCATGACGAGAAAGTCCAGCGGTACACTGCATAAATTCGCCATTTCGACATAGCCGGTGATCACGTCGATTTTCCGCATTAAATGATGAACGAGATTGCAATCTTGTATACAGTATTTCGCAATAATCGCGCGTTCGGCTGGTCCTTCATTCGTCATGCGAAAGATATCTTGGGGCGTGACATCATCTTTTGCTAGACCCCAACGCACTTTTTTGTTCTTTAGATCGGGCATTTCAATGCCTTTTATCATAAATGTGCTATTAGCCAAGTCAAGTGCATACACTTCAAATTTTTTTCCATTTTTATAGGAATCAACCGAATGGGCTTCTTCTTCGAAATTGATAAAACTATTATTTTCTAAACCAGTTAAATTTTTACTGTAGATTTTTGTATTGCCGTTGATATGTTCTATTTTTTTTACCGCATCGCCGATAAAGTAGCCTGATACATAATCAAGTTTATATTGTGTCAATTGATAATCACGACGTAAATAATTATATAAATCGATTTGTAGGCGCCCGGTCATTTTGACGAATTTTAAATCGTGCTGCCCGCTCGCAATGACGAGGGTACTTTCTTCTAAGCCTTCTTTGCCAGTTTTCCAATTCTTGTTTATACAGACTTCTCTTTTATTACGCGAGAGCTGTAAGAATTTGCGTTCACAACCGAGTTCTTTTGCCCGTGCAAATAAGAACTGGTAATCAAAACCAAAGATATTGTAACCGATCACGATATCGGGGTCTTCTTTTTGAATAATTTTCGACCATTCTAATAAAACCTCTCTTTCTTCCGTGCAACGAACAATCTCCGCATTCTCGACATCATTACAGGTACCGAGCGCGATGCAATGATTTAAATAGGGCTTCGCTTCGCCATAGCGCAAGAATGTAGAACCAATGAAAGTCACATTGTCGCCTTTGAGCGCCGGAAAGACGTTTGTTAACGTGCGCGTCAATTCAATCAACTGTGTATCGCGCGTCGCCTCGCTATCGAGTAGGAGGTCAATAATTGATCCTTTTTTCTTATAGGGTTTGGCTTTATTTTTAAACATTCGCCAGTTGAATACAGGGGTATCGTCTCCTGCTCCTCTGTCTGCTTCGCTTGCACATGCACCTGCATCTCCATCCACTGCGTATGCGCCTGTATCTGCACCTTGATCCACTGCACCTGCATCCTCATCATCATCGTCTAAGACATCTTTCATATCTATTTCGATTTCGCCTTTATATTTTGCCGGACAAATGACAATCCACCGTTCGAATAAACTTTCGATCGCCGATAAGGTTACTGTAGTTTGCGGATAAACCAAGTCCACATATTCCATCGGTTTTTTTGTTAAACCAAATGCCGTAAGAATAATGTCCTTTATAAGCTCCCGCGAGCATACTTCATTATAATAAGGACCTTCCGGCGTACATAAATCCACGATATTCGTCGCCAGTTTTTTATAATTTTTCACAGCAAGCGGAAAATCCCCATGACTACTGCTAGCTTCAATATCAAAACTACATATTTTATATGGAACGCGTGTTTCTTTTTGGGGCTGTGCCAAGATATACATATATTTAATAGTAAATTCATGGGTACAGGAGGTGGTTTTCTTCAGATTTTTCATGGTTTTTCCTGCGGGAAGTGAAACCCAACCAGATGGACTGATCTCTTGAATGTGAAAGAGCCGCAAGAGCGGTGGAATTTGGGCTTCATATAAAATTGTCGGCTTCCCCTCAAATTCATAGCCATTGGGTTTTAATACGCGCTGATATTCACTGGTGGCAGTTTTTGCCTGCGTATCATACCAGAATCCTTTGGCTTTCTTCATGGCGCTTTCATTTATAAATTTAATTAATATAAAATTGTGTTCTTTTCCACCGTCAAACCCATATAATTGTTTTCGTTGGATTAGTGCACTAGACACGATACAACCGGCGTAAAAATCGCCGAGGTCTTGTTGCAATTGACATATGAAGCTGATACGGGTTGCTTCAGTCCACGAATCGCCTACTTTTGCATAGAAGAATGGAGTGTAGCCTTCTACAAAGATACAGGCAGTTTCTCCCTGCTCATTAATTCCGAACATTTGGACAATAAATTCTTTTTGTGGTTTTGTTTCTTCTACATCTTCTTCGGGTGGAGTGATGACGGCGGCATCATAAGCGTTAAATGCTAAAAGACGAAATGAATGCGCCATTTTACTTATAATTAATATAATAAATAAAGAGTATTTATTATAATTCAATTTTTAATAAATAATATCTCTTTTTCTTGTGTATGTATTAAATTTTTAAGAAAATTCTGCATATTATTGTCCTTTTCTAATAATTTTTTACTCATATGAATTGCCATTGAATGATGTGGAATCATACCTAATTTATATTGTTTAACATTTATCAAAAATTGAGTTCTTATACACCATATATTAGTTATTATAAGTATTAAACCAATAATAACTGGTGTTTTTTCTTTATAAAATATACCCATGAATAATAACATCCATCCGGTCATGAGTAATATCATATATGCGTCATTTATACTAAATCTTATATCCTGATATTTATCAACCGAGACATTCATTGTTGATAATAAACCTGATAAAATCATTATAAAAACCATAATAATATAATGATTATTTAACATTATATATACACTTTTAAAAAAACACTTTTAAAAAAAGTGTAGCAAAAAAGTGCAAGTGTAACAGATATAGCAAAAAAACACTTTTAAAAAACACTTTTAAAAAAAGTGCATCAAAAAGTGCATCAAAAAGTGCATCAAAAAGTGCAAGTGTAACAGATATACATTATAATTTCTTATTCTTCTTACTCTTCTTACTCTTCTTACTCTTCTTACTCTTCCTCTTAGTGTTTCTCTTAGTCTTCTTACTTTTTCTACCACCTTTCATTTTTCCATGTCTTGCAGTTCCATGTCTTGCAGTTCCATGTCTTGCAGTTCCATGTCTTGCAGTATGCAGAGTTTCTTTAAATTCTTCTTGTATAAATTTAAGCATATCTTTTATAGAACGATCGCCGTCATAATCTTTTCCTAGTTTACCATTTTTAAGCACCTTACGAATCGTCGGAAATCCACCATTCACCTTCATCGCCGGGCTAATTATGTTATCTAATTCATCTGCATGGACTTCGATAATAGCCATATTGTAATCTTTTAAAGCCTCTTGATTTTTTAACGCATCCCATGCTTCTTGCATTGCAATACAATGACCACATGAAGGACTATATAATTTAACAAATGCTGGCATTTCACTAGTCGCCTCAATAAATTCCGAGGCATTCTTATTTTCTGGGGTAATACTAATAAATTTCATTATATATTTAGTGAATAATATTATTTCAGCGGATAATATTATTTCTATAGATAATATATATTATGATCAAACCTGTTATAATTCTTACAATATTTTTACTAGGATTATATTTCGTAACTACTTATCCAACATATGAAGCATTTACAAATAAAAGTTATAGATGCCCTAATATTCTTTTTCAAAAAGGCAGTGATTACTTTCTTTATAATTCTAAAATAGCCAAAGTACCAGGTGTTAATCCACTACAATTTAAAAGTTTGGAAGAATACGTGGAATTTACAGAATGGCAACGTCGACAAGGCATCAAGTGTCCGATTCTTTATGTCCAAGAAGCACATGATACTCAAGGCAATACAGTGTATAAAGCTCGCCCGAGTCCAACGGATATGCATGGAGGCTTACCAGATGTTGTACTAAATAATAATAATAATAATAATAATATGCCTATGGCGAATGATGAAGAAAAACTATTAGACGCCGGTCGTGATGATCAACCGTATAATGTAAATGCATATCCGGGATTTGATGGAAAAAATCAATATATTGGCTTGGATACCCCCTTAGATAAAATGTATAATGAAAATAAAGGCGGTATCAGTCCTAATCCGATGGATACAAATTGGGGCGGCGCTAAATATACGCAATCCTTAGTTGACAAGGGTTATTATAAGGATAATGAAGTCGCCATAAGGATTGCTTAATGCTTAATGCTTAATGCTTAATGCTTAATACTTAATGCTTAATACTACTTAAAGCCATCTCGTCAATATATACTATATCGCATATAATGACGAGCAAACTGGTGAAAAATGAACAATGGTATGTCCGAGTTTTAATAAATAAAATAATAAATAAAGACGTAGTAAAACCTAAATTTCAGCGGAAACATAAATGGGATGTACAACCGAGAAAAGAAAATAAAGCAAATCAAAAATCTTATATAGAATTTTTATTCAAAGTTAAAAATAGTGTACATGCTATAACTTTTGGTCAGACGTTGGGGTCACAAAAGATAACAAATATTGATGGTAACAATAGATTGAACGCGATTAAACATTTTATCGATAAGCCCTTTGATATATTTCCCGAATATTTACATGACCTATTTATGTATCTAGATACTATTTTAGAAAAAGATGACAGTGAATGCCTTAAAAATATTTTTAAAAACATTTCATATAATGACATGGTTGATATGAAATTTAATAAATATTTTGCTACGATAGATATGTTAGATTTTTATATTGACAAACTCCAAAAATACAGAGATGCATTTGATGATCTTATTGAACCAATTCAGACCATATTAAAAATAAATGGATCAGACCGATTTGATACAAATGTATCAGTAAATGTAAATTTATTTGAGGGATATAATACAGATGAATTATGCCAAACATTCGAAGCTATTAATAAATTTGATAGTAAATTAACAGAGATTGAATTACTCGCCTGTAGTTTATATAATTCTTTCGATTTCACAATTAACGATAATATAATTGAAACTGCAATTATTAATGAAATAATTGAACATTATAATAAAAAACGTGATAATGAAGTATTAATTTGCTATAATTTTGAAAAGGAAGAGAGGTTGAATGCATTTGACTTTATTATTGGTTTCCAAGATTACTGTAATTCTACTTATAATATAATAGAAAAGAGTGATAATGATGGATTATCACTCTTTTTTAAATTATATAAATCCTTATATAATGGTCTAAGCGAAACATTTACTACTGAAAATGTAAATAATTTTATTGAATATATATTATTCTCTTGCAATATTTTGAAGAAAATTTATAATAAAATATTTACTGAAAAGATTAATACTAAATTGTTTAATAAAGCATGTGAGAATAAATTTTCTTCATTAAAGAAGAATAATATCTATATAATTTTGTCTGCTATTATTGGTTTTAAAAAAAAAAGTGTAAATGAAAAAGTTATTATTAAATCTATAGAAAAAGCTATTCTATTTCATTTTTTTGTAAATGAACTCAAAGATGTTGATAAGCGCGAAGTTCATAAAATTAATGATTTAATACAGTATGAAGCTGGTGGGGCATATATTGACACCATGTCAAAAAAAATTATAAATGAACCAAACATAATAAGTGATAAAGTTACAAGATTGACATTCACAAATCTTATAAATGATTTATATCTAGAAGGTGATAAACCAATTTTGCGATTATTAGACAATGGCAGTAAGAAATGTAATAAAAGAAGAGATAGAAAGTTCTTTGAAAAATGTTTATTATTTTATTATTATAAAGAAAAAGTACCTACAAATTTTCTGGATAATAAATTTAGCTTAGAACATATATACCCATTTAGTAGTAATTGGGATGGGGAATTAGATATAGATAGATTTGGCAATACTATTCCAATAATTGATGAGATAAATAATAAAAGAAGTAATAACCATATTACTAAATATGTTGAATTAGATGAGCCTTATAATTTTATTAAATTTATTGATGTCATACCGAATAAAAATTTGTATGATAATATTATTTCTCATTCAGAGAGAATACCTAAAATTATTAATAGAGTAAATTATAATGAGAATTGCA
>Ga0114974_10003579_pt1 | contig 11676 bp, 9 predicted proteins | sample S_130206_EF_Meta_FD_87318 | JGI IMG/M metagenome (GOLD analysis project Ga0114974, IMG submission 87318) | Freshwater microbial communities from Lake Simoncouche, Canada to study carbon cycling - S_130206_EF_MetaG | ecosystem: Environmental > Aquatic > Freshwater > Lake | place: Lake...
CATGTGCCTCGAGTCGGATTTGAACCGACACTGTGCGGATTTTGAGTCCGCCCTCTCTACCGTTGGAGTACCGAGGCAATTCGTTCCGCAATTTTACTTGAATTACTCCCCTACTTTAACTACTTGCGATATGCCGGAGCAATTCCCTCAACCGCATCACCTACGCGGTGCACGCGCATTGCATTGGTAGAACCTGGGATTCCTGGCGGTGAGCCCGCAACGATTATGACGCTATCTCCTCTTGCTACGAGATTGGAGTCAATCAAGATTCGGTCCACTTGAGCCACCATTTCGTCGGTATGAGAAACCATTTGAGTAATCTTTGGCTCGACGCCCCACGACAACGCAAGCTGATTAAAAACCTCGGGCGTTGGCGTAAATGCCATGATATTTATCGGAGAACGAAGACGTGACATGCGGCGAGCCGAATCCCCGCTTTGAGTAAAGGCAACTAAGTACTTCGCACCAATGGTTGCACCAACTTCAGTCGCCGCCTTAGTTATTGCACCGCCTTTGGTTCTGGGATCGTGTTGCAGTGATGGAATGCGATCCAACATTACTTCTTCGGTTCGTTCGATTATGCGCGCCATTGTGGTTACCGCTTCAATTGCAAACTCTCCAACGCTAGTTTCGCCTGAGAGCATCAATGCATCTGCACCATCCAAAACCGCATTTGCGCAATCGGTAGCTTCGGCTCTTGTTGGTCTTGAGCTTGAAATCATTGAATCCAACATTTGAGTTGCAACAATTACTGGTTTTGCAGCTTCGCGCGAAAGCATTACGCAGCGCTTCTGGACTAGCGGCACTTCTTCAATCGGCATTTCAACACCTAAATCACCTCGAGCAACCATGATGCCATCGAAGGCAGCAATAATTTCTTCGAGGTTGTCTACTGCCTGTGGCTTCTCAATCTTTGCAATTACCGGGCGGTGTATACCTTCCTGTTTCATAATTAAATGAACATCTTCAATATCCTTCGCGCTACGAACAAAAGACAGTGCAATAAAATCTGCACCTGCGCGCAAACCCCATCGTAAATCTTCTTTATCTTTCTCTGAAAGTGCCGGCACTGATACTGCAACTCCAGGAAGATTTATGCCTTTATTGTTGCTAACAGCTCCTGGTTCGATGCACTTTGTAACAACATCGTTGCCCTTTACCTCGACAACTTCGACAGTAACTTTTCCGTCGTCGATAAGAATTCGGTCTCCCGGTTTGCAATCCCCTGGCAAGCCTTTGTAAGTAGTGCCTACCCGATCTTTCGTTCCTGAAACTTCATCAGTTGTGATCGTGAAGATATCTCCGCGCGCTAAGTCGTGCGGACCATTCTCGAATCTAGCAAGACGAATCTTTGGTCCCTGTAAATCGACGAGAACTGCCACCGCAACATTTGCTTTTGTCGCCGCAGCCCTAACTGCATCAAGTCTTGCCTGATGTTCTAGATACCCACCGTGCGACAAATTGAGTCGAGCCATATTCATCCCAGCAGCAATTAATTGGTCTACTTTCCCTGGCGCCTCAACTGCTGGCCCCATGGTGCAAACAATTTTTGCTCTACGCATTTATAAACCGCTTCCTATTAATTTTGGATATCTAGTTTGGAAAATCTAATTTAAAATAAATTAGACCATCATTGATCGTGCAGTTGGTTCGATAGGAGCAGGTAATTGGGTTTCACCAACTAAGAATTCATCAACTGCCGCGGCAGCACTTCTGCCTTCGGCGATAGCCCAAACAATTAGCGATTGACCACGGCCTGCATCGCCCGCAACATAAACGCCTTCGACGACCGTTGCATATTTGTCATCTCGAACAATATTTCCACGATCATCAAAGGTAACTTCTAATTGCTTTAGAAGTTCAGACTTTTCTGGTCCAACAAATCCAAGTGCCAGAAATACCAAATCTGCAGGTAGTTCTTTCTCTGAGCCTTCGACTTTCACAAATTTTCCATCAATCAATTCTGTTTCGACAAGTTTAATTCCACGTAAATTGCCGTTGGAATCGCCAAGAAATTCTTCTGTCGAAACCGCAAACATGCGCTCTCCAGCCTCCTCATGCGCGCTACTTACTCGATAAATCATTGGGTAAGTTGGCCACGGTTGTGCAGAAGGACGTTCCTCTGTTGGTCTAGGCATAATTTCTAATTGGGTAACGCTTGCAGCACCTTGTCGTATGGCAGTTCCTAAACTATCGGCGCCAGTGTCGCCGCCACCAAGAATGATGACGTGCTTACCTTGCGCATTAATTGCAGGAGCCTCTTGCAATTCATTTAACCCTTGTGCATTTCCCCAAGGTAGATATTCCATCGCTTGGTGAACACCATTCAAATCACGACCAGGAACTTGAAGATCACGCCAGTTTGTTGAACCTACCGCCAAAACAATTGCATCATATTTAGTCTTAAGTTCACTTCCGGTTATGTCGACACCCACATTAATCCCACTGCGAAAACGTGTTCCTTCGCCTTGCATCTGTGAAATACGACGATCAAGAATTGATTTTTCCATCTTAAACTCAGGAATTCCGTAACGAAGAAGGCCACCTGGTTTTGCACCACGTTCATAAACAGCAACCGTATGACCGGCACGTGTTAATTGTTGGGCTGCTGCCAAGCCTGCAGGACCAGAACCAATTACTGCAACTGTCTTACCAGTAAGTCTTTCGGATGGGAGCGGAACAACCGAACCATTAGCAAAAGCTTCTTCAATTGTGCGAAGTTCAACCTGCTTGATTGTCACAGCATCTGCATTGATACCGATCACACAAGCTGTTTCACAGGGTGCCGGACATAAACGTCCAGTGAATTCTGGAAAATTATTTGTAGCGTGCAAGCGATCCATCGCCTCACTCATCTCACCGCGCCAGATCAAATCATTCCATTCTGGAATTAAATTCCCGAGTGGACAACCTTGATGACAGAACGGGATTCCACAATCCATGCAGCGTCCGGCTTGTTTCTTCAAAGCAGATAAGTCTTGTGGCTCGTAAACTTCTTTCCAGTCGAGAATGCGAACATCTACTGGTCGGCGAGTCGGAACTTCGCGAGGTGTTGTTAGAAATCCTTTTGGATCACCCATTCACGGCCTCCATAACTGCCTTATCGACTGGCAAACCTTCACGTTCGGCTCGCTCCATTGCTGCAAGCACGCGTGCATAATCACGAGGCATAACCATTGAGATTCGCTTCTTGTTCTCATCCCAGTTCTTAAGAAGTTCGTTCGCAACTTTAGAACCAGTTTCAACTTCGAAACTTGATAGCAAATCTCTTACGAATAATTCTTGATCTGCGGGGAGTGAGAGAACATCAACTAATTCGGTATTCACTAATGCGGAATCCAGATCCAAAACAAATGCTCGTCCACCTGACATGCCTGCTGCGAAGTTGCGGCCAGTCCTTCCGAGAATCAGCGCGATACCACCGGTCATGTATTCACATCCATGATCGCCGATACCTTCAACAACTGCAGTTGCTCCCGAGTTTCTAACACAGAAGCGCTCTCCCACTCTTCCACGGATAAAAATTTGGCCCGCAGTAGAGCCATATCCAATTACGTTTCCAGCAATTACATTCAACTCAGATGCAAATGTCGCTTTTTCATCAGGTCGAACAATTACTCGACCACCTGAAAGACCCTTCGCAACATAATCGTTGGCATCACCGTAAAGTCGTAGCGTTAATCCCTGTGGAATAAATGCACCAAACGAGTTACCGGCAGTTCCGTGGAAATTGATATTCACAGAATCTTTCGGCAGTCCAGCGCCACCAAATTTGCGGGTGATTTCCGAACCTAACATTGTGCCAACGGTTCGATTAACATTCTTAATTGGCATTTCGATAGTTACAATCTCATTTGAATTAAGTGCTGGTGCAGCTAGTTCAATTAATTTGTTGTCTAGCGCCCCAACTAAGCCGTGGTCTTGAGTGGTCGTATTTCTACGTGGTGCGTCGGTATCGAAAACTGGCGCTGCTAATAGCGGAGCCAAGTCCAAACCACTCGCCTTCCAATGTGTGATGGCTTTTTTGGTGTCTAGGTATTCAACCTGACCGATGGCTTCCTCTAGTGATTTGAATCCAAGCTCTGCCAGTAGTTCGCGAACTTCATCAGCAATATATTCAAAGAAGGTCTCTACGAATTCTGGCTTGCCATTGAACTTAGCGCGCAGTTCTGGATTTTGAGTTGCCACACCAACTGGGCAAGTGTCTAGATGGCAGACGCGCATCATTACGCAACCAGAAACAACTAGTGGCGCTGTTGCAAAACCAAATTCTTCGCCGCCCAAGAGCGCAGCAATAACGATGTCGCGTCCCGTCTTCATTTGACCGTCAACTTGTACAACTATGCGATCGCGTAGCCCATTTAACATCAGCGTCTGTTGAGTTTCGGCAAGACCTAATTCCCAAGGTGCCCCAGCATGCTTTAACGAAGTTAGTGGTGAAGCACCAGTGCCACCATCATGGCCTGAAATCAAAACAACGTCAGCGTGTGCTTTGCTCACTCCCGCGGCAACAGTTCCGACGCCAACTTCTGCAACTAATTTGACGTGTACGCGTGCATTCTTATTAGCGTTCTTTAAATCATGAATTAGCTGTGCTAAATCTTCGATTGAATAAATATCATGATGAGGTGGTGGCGAAATTAATCCAACGCCGGGGGTTGAGTAGCGAACCTTGGCGATCCATGGATAAACCTTTCCACCAGGAAGTTGCCCGCCCTCGCCAGGTTTTGCTCCTTGCGCCATCTTTATCTGAATGTCATCAGCATTAACTAAATATTCGCTGGTAACACCGAATCGACCAGAGGCTACTTGTTTAATAGCTGAACGACGGGAATCACCATTTGCTTCCAGGATGTAGCGATCTGGGTCCTCGCCACCTTCACCAGTATTTGATTTACCACCAAGTCGGTTCATCGCGATCGCAAGTGTTTCGTGTGCTTCAGCAGAAATAGAACCGTAAGACATTGCACCAGTAGAAAATCGCTTGATAATCTCAGAACGACCTTCTACCTCATCAATAGAAATCGCAGGCCGCATCCCAGTTTTGAACTCAAAGAGGCCTCGAAGCGTCATTAGGCGCTTTGATTGATCATCGACTCGGTTCGTATATTTCTTGAATATGTCATAACGCTTATTGCGAGTTGCATGTTGCAACGCAAAAACTGTTTCTGGATCAAATAGGTGTGGTTCACCGTCGCGGCGCCACTGATATTCGCCGCCGATTGGCAATCGTTTTGTTCCAGGGATTTCTCCTCCTGGCGGATACGCAATGTGGTGGCGTTTAACAGTTTCTTGCGCAATCATGTCGATTGAAACTCCACCTAATTTCGAAGTAACACCAACAAAATACTCGTCTACAACTTCTCGTGACAATCCAATGGCTTCAAATACTTGAGCGCCAGTATAGGAAGAGATAGTTGAGATACCCATCTTCGACATAACTTTAAGCACACCTTTACCAAGAGATTTAATTAAATTCGCAACTGCTTTTTCTGGAGTAATTCCGGTTATGACGCCTTGGCGCACTAAATCCTCGGCAGATTCCATAGCTAGGTATGGATTGATCGCTGCAGCACCGAAACCAACCAAGAGTGCAACATGGTGAACTTCACGAACCTCACCTGATTCCACAACTAGTCCAACTTTGGTCCGAGTTTTTTCACGAATTAAATGATGATGAACCGCAGCAGTTAGGAGAAGTGAAGGGATCGGAGCATCTTCGGCATCGCCATCGCGATCCGAGAGAACAATGATGTGCGCACCGTCTTTGATAGCTTGTGAAACTTCTAGGCGAATTTCTGTGATGCGATTGGCAAGTGCTTCACCGCCACCCTGAACTGGAAAAAGTCCACGAACTACGTGAGCAGCAAATCCGGGACGATTTCCATCCGCGTTTACGTGAATTATTTTTGCAAGTTCATCATTATCAATTACTGGAAAATCCAGAGCAATTTGGCGACAAGACTCTGCACCAGGATCTAAAAGATTAAATTCTGGACCCAAAGAACCACCAAGACTTGTTACTAATTCTTCACGAATCGCATCCAATGGTGGGTTTGTAACCTGGGCAAAGAGTTGAGAGAAATAGTCGTACAACAATCTAGGTTTTGCCGATAGCGCAGCAATTGGTGAGTCAGTTCCCATGGAACCAAGTGCTTCTCCCCCGGATTTAGCCATTGGTGTCAAAATAATTCTCAACTCTTCTTCGGTGTAACCAAATGCCCTTTGACGACGCACAACAGATGAGTGCGGGTAAACAATGTGTTCGCGTGATGGCAAATCTTCTAAACGCACAAGCCCGGCATCGAGCCACTCGCTATATGGCGCCGCTGTTGCTAACGCATCTTTGATTTCGTCATCTTCAATGATTCGACCTTCTTCAATATCGACTAAGAACATGCGCCCAGGCTTTAGTCGACCCTTGCTCTCAATATCTTCTGGTTTGAAATCTAAAACTCCAAATTCACTTGCTAGAACCACAAGCCCATCTTTTGTAATCCAATAACGAGATGGACGCAAACCATTTCGATCCAATACCGCGCCGATTTGTTTGCCATCGGTGAAAGTTATGCAGGCTGGGCCATCCCAAGGTTCCATGATTGTGGAGTGGAACGCGTAGAAATCTTTTCGTGACTGCGACATGGTTGCGTGATTTTCCCAAGCTTCCGGAATCATCATCAAAACAGCATGCGGTAGTGAACGGCCGCCAAGATATAAAAGTTCTAGAACTTCATCAAATGAGCCAGAATCGCTACTTGCGTTATCAACGATAGGAAATAGTCGATTTAAATCTCCCGGAATAATGTCACTTTCGAGTAATGATTCGCGGGCCCGCATCCAGTTTCGATTGCCACGAACCGTATTGATTTCACCATTGTGGGCGATGAATCTATAAGGATGCGCAAGTGGCCATGATGGAAAAGTATTTGTTGAAAATCTAGAGTGCACAAGTGCAAGAGTTGAAACTACTCGGACATCCGAAAGATCTGGGAAAAATTCTTCAAGTTGCCCAGTAGTGAGCATTCCCTTGTAAACAATTGTTCTCGCCGAAAGTGATGGAACATATAGTGGGAAGCGGTGTTCAATCCGTTTTCTAAAGCAGAATGCAATGCGTTCTAGATCCAAATCAAATTCATTGTTCTTGCCTGCCACAAAGATCTGTTCAAACTTTGGCATTACGGATAGCGCGGTTTTACCAATTGATTTTGTGTTGATAGGAAGTTCACGCCAGCCAAGAATTTGAAGTCCCTCTTCATCGGCGATTGCCTCAAGTGCTTTGCGATCGCTAAATGATTTATCAATAAAAATAATCCCGGTCGCGTACTTGCCGACCTCAGGCAACTTGAAATCCACAACTTCGCGATAGAAAGCATCTGGAATACAAATTAGAATTCCGGCGCCATCTCCACTGTCCGGTTCTGCGCCGGTAGCACCGCGATGCTCCATGTTGCGAAGCGCGGTTAATCCCTGAGAAACAATCTCGTGGGTTGCTTTACGTTTCAACGTTGCAACCATTGCAACACCACAAGAGTCACGCTCTTGATTTGGGTCATACAAACCCTGTGCAGTTGGCACTGTCGAAAATAGCGTCACGAAAACTCCTAAAAATTTTGCTTAGGTAGTTCGGGACAACAATGGCCCAAGAAATTACTGACTGAAGGTTACAGGAAGAAGGGTAGCAATCGCAGGTGGATTTATATACCCGTCAGGTGAACCAGAGATCCGATTCCCGCCGTAATGGCCATACCTAGAGAGCCACCGATGAGAATTCGAATCGTCGTTTTAAGGTAGGGCGAACCAGCGGTTCGAGCGCTTAATACGCCAGTTCCGATTAATCCAAGGATTGTGAAGACAATAATGCTCAAAACTTTTGTTCCTACGGTTGGTGCGAGGGCGCCGACAAATGGGACAAGTCCACCTAAGGTAAAACTTAGAGCTGATGCGACAGAGGCTTGAACTGGTCGCGCCTTGGTATGTGGGAATTGCCCAAGCTCATCTCGAAGGTGTGCCGCGAGAGCATCTTTCTCGGTCATTGTTTGAGCAACCTTTGTTGCTAATTCACGATCGAGACCACGGTTCATATAAATTTCAATTAACTCTTCTAGCTCTCCTGCTGGATCTACCGCCAAATGTTCAATCTCTAATAAGCGATCAGATTCTTCGATGTCATTCTGCGATCTAACTGAAATATATTCTCCGACTGCCATCGACATTGCACCTGCTGCAATTCCTGCAGCTCCTGCAGTTATTAAAAAACTATCGGCCTGTGCCGCCGAGACACCAATCATCAAACTTGCAGTAGAAACCAATCCATCGTTTGCACCTAAGACAGCAGCGCGCAACCAACCTGCTCGGTGAATCTTATGATGCGCATTTCTGCGATAAACATCTTCTAAAGCCATGGTCTAACCATATCCCCTCGTGTTATCACTTACTGGGATTTACAGATTTCTTGCGGAGAAATAGCCCGCATGCCCCAAGAAATACCAACACCGATACCCAGATATTTAGCCTCAGACCCAGAATCAAGTTAGCGTCATCGATTCGCAAACTCTCGATGAAGAGGCGTCCGAACGAGTAAGCCATTACATAGAAGATAAAAACCAACCCAGAAGATTTCAAGTTCTGGAATATTTTCAGGCGCATGATAAGTAAGGCGATAAGAAAACACCAGATTGCCTCATAGAGAAATGTCGGATGGAAAGTTTCAAAAGCTTCGAAACCTGTTGGCCTATTGGCAGATGGAATTTCCAATCCCCAAGGAAGCGATGTTGGTTTACCGAATAACTCACCATTAAACCAATTACCAAATCTGCCTATCCCCTGCGCAAGCAATAAACCTGGGGCAATTGCATCGGCCAATTGCGCAAAATCTAGTGAACGTTTTTTAGCTCTGAAAAAAACAAAAGCAGCTAATCCACCTAGCGATATCGCACCCCAAATTCCTAAGCCACCTCGCCAAATTTGTAGCGCTTGTATCGGTGACCCGCCTTCACCAAAGTACTTTTGAGGTGATGTAACGACGTGATAAACCCGGCCACCAATTATTCCAGCGGGAACAACAAAGAAAGCGAGGTCAGAGATTTCATTTGGATCCCCACCCATCGCTGAATAACGACTCTTTGTTAACCAAATAGCGAAAACAATTCCAAGAAGTATTGCTAATGCGTAGAAATGGACAGTAAAAAATCCCAACTCCAATGTTGACGAACTTGGAGTTGGGATGAATTTCCTCATTTAGCTCTTGCTAAAAACAATCCCTGGAGATTATTTAATTCCGCCAGCAGCAAGCGCCGCCTTGAATTTCGCGGGGTTGCCATAATCATTATCGGCTCCCTCACGGCTTAATTCTTTACCATTTACCGAGACGGTAGGAGTTGAATTCACATTCTTTACAGCGGCATAAGAGGCACTTGATTCCGTCCAAAGGGCATAATTCCCCTCAGTTACACAATCTTGAAACTTCATAGATTTAATTCCAATTTTATTGCCGAGCGAAATCATGTATTCCTTAGTAAATTTCCCAGAATTCTCTTCTGCAGCTTGGTTTTGAAAAATGATTTCGTGCATATCGATGAATTTACCTTCATCCATAGAACACGCTGCAGCGTTAGCAGCAATTATGGATTCGTTAAATCCTAAACTTGAGCGCTCGCCAATAAAGGTCAGCGGATGAAAAACAACTTTGGCTTTCTTTTTTTCTATTACTTCTCTTATGTAAGCACTATTAATCGCTTCAAAATCACGGCAAGCGGGACACTGGAAGTCTTCCCAAATATCGATCTGATTCTTCACTTCAGGATTGAATACTAAGCCTGAACCATCGGCCTTTGAAATCGATGCCGGCGTTGCCGAATTTGTTACAGGTTTCTTATCAAAATAAATAAAGACGCCAGTCACGATAAGAACGAAGGCAATCATTCCTATAACTATCGCGCGTAACCCTTTATCTCCAGATTTACTGTTTGCCATTTTCATCTCTCCTAGATTTATTTGTCGAAGCCTAATTTACCTTGCGGAAAACGATATAAGTAGCCAGAAACGGCGGCCAGAGCAAGATCTCGTGCAATCTCGGTTGCATATGTCCAGACCGGAAGTTCATCGGTTGCCAGTAACCCACCTTTTCCGAAGCAGCCACAATCTAGAGAGATGCCTCGCACCCAGGCCTGTCCAATTGCAATGATGAACATCAGCATTAAAGCGCCGCCCGCAACCGCCGCTAGGCGAACCCATATTCCAACAATGAGAAATATACCTATCGCAACTTCACCAAACGGGAGAACGAATCCCAAGAGGTTTGCTAAATCAATTGGAAGTATCTGATATGCACGAACCGATGTTGCCGAGCCGTAAGGATCTGTCGCTTTCAAACCACCGGCAACAAGTAGGACACCACCAAGAATCAATCTACATACAAAAGTTGTCCAAGGTTGGAACCTGTTTAACTCTGTCTTCAGGTTCATAACGTGGGATCAATTCCATCGTTTAACGCACTCCAGGAATTTTCTGGTTTACGGTCATACTTCTTTGAGATTCCTCGTCTAGATAACCGAAGTATCAAATACCCGATTACGAAAACTGAGATAAAAAGTAGCGATAACTTGACCATCACATCGCCACTTCTCTGTGGAAACAGCTGCGCTCGCCAGTATGACATGCAGCACCCACCTGTTTAACTTGTAACAAAATGCAATCGCTATCGCAATCATAAGTAAGTGATAAAACTTCCTGGAAATGACCAGAGGTCTCGCCTTTTATCCAGAGCGAGTTTCGACTACGACTCCAGTAAGTTGCGCGTTTTGTGTCTAAAGTTTTTGCAAGCGCCTCTTGATTCATCCAAGCCATCATCAAAACTTCTTTATTTGCGGCATCCTGTGCAATTGCGGCAATTAACTCACCAGTTGCTAAGCGCTCTGAAATCGAAGTTGGGATGCTAGACATGCCTCTATTCTCCACTATTCTTGTCCACTATTTTCAATCATGCGCGAATTGGGAAACCGTGTTTTGCGAGATCTTTCTTCACATCGGCAATCGTAAATTCACCGAAGTGAAAGACGCTTGCGGCTAAGACGGCATCTGCGCCTGCTTCAATTGCTTGCGCGAAATCTGAAATCTTTCCTGCACCACCACTAGCAATCACTGGCACGCTCGAAATTTCTCGCACTGCCTTTAACATCTCGATATCGAATCCAGATTTAGTGCCATCTGCATCCATTGAATTCAGAAGAATTTCCCCGACACCTCTAAGAATTCCCTCTTCAATCCAAGCCAGCGCATCGAGGCCAGAACTGTTGCGTCCGCCATGAGTCGTAACTTCGAATCCGGATTTTGTATCTGCTCGTCTCGCATCTACCGATAGAACTAAAACTTGATTGCCAAATCGATCTGAAATTTCATTTATCAATTCCGGCCTACTTATTGCAGCAGTATTGATTGAAACTTTATCGGCTCCTGCTCGCAATAATTCATTAACATTTTCTGCACTACGAATGCCCCCACCCACTGTGAGAGGTATGAATACTTGTTCCGCAGTTTTACGAACTATTTCCAAGGTTGTTGCGCGCTCTTCAATGCTTGCTGAAATATCGAGGAAAGTTAATTCATCAGCGCCTTCACGATTGTATTTTTTGGCAAGCTCCACGGGGTCACCAGCATCGACGAGATCCTTAAAGTTCA
>Ga0114974_10003582_pt1 | contig 11674 bp, 10 predicted proteins | sample S_130206_EF_Meta_FD_87318 | JGI IMG/M metagenome (GOLD analysis project Ga0114974, IMG submission 87318) | Freshwater microbial communities from Lake Simoncouche, Canada to study carbon cycling - S_130206_EF_MetaG | ecosystem: Environmental > Aquatic > Freshwater > Lake | place: Lake...
CAGTTGCCTCAGGTCGTCGTTGTCGATCCAAGGCCCAGCCGAGCCTTGCTCGAACAGGTCGTGGCGGCGGCGGGTGAGGCCGGGGTGCGGGTCGCGCGGGCACGATCGATGGTCGGCGGAGTGGCCGCGCTTGCCCCGGTTCAGGCCGCCGACCTTCTGGGTCGTCCCCCGCGTGTGCTCGATCCTATTCGCGCCCTTGATCTGGTGGCGGGTAAGCGGGTCCTCGTGACGGGTGCGGGCGGGACCATTGGGTCTGAGCTGACCCGGCAAATCCTCAACTATGGGCCAGAGCGGGTTATCCTGTTCGACGCCTCGGAATATAACCTCTACGCCATTGATCGCGAGTTGACGGAATTGGGCATTGAGGTGCCGTGGAGCGTCGAGCTTGGCGATGTGCGCGATCAGGGCCGCTTGAGCGAACTGTTCGCCCGCGAACGGCCACAGGTGGTTGTCCATGCCGCCGCCCTTAAACATGTTCCGCTGATGGAGGCCAATCCCTCTGAAGCCGTCATGACCAATTTGGGCGGGGCGGTGCAGGTGGCGCGGCTGGCGCGGGACCTGTCCGAAGCCTTTGTGTTCATTTCCACCGACAAGGCCGTCAATCCAACCAATGTGATGGGTGCGACCAAGCGGGCTGCGGAACGGGCGATTCAGGCCCTGATGGTCGGTGGCAAGGCCAAGGCCGCCATTGTGCGGTTTGGCAATGTTTTGGGGTCCACAGGCTCGGTGGTGCCCCTCTTTGAACGCCAGATTGCAGCCGGTGGCCCCGTGACACTGACCCACCCCGACATGGTCCGCTATTTCATGACGGTGCAAGAGGCTGCCGGTCTTGTGCTGCAGGCAGCCGCCTTGCCGCAAGAGCCCGGTTCGGCGGCAGTCTATGTGCTGGATATGGGCGAGCCGGTTCGGATTGAAGATCTGGCCCGGCGCATGATCCAGTTGCATGGCCTGCGACCCGATAAGGATATTGCCTTGACCCATACGGGTCTGCGGCCCGGTGAAAAGCTCTATGAAGAGGTGTTCTATTCCGCCGAAGATGTTCGCCAAACGCTCGCCGATGGGGTGATGGCCGCCCGCACGGACCCCGCCCAATGGGCGGACCTGCAAGAGGCCTTTGACGGACTGATGGCAGCGGCCCAATCGCGCAATGAGCAGGCGGTTATCGAGGGTCTTATGGGTCTTGAGCCTGGCTTCTGCCCCGATCCGCGATAGCCATAGTCTTAGGGTTCATTCTGGGGCCTGTCCGTGTTAGCAGGCGCGCAGTGATCCGCCCCTGACCAAAGGCCCTCGTCATGTCCGCTCCAGCCTATCCCGCCGCACCCGACCGCGCCAAGATTGGCCGTGCCCTCCTGTCCGTGTCGGACAAGACTGGATTGATCGAGGCGGCGACGGCCCTGTCGGCGCTCGGCGTTGAGCTGGTCTCGACCGGTGGCACGCGCGCTGCGATCGCGGCGGCGGGCTTGCCGGTGAAGGATGTGTCCGAACTGACCGGTTTTGCTGAAATGATGGATGGGCGGGTCAAGACGCTCCACCCCGTGGTCCACGGCGGACTGCTCGGTGTTCGCGATGCACCAGAGCACGCCAAGGCCATGGCGGACCATAATATCGGCGGTATCGATCTGCTCTATGTCAATCTCTACCCCTTTGAGGCCACGGTCGCGGGGGGCGGCGACTTTGCCACCTGTATCGAGAATATCGATATTGGCGGTCCGGCGATGATCCGGTCTGCAGCTAAGAATCACGGCTATGTCTGCGTCTGTACCGCGCCGCAGGATATGGCCGAGGTCATCGCCGCCCTGCAGGCCGATGGCAGCACGGGATTGGATCTGCGCAAGGCCTTGGCCGCTCGGGCCTATGCGCGCACGGCGGCCTATGATGCCGCCATCTCAAGCTGGTTTGCCGAGCAACTGGGACAGACGAGTCCGCGGCGCAAGGTGATCGCCGGAACCTTGGCCCAGACGACGCGTTACGGTGAGAACCCGCACCAGTCGGCGGCCTTCTACACCTTTTCGAACCCGCGCACAGGCGTGGCCACCGCCAAGCAGTTGCAGGGCAAGGAACTCAGCTACAACAACATCAATGACACGGACGCAGCCTTTGAGCTGGTTGCTGAATTTGACCCCGCCGACGGGGCCGCTGTGGCGATCATTAAACATGCCAATCCGTGCGGCGTGGCGGTGGCTGGAGATCTGAAGACCGCCTATCTGAAGGCCCTTCAATGCGACCCGGTTTCGGCCTTTGGCGGTATTGTTGCGGTCAACCGCCGCCTCGACTTGGCGGCAGCCGAAGAGATCGTCAAGATCTTCACCGAGGTGGTCATTGCCCCCGAAGCCGACGACGATGCGATTGCGCTGTTTGCCTCCAAGAAGAACCTTCGCCTTTTGGTCACCGGCGGCCTGCCCGACCCCAAGGCTAAGGGCGATACGTTCAAGTCGGTCGCGGGCGGGTTCTTGGTCCAGAGCCGTGACGATGCGCGCCTAACGGCTGCAGACCTGACTGTGGTGACCAAGCGCGCGCCGACCGAGCAGGAGATCAAGGATATGGTCTTTGCCTTTACGGTGGCTAAGCACGTCAAGTCCAATGCCGTGATCTTCGCCAAGGATGGCCAGACCGCAGGAATTGGCGCAGGTCAGATGAACCGTAAGGACTCAGCGCGAATCGCTGCCCTGCGTGCCGGTGAAGCCGCAGAGATGGCGGGCTTGCCCCAGTCTTTGGCGTACAATTCGGCCTGCGCCTCTGATGCGTTCTTTCCCTTTGCGGACGGCCTGATCCAAGCCATCGAGGCGGGCGCGACAGCGGTGATCCAGCCGGGCGGGTCGATTCGCGATGATGAGGTCATTGCCGCAGCCGACGCGGCAGGCATTGCCATGGTCTTTACCGGGGTGCGGGTGTTCCGCCACTAAACGCCCAGGGCGAGATTTTTTAATTTCTAATCCGTTAAACTACTGACAACCTTTCTCGATAATAGTAGTTATCGTCTGTCAGAACCTTTAGTCTGACGATGGGCAAAATGCCCCCGGTGCCAAAATGGAACCGGTCAACATGAAGAAGGAGTTTCGGTATGGCGCTATACAGCGTGAATACGAACCGTGACGCCATGATTGCGCTTCAGAATCTGAACGTAACAGGCTCGGAACTTAGTGTTACACAACAGCGGATTTCGACCGGACGTAAGGTCGATAGTGCGAAAGACAATGGCTCCACTTGGGCGATTGCGCAATCGCAGCGGGCCACATCAACCGCTCTTAACGCTGTAAAGGATTCCTTACAGCGTGGCCAATCCACCGTGGATGTGGCGCTCGCTGCAGGGACCTCGGTCTCGGATCTGCTCGTGCAGATGAAAGAAAAGGCGCTTGCAGCCTCTGATACCACCCTTGACACGTCTGGTCGTGCGGCCCTGAACGAAGACTTCAAGGCTCTACGTGATCAGTTGGCTAAGACCGTGGCCAATGCCGACTTCAACGGCACCAACATGATCAAGACGGGCGGCGCCACCGTAGCGGCCCTCGCCAACGCAGCGGGCACCAGCAAGATTACGATTGCGGCCCAGTCTCTCGCTTTGGGCGGTGCCAATCTAACCGGTATTGGCAGCACGGCCAGCCTGGCGTCCAACACGGCCTCAACCGCTCAGGCCATGATTGCAACGGTCAATACAGCAATCGGTAAGGTCAGTACCGCGCTCGCAAAGCTGGGTACAGGTTCAAAGGCGCTAGATCTGCACCTATCCTTCATTATGAAACTTCAAGACACTTTGGATAATGGCGTGGGCAACCTCGTCGATGCCGATCTGGCCAAGGAAAGTGCCAAGCTCCAGTCGCTGCAAACGCGGCAGCAGCTGGGTGTTCAGGCCTTGTCTATCGCGAACACATCGACCTCCGCGCTGCTTGGGCTGTTTCGATAGGTTAAAATATTCTTGATATTTTGAGGGGCGAGCGTTTATATTTATGAACGTTCGCCCCCAATATAGAGAGGATGCAGCAAAAAACGCTGTTACGCTTCGAGATGACAGGAAAGATTGATTCAAATCTGGGTTTAAGCGGTTTTGCTCAGGATATGGTTGGGCCAAATGCTGCGGTTCCGAGGCCGAATCTGGCTGAGGTGCCGAATCAGGACTCTGGTTCTCGAGCCTTGTTTCCGGTTGATTATCGTTTGGTGATCGAGAAGAGCGCCAAGACTGGCAGTTATGTTTACAAGACCTTGAATTCATATACGGGAGAAGTGGTCGGTCAGAGGCCGGCAGAGGATGTGTTCAAAATGGCGGCCTCTAGTCAATATTCCCCTGGGCTAATAGTGAATGCCAAGGCTTAGAGTTGTTGTTTCGACGGTGTTTATAGGGCGGTTTTGACGGCATTTGAGGGCCGCGCGGTGCTCTAGCGTCGCTTAGAATCGGGTTAGATTGAAATTTGGACGTTATGTGGTAGTTCTCACTATACTAAATGGTACTGAGTCGGTTTTCGGTCCTTGTTCGTCAAAAAGTCGAACAGTTTAGGGTCACTAGGCTTCAAGGGGTAAGATTTCGTGTCGATTGGCGTTAACAATAATCAAGCCGCCTTGATCGCGCTCCAGAACCTGAGTCGGACCCAGGACGAGCTGACGGGTGCGCAAAAGCGTATCAGTACGGGCCTCACCGTGAACGATGCCAAGGACAATGCCTCCGTCTGGTCCATAGCGCAAAAGCAACGGGGCGATATCGGTGCCCTCAGCGCTGTGAAGATGAGTTTGGACCGGGCCAGTTCGATCGGCAATGTGTCCATGGTTGCGGGTACGTCCATCTCTGATCTGTTGGTGCAGATGAAAGAGAAGGTCACGGCGGCGATGGACACCTCCATCGACACGGTTTCGCGTACCGCTTTGAACAATGATTTCAGAGCGTTGTTGAAGCAGATTAAATCAACTTCGGATAATGCGACATTCGATGGCGCGAACATTTTGGATGGTAACGCAACCGGCATTGCCTTTTTGTCCAATGCGGGTGCGACTTCTACTATTACGCTCGCCGCTCAAAACATGACGATTGGCGGAGCCAACATCACGTTCAGCACAGGCTCTACGATCCTGACCGCAACGCTTGCGACAGCCGTGATGACGAAGTTGACCGAATCGTTGACCAAAGTGAACACCGCGATGGGCAGTATGGGCGCTCAGGTCCGTCAGATCGAAGCCCACAATGTGTTCGTCTCGAAGCTGTCGGATGCTCTGGAGACCGGGATAAGTCGGTTGGTCGATGCTGACATGGCCAAGGAAAGTGCTCGACTGCAGGCCCTGAACGTGAAGCAGCAACTGGGGGCTCAGTCCTTGTCCATCGCGAACCAGGCGCCGCAGATCGTTCTGAAGCTGTTCCAGTAATTGGACCCGCAGGGTCTTAGACCCTAAGGTGATTGCATCTCGGCCTCGAGGCCTTCAGAGTTTTCGCCATGGTTGAGCTTAAACCTGTTACCGAAAGCGATCGTCAGCGTCTGTACGATTGGCGCGTTGATCCGAGCGTAGATCGCTGGATGAGTGACCCCGTCGCACCCGATTGGGGGCTCCATAACTATTGGTTTGATAGCCTTCTCAGTGACCCAGACCTCCAAGGGTGGGTGATCTATTTTGCCCATGAGCCCGTCGGTTTTCTGTCTTTGACGGGGTTGCTCAGTCCGAATCAGCGGGCTGAATGGGGATGGTACGTCGCTTCACCCGTCGCGAGAGGGCGGGGCGTTGGTCGTGCGGCCCAAGTTTTAGGTCTCGACATTGCATTTCAGGATTACGGGCTAGAGCGGGTCTGGGCGCAGGTCTTGGCCGATAATGATGCTGCACTTCGCGCTCAAGGGGCTGCGGGGTTTCGCCGAGAAGGTTATCTTAGAAATCATCTGTTTAAGGCCGGTAGCTTCCACGACGTGGTCATTCTGGGGGTGCTTGCAAATGAGTGGCAGGGGAGCCGAGAAAGGCTTATAAGCAATCTTGTTAGAACGGGATTGTTGGAACTCTAATTGATCCGCACCCCGAGCTTGGTTAATACTTTTTTACACCTTTGCGTTCACGCTAGAGATGCAAAATGCATCCGGGGTAAATCTCTTGATCGGCATCGATTCAAGCCTGTTGACCGCCTATTACCAATCGCTCAGCGGTGGGGCGGGGTCTGCTGGCTCAAAACCCGCTCAAAACCAGGCCCCAACGTCCTCCACGGCAATGAACGGGAAGTCCAAGGCGGTTTTGCCGATAGCGCCTTGGGAAGCGAAGTCACAGCTTCTTCGTGCGCCGGATCTTGTCAAAAAGGCCCTCGAAGGCCGGTCTTTGGTCGACTCAAACGGCCTTCAGTCGAGTGGTGCAGATCCGAAAAGCGACTATGGCAAGCTGTTCACCCTCTATCAGGGACTGAACGGGCTCACGGGCCTGGTTGATAGTATCCAAGCCAAGAATATCACGGCCACCGACAAGGCCAAGATTCAGACTGTGTTCAACAAGGGCCAGGCGGATATATCGGCCTATGTTGATAGCCTCAAACTCGACGCCATGTCCCTGACGCGCGGGGCGGCGACGTCAACCCTGAGGACATCCGCAGGCGTTCATCGTTCGAACAGCTCCTACACCACTGCGCCCCTGTACACAGGAACCGCGACCGAATCCGTCAAGGCGTTCGAGGGGCCCATTGTCTTTGATGTGGCGGTTAAGGGCGTCAACACGACCAAGAACGTTCATATTGATCTGGCGGGGATGGGCGCGACCACACGGTCTATCAGTGAGGTGTTGGCCTTTATTAACACCCAACTCAAAGCCCAAAACATCGCGACCCGTTTTGAAAAGCTGAGCATCCCCGCTGAGCCAAAGACAATTCAGTCCAATGGCAAGACGGTGACATTGCCCGCGGGAAGCCCTTCCTGGTCTCTGAAAATTAAGGGGGATATCGGCGAGCTCTTGACCTTCTCGACGACCGACAAGGCCGACGCCGTCTATCTGACCCAGACCGCCGGTGTGACGTCACCAGTTTCTACGGCAAAGCCGGTCCCGGGTATCACACCGCCAAAGCCGACCTTCAGCCAGCAAGAACTGTTGAAGTTTCAGACCGACCAGACCACGGCGACGCCGCCTCCTGACGCCCTTCACAGAATTGGCGAGAAAAACTACGTCGATGATCTTGCCTTCAAAAAGGTGTTGGGCCCTGAGATTACCGCGATCCGTGCGTCGCAAACCGCCTCTGATGGCTCAGTCTATATGCTGGCCGATATCAAGGCGGCCGTGGGTGATCAGACCATAAAGGGCAGCGGGGACGTTGCCCTGATCAAGTACGATTCTGCTGGAAATGTGATCTATACGCGCACCCTTGGGGCTGGCGATAAGGCGTCCGGCTTGGCGATGAGTGTTAGCTCTGACGGCAAGGTCGCCATCGCGGGGTCGGTCACAGGCGTTCTTGCAGGATCGACCAATGGCTCGGGTTTGGCCACTGATGGGGTGACAATAGCCCCAGCCTCGACCCTGACCAAGACGCCGACGCCGACAGCCGATAGTTTCGTCACCCTGTTTGACGCGAAGGGCCAGGAAAGCTGGACCATGCGGCGCGGTGTGACCACTGATGATGAGGCCACTGCTGTGGCCTTTTCGGCAGATGGATCAGTCTATGTTGCTGGCCGGTCTAAAAGTGCCTTTCCCGGTAATTCTGCGGTCGGTGGCTGGGATAACTACATCCAAGGCTATGGGTCCAACGGGGCTGCGCAGCCCAAAACCGTGTTCAAATTTACCGAGCAGTTCGGCAGCACGGGAAATGATCGGCCAGCCTCAATGATTGTAGATGGATCCAGTCTGCTGGTGGGCTCCAACGACAATGGCCATGCGGTGATCCGGCGGTTCAATATTCAGGCGACAGGCGCACCGACCTTGGTCGCAACCCGTGACATCGGGAACCTCATGGGCGGCGACCTCACTGGCATCGCCCTGAACGGTGGAAATCTGGTCGCCGTGGGATCGACCGCTAACCCGGCTCTGTCTGGCGCGACTGTGTCACGTGCCGCTTCGGGCGGACAAGATGCCTTTGCGATGAGTCTCTCCAAAGACCTTGTTGCCAGCGGTTCAGACCGGATTGCCTTCTTGGGCGGAGCTGGGCAGGACAGAGCGACGGCCATGACCGTCTCCGGCGGCAAGCTTTGGCTGACGGGGACCTCCACTGCCGCGATTGACGGTGCGGCGCTGGTGGGGACCAAGGACGGTTTTGTTTCGCGCTTTGATATTTCAACCGGTACCCAAGAGTGGACGCGCCGCTTCACCGCCAATGATAAGTCGTCGATCCCAAGCTCGATCGCGGTGGCTTCTGGCGGCGCATCGGTGCTTGACCGCCTTGGTTTACCCAGTGGTCAGATTGCCTATTCAGACTCGACGCTGTTGACGTCCGCGACCTCCGTGCGGGCAGGGGACCAATTTAGAATCCGGACCCAAGAGGGTGGTCCCACCACGACCATCACCATCTTGCCGACCGATACGATGAAGACCCTGCAGGAGCGCCTGTCGTCAAAGTTCGGCAGTCAGGCCAAGGTCACAGTGTCCAGTGCGCTGGGCGTGGATAAGCTAAACATCACCTATGCCAGTAGCCGCAGCAGTGTCGAACTATTGGCCGGGCCGTCGGGTAAGGATGCACTAGAGGGTCTTGGTCTGGCTGAGGGGCAAATCCGCAGCTATGCCTACGACAAGACCGTCAACCAATATACCTACGGCTTGAAGCTTGATCGGGACCTGAAGATCGATACGCCAGAAGCGATCAAGCTCACGACGGAAGATATTCAAACCGCCATGTCGACGATCCGTACGGCCTTCAGAGCCATTGGGACAGGTTTGAACCCGACCGAAGCGGCGGCTCAAGCGGCCAAGGAAGCGAAGGTTCAGAAGGCCCAGACTGCAGTGCCTGCCTATCTGACCAAGCAGATGGCCAACTATCAGGCCGGTCTCAACCGCTTGACCGGCGGTGGATAGGGTCGCCGTCGCGACTTGAATAGTGCGCCCTGACAGCGTAGCGATCTTCCATGAGGTTTGTTCGAAATCGTCGAGTCGTTTTGGCTATCGGTGCGGGGCTTGCGTTGATCGCGGGCCTCGGGATCGGTCTGTTCATCATGATGCGCGACCATGGATCCAACAGTCCGCCGCCAGCCTCTAAGGGCGGGTTGGTTGTAGAAATGGGCTCGGTCGATGAGGCACCGTCAGCAAACGGGCGCCAGTTGCGCTGTTTCGTTCGCGGTCAGTTCGTTGGTATGGCCAGCCTTGTCCAATGTGCCAAGAAAAACGGGGTCTCCACCCAAGGCCTAGATGTCGGCCTTGATGCCAATGGGGCCTTGGCGGCAGCCGATGGGGCAGGGGTGGTGGTTACGCCGCTCGCACCAGACCAGATTAAAGATCAGATCGCAGACACAGTCTTGAGTGCGCCTGTCGAGCCCAAGGCGGCCGAGGTTGCCGACGTCAAAAAGCCTGCTGTGGCGGCCTGTATGCGATTTACGTCCGGCGAATGGCGCAAGGTTGGCGATGATCTTGAACTGACGAGTTGCGCACGGACCCTGTTTTACGGCAAGTGCGAAAAGGACGGATCGGCGAGCTATGGGCGATGGGGTACCCAAACCCTTCGCCTCGTACCCGGTAAGATCGAGCAGTCTGCCGACAATAAGAGTTTTGCCATTCTGGCCGAGCAAACCATGCCAGGATGTCACCTGCCTTAAGGGCCACTTGTCCCTGACGGCCCTAAAGCTATTGGCGAGGAATGGTCGTTCAGTGATGAAACATGCTCACCTCATTGCGTCTGGGCTCATGGCCTCAGTGATTGGAGTGTCGCTGTCGGGCTGCACCAAGCAGATCGACGCGCCGCTCGAGCGCGGTACCTGTTGGCACGCGGTGCCAATGTCCGATGGTACCATCAGGTTCAATGAACTGGCCAAGAACCAGCCGTCTATCGAGGCCTGCGCTGCACGCCTCGAAGATATGCGCTTAAAGTTCAAGGCCTTAGGCTCGCAGCAGAGCTCTATGCTTGGGGCCTATCAGGGAAATTATCTGTTCCTCCAGAAGGAAGGTGTTTTTACGTCTCGCACCTACAAGGGGAATCGCTATTTGGTTCTCGTACGTACCGGTGATGGACGATTGGCCAAGATTGGCGAGATGCCATTGCAATAGGCTCTGTTTCGAGTCACTGTGAACGGAACAGGAACATCTATCAGGCGCTGCAACGGAGCAGCCACATAAGCGGGGGTCCCCATGGCGGGAAGTGTTAACAAGGTCACTCTGGTCGGTAATCTGGGTAAGGATCCAGAAATCCGCACGCTAAATTCAGGCGATCGCGTGGCCAACCTCACGGTCGCGACATCGGAAACCTGGCGCGATAAGGCTTCGGGCGAGCGTAAGGAAAAGACCGAATGGCACCGCGTGGTGATCTTCAACGACAATCTGGTCAAGGTCGCCGAGAATTTCCTGCGCAAGGGCGCCAAGGTCTATCTCGAAGGCTCTCTCCAGACCCGCAAATGGACCGACCAGTCGGGTGCTGAAAAGTTCTCGACCGAAATCATCCTGCAGAAATATCGCGGTGAACTGACCATGCTTGACGGCAAGGCCGGCGGCAGCGCGGGTGCGGATGACCGCGATGAAGGCTATTCCAGCGGTGGCGGCTATGCCCCATCGGGACGTGCTGCCCAGCCCTCTGGTCCACGTGAGAGCTTCTCGGCTGATCTGGACGACGAAATCCCGTTCTAGGAGCAGGTTGAGTGGTTAAACCTGCGGCAGGCTCACCCCTGCTACCCCTCGAATGGGCCGCGATAGTCGGTATCGTTCTGGTTTGGGGCGTCAATAATATTGCAGCCAAATATATGACCCACTATGTCCCGCCCATCTTTATGGGCGGGGTGCGGTTTGCGGTCGCTTTGCTGTTCCTATTTCCCTTTATCAAGCCGCCCTTTCCCGATCCCAAGCGGCTCCTTGCGATCTTGCTCCTGATCGGTCCCCTGAATGCGGGCCTAATCTATCTTGGCTTTTCGATGGTCCACTCGATGAGTGCCTTCATCGTGTCGCTTCAGCTTTGGGTGCCGTTCACGGCCCTGTTTGCTTGGCTGATCTTGGGCGAAGCCATGGCCGGACTCCAACTCTGGGGACTGGCTGTAGCCTTTGGAGGCATTGCCTGGATGACCTTGTCTCCGGGGGCTCAGGACGACATTCTGGGCATATTGGTCGGGGTTGCCGCCAGTGTCTGTTGGGCACTGGGGACCATCCTCGTGCGCCAAGTGCCCGGGATCAAGCCCTTGAAGCTTCAGGGTTTGACGGCAGTCCTGTCCGCGCCTTTGATGATATCGGTGGCCTTCGCGACGGAGAAAAATATTATCCCGTCGGTCGTTGCCGCCCCGATGATGGTCTGGGTCTGCGTCGTTTGGGCGGCGGTCCTGTCGACGGTTGGCGCAACCGCGATGATGTTCTGGTTGGTTCAGCGTCGAGAACCGGGGCGGATCATGCCCTATTTCTTGATGACCCCTTTAGTCTCAGCCGTCATCAGCGTTCTGTTCATGGGTGAGATCATCACATGGCAGGTGGCGATGGGCGGTGCGGCCACCTTGGCAGGCGTTGCCCTGGTGGCCTTGTCTGAGCGCCGTCTGGCCAAGGCCAGTGATACCAACCTCGAGGCTACTTAATCACCGCGCAGGCAACACGTCCGCCTGCGCCGCCAATCGGCTGGCTCACATGATCG
>Ga0114974_10003587_pt1 | contig 11669 bp, 5 predicted proteins | sample S_130206_EF_Meta_FD_87318 | JGI IMG/M metagenome (GOLD analysis project Ga0114974, IMG submission 87318) | Freshwater microbial communities from Lake Simoncouche, Canada to study carbon cycling - S_130206_EF_MetaG | ecosystem: Environmental > Aquatic > Freshwater > Lake | place: Lake...
GTTCACGGCCATGATGATCGGGCCGCGACCATCGGCTGTTGCCAGGTGCACGTTGGCGCCGTGCGCCATCAACAGCTTGACCACGTCGATGTTGCCGCTGCCACACGCAGCCAGAAACGGCGTCAGACCGCGATCTGATGCACCGCCAAAACCCGATGCACCAAAATGCTGTTGCTGATTGGGGTTGGCACCGCGCTCGACCAGCATGTTTACCAGTTCGCGGCCTGTGGCCTTGTTGGGCTGATCATTGTCGAGGGGATTGCGATTGTTGGCAGTCTGCATGTTGCTGATGGCCACATGCAGCGGCGCGCGACCGTACCAGTCCCAAGCGTTTACATCGGCACCGGCCTCAACCAAGCGCTTGGCAATGTCCCAATTGGCATTGAGCATGGCCACCGACAGCGGTCCGACCTCGCTGGGGTCGCCCAAGTCCACATCAGCTTTGTACTTGAGCAGGATGTCGATGCACTGGCGGCAATTCTCGCGGGCGGCGTAAAGCAGCGGGGTGAAACCGCCGCGCTCGAGCGACTTGGCACGACTTTCGGCAGTCACGACACGCTGGTAATCGCGAATGGTGCTGCGTGCATTGACGTTGGCACCCTTAGACGCCAGCAACTCGACCATCGCCAACTGGCGCCGTGCCACGGCCCACATCAGCGGTGTTTGTCCACCGAAGTGCTCGAGCGCGTCAACCTTGGCACCCGACTTGAGCAGCAACTTGGCTGCCTCGACATTGCCGGCACGTGCCACCAGGTGCAGCGCAGTCTCGCCATCGGCGTTGGGCGACTGCGCATCGGCACCGGCCTTGAGCAGCAGCGCAATTAGCTGCGTATTGGCACTGTCGGCAGCCAACTGCATAGCGTTGACGCCATACACGTTGGTAGCGCGCACATTGGCGCCGGCCTTGATCAGCCGCTGAGCAGCAGCGACGTCGCCCTCAAATGCCGCCACTTGCAGCGCCGTACTGCCATCAGCGTTGACCGGCTCATCAACCTTGGCCGCCATCGCGCTGGCCGTGGCCAGCAGTGCTACAGCGATCGACGCTGCAAGAAGTCGCCCTCGTGCCATGTGCTTAGGCCTCGCTGAATGTGCCGGTGGCGTCGCCGAAGTGCTCAACCTTCACACCGGCGCGCTGCGACAGCGTCAGCAGGACATTGGCCAGCGGCGTGTCCTTGGGTGCAGAGATGTGCTGGCCACCCTTGAAGCCACCACCCTTGCCCAGCACCAACACTGGCAGCTGACTGCAGTTGTGCAGGTCAGAATTGCCCAGGTTGGAGCCGTACATGATCATCGACGTGTCGAGCAGGCTCTGATTGCCTTCCTTGATGCTGTCGAGCTTCTTGGCAAACTTGGCGAAGCGTTCCATCTGCCAGGTCTGCACGCGACGCAATTTGTCCTGCTTGTCGGGGTCTTCGCCGTGATGCGACAGCGGGTGATAAGCCTCATCCACATTGATAGACGGGAAGGTGCGCATCGAGGCTTCTTTGATCATGCGCAGCGAGGCCACGCGTGTCTGGCCGGTTTGATACGCCAGCGCCACCATCTCGAACTGCACATCGACCAGCTCGGTGAAGTCATCGGGCGTGCCGCGCGGCGCGTCGGGCAGTTGACCTAAGCTATCGGCCTTGGCCATCAACTTGGCAACGCGGCTCTCTACTTCGCGGATCGATTCCAGGTAGTCGCTCACCAGCGCACGATCGCTAGCACCGAGTTTACGGCTGAGGCTCTTGCTGGACTCCAGCACATAGTCGAGCAGGCTATCGGTAGCCTTGAGGCGGGCGACACGATCCGTGTTCGAGTCGCCAGGACCGAACATCGTATAGAACAGCTTGCGCGGGTTGCCCTCGAGCGGAAGGCTGCGGTTGAGGCCGGTGTAGGACGTGGCGCCACCGGGCTCTGCGCAAAGTTCCAGCGAGGTCAGCGGGGTATCTGTGCCAATCGCTTTGGCAATCAGCTGGTCAACAGAGATGCCGGCCTGCGGGCCCCAGGTGTTGAGCTGCGGATCCTGCACCGTAAGCCAAGTCTGCTCGGTGATGCCGTGCGGTGGATTCTGACGCTCGCCGGATTTGTTGCGGATGTTGGTGATCACCGTGACGTAGTCACGCAACCCTTCCATCGGCTTGAGGATGGGCGAGAGCTCGAAGGCTTTACCGGTGGTCTTGGGCACCCAGAACTTTTCTACTGCGCCGTGTGGCACATAGACAAAGCCAACGCGCGGCTTGACTGCGGCGGCAGTGGCGGCCAGCGCCGTACGGGCAGGGATCATCGCGTCAAGCAGCGGCAAAGCGATGGCAGCGCCAACACCCTTGAGCAACGCGCGACGGGGAATGTGCTTCTTACTAATGAACATGATGTTCTATGCCTCCAACTGGGCTACTGAACAGTCGAAACAAGTTGAGCGGTGGTGATCTTGGGCAGCGGCGCCGCAGGTGACGCACGGCGACGGAAGGCGTCGCTGTTGACCACACCCATCACCAACGCCTCGAAACTCAGACCCTCGGCCGTGGCCTTGCGCACGATGGCACGCACTGCCGGCATGTCATCGTGATCAACGTGGCGGCCTACCGCATAGGTCATCAGCTTCTCGGTAAGAATCTGTGAGAACTGATCACCGCGTGCGGCCAATGCCTTGTGCAGATCTGCCGGGCCAGACAAACGCTCACCGCTGGGCATCGTGGCCGCCGAATCGATAGGCAGACGCGACTGCGGATCAATCTTGCGGTAAGCACCCACCGTATCGAAATTCTCTAGTGCAAAGCCCAGCGGATCCATTACAGCGTGGCAACTAGCGCAGGACTTGTTGGCACGGTGGATCTCGGTCTGCTCACGGACAGTGGCAGCTTTGCCCTTCACCGCATCAGCCAGGTCCGGCACGCTGGCCGGCGGCGCGGCCGGCGGTGTGCCCAAGATGCGCTCCAGAATCCAGGCACCGCGCAGCACTGGCGCAGTGCGATTGGGGTTGGCCGTCAGCATCAGCACTGCGCCCTTGCCCAACAAGCCGTGACGGTTGGGATCGGTCAGCGCAACCTTGTGAAAGCCATTGCCGCGGATATCGGTCATACCGTAGATGAGCGCGACCTGTTCGTTGATGTAGGTGTGATTGGCTGTCAGCAGATCGGTGACCGGACGATCGGCGCGCAGGATGCTGTCCATGAACAGCTCCAACTCTTTCTTGAGAGACGGACGTGGGTCATACACACCACTGGCATGCTGGAACAGCGCGGCCGAGGGGACGATGGAATCCATCTTGGCCACGTTGAGCCACTGGAAGGCAAAATCGCGCGTCAGCGAGATGCCACGTGGATCGGCAATCATGCGATGCACCTGCGCACGCAGCACATCGGGCTTGGTCAGATCGCCCTTCTCGGCGAGGTTGATCAGTTCATTGTCGGGCAGGCTGCTCCACAGCACTAGCGCCAAGCGCGAGGCCAGTTCCAATTGCGTCAGCTCGCGACTGCCTGCTTCTGCGCCGCCTTCAACGCGATACAAAAAGTGCGGGCTGACCAGAATGGCTGCTATGGCTTCGCGCACACCACCCTCAAAGCCGTCGGCCTTGGAGCCCTTGTCGTAGAAGGCCAGCAGCGGACTCATGTCCTCCGCGGCAACCGGACGACGGAAGGCCTGGCGTGCGAGTCGGCCCAGGATGCTCTGCGCACAGGCGCGCTCTTCAGCAGCGGCTGCCGGCTTGCAGGTAAAGATTTTTTTGCGGCTCGCCGAGTCGCTCAGGCCAGTGATCTTGACCGGGCCTTTGACTTGGAAGACATGCACAGCAGGTACGCGATGCTGGCCGCCTTCCAGCGCATTGGCAGGACGGCGATCGTCGCCGGGCTGATATTGCAGCGTGCGCGCATCGCTTTCGGCATAGCTGCGGCGCAGGAAAGTCACTGCAAGCGTGTGTTGGCCAGCAGTGGCTGTGAAACGGATGTCCTTGAGGCGGCCGTTGATCTGCGCCACTGCATCATCCAGACGCTGATCGATTGCAGTGTGATCGTCTTCGCCGCCGATTTTGGTGCGCCATATTTCCTTGCCATCGAGCAGTGCGATGACCGTGTTCTCGAACTCCATGTTGGGCACGGTGCGCGCCAGCGCCATGTCGCCAATAGTGAGCATGTAGTCGCCGTCGGCAGGGAAGTTGTGCAGCGCGCTCATGCCACCGCGCGTGCCAAAGGGCATGCCGTCTTTATAGCGACGTTGATTGCCAGACCCTACGGCAGGCGCAGCCGCCAGCGACAGAATCATGTTGGGCACCAGACCATAGGTGGTCTCGAGCGGTACCGACTTCGGATCGCCTACGGCCAGCAGCGCCAGCGAGCGCGACGCAGTGACCGCCTGGTCCATGAACGACGCGTTCATCTGCAGCAGGTCGGCGTTGGTGTCAAAGTCGTCTTTGAGTGGATCTTGCGGCAGCCAAGTGGCAGCGTCGATTTGCAGACCCAGCAGGTCGCGCACCGCGTTGGCGTATTCACGGCGATTGAGACGACGCAGCGGCACATAGCCCACATGCGGCGCCACTTCCTGCGCCTTATCGAGTGTGGTTTCGAGCCACTTGACCATGCTCTGCACGGCGGCGCGATCTGGTTGCTTCTCGGTCGGCGGCGGCATCAAGCCGCTGCGCAGCTTCTTGATGGCGGTTTCCCAGATCTTAGCGTTCTGCGGCACGTCATCGACAGACAGGGTGTCTAGGGCGACGCTACCGGCCCAGTCGGTGGTGTTGTGGCAACCAAAGCAGTAGGTCTCGACGGTCTTCCAGTTGGCCGCATGCGCATCGGCAGCCGCTGCCGTATTCGCCGCGCCCACAATTGCGCCAAGGCCCGCCACCATCGCCAGCAGTCGCTTCGAACTCACCACAGAACCCCCGTTGGTCGCCGGCCGGGCCGACGATCCGTCCACTATCTTTGAGCTCCGAGTATAGGAGCCATTACTGGGGTGGGGGTACACCTTTATGGGCCGTTGACCGCCGCGGTCACACCTGTAAAGGTGCGTCAAGGAATCTGCACTGAAGCCGTGCCGCCGCTGGCGGAGCCAGAGGAACCATGAAAACGCATAAATTCGCAGCCATCGCCCTGACCACCGCGCTGCTGGCCGGTGCCGCCCTAGCCCAAGAAGCGCCTTCGGTCGCACCGGCACCGCCCGCCCCGCCGCCTACCGCGCCGCGCGCACCCCCGCCGCCGATGACCATCACCCAGGTAAAGCCCAACCTGTATTTCATTGTGGGTGGAGGCGGTAACTCCGAACTGCTGACCACCGCCAACGGCGCGCTACTGGTCGATACCAAGAATCTCAATGACAAGGACTACGGCGACCTGATGACGCTCATCAGCTCGGTCACCGACAAACCGGTCAAAGTGGTGATCGACACGCACCATCACGCCGACCACACGGGCAACAACGAGAAATTCATTGCTGCCGGCACCAAGGTGATTGGCCAGGAAACGATGCCCAAAATCCTGCAGAACTACACCACGCGCCTAGCACCCCACACGCCGGCCGCGCCCACCACCCTGTACTCCAAATTCATGCGCGTGCGTCTGGGCAAGCACACCGATGCACGGCTGTACCACTTCGGGCCCGGACACACCGGTGCCGACACGCTGGTCTATTTTGGCAATCAGAAGGCCATCGCCTTTGGTGACTTGCTGGTGATGGATCCGACGGTGCCCAACTACGATGCCGGCAACGGGGGTGGTTCGCTGCTGGGCCTGCAACATGCGCTGGCCGAGAGTCTGAAACTGCGTTGGGATGTGGCGTTTCCGGGCCACGGCGGCAAGACGTTCACGCGCGATGAGGTCAAGGCCTATAAGACCAAGATCGACACGCTGATTACCCGCATCAAGGCGGCCATCGATGCCGGTACGCCCAAGGAAGAGCTGATCGCATCGCTCAATACCGCGGACCTGGGTTGGAAGATCGGCGGCCAGTTCTGGGCTCCGCCAGAGCGCGTGGATGCGTTGGTGGCAGAGCTGTCCGGCAAGTAGCGGGGGGCACGTAGCAGCCCACCAGTTCCCGTTATAGGGAAAGGTGGGCGTCACATCGTGGATTAGCGGTTGAGGCTCATCGGGTCGTAGCCCGGACGGCAGACTTCGACGATGCATAGCGACTCGAGAGTGCGGCCTTCAGGCGGCGCCTTGATGCCCGCCTTGAGCATGAAGTCGCGCAGCACCTTCGATGTGTCCGGATGCGGAATGGCCGACTGCACACCGACGCGCACTAGGCCATCGGCATAGTCGATCGGCAACCACGTGTGTGCCGAGAGCTCGGGGCTGCCGCGATTGTCGGTGTTGCCGAAATCACGCACATCCATCTTGGCGCCCGCCGCCACCAGCACCTTCACCACTTCGGTAGCACCCTTGTGCGCCGCGCCGTGCAACGCCACGCGACCGGTGTCAGCCTGGAAGTTGGGGTTGATGCCCAGCGACAGCAGGTACTTGATGGAGTCCACAGTCTCTTGAATGGAGCGCTCTCTAGTAACGCCTTCCACCCAGCCAATACCTGCAGCCGCTGCCAGCGGTGTCACGCCCAGCTTGGTGTTGATCTTGGGATCGGCGCCGCGAGCGACGAGCAGTTTGAGCAGTGCCAAATCACCCGACTGCGCTGCACGCAGAAAGGCCGTAGCACCCTCTTCGTTGAGCCACTGGTTGGTAAACACAGTGCGAGTCTCAGTGCTCTCGGTGATGCGCGCGTTGACGTTGGCACCCTTGTCGATGAGCAGCGTGATGTACGCAAGGCTATCCAAGTCGGCCTCGCGAGTCGGGTAGTCGCCGCCTTCAATGTTGCGGTTGTCGGTGGCCAGGTACAGCGGTGTCCAGCCACCCTTGTTGGCCAGATTCACATTGGCACCGCGCTCAATGAGGAACTTGCCCATCTGATAGTTCTGGTTCTGTGTCGCTGCCAGCAGCGGACTCCAGCCATAGCGGGTGGTCTGGTTCACATCGGCGCCACCATCGAGCAGCGCACGTGCAGCATCGACTTTGCCGGTGCGAGCCGCATACACCAACGCGGTCAATGCACCGCCGTCGGGCTCGCGCGGCGGGGGACGACGACCACGACCACTGCTGACAGGGACCGGGTCGCCATTGGCATCGAGCACAGGATTGCCGTCGGCATCGAGCTCAAACGCCACTTCGCCACCCACACCCGCACCAGCGTTGCCACCGGCACCGGCCACGGTGACAAAGCCCAAACCGCGGCGTTCGATGCCTTTGCACAGATCCGCTTCAGGAATGGTGCGTTGGCCAGCGCCCAACAGGATGACGCGCTGCTCCCGCACCTGTGCCAAATCAGGATTCTTGGCTTCGCACAGCGCGGCTATGTTCTGCTGACGCACGGCGCGGCGAGGGTCTTCGGAATTACCCAAAGCGGCAGAGCGCCCATCACGCATCACGGGCTTGGCCAATGCCGCCACATTGGCGCCGCGCTTGATCAATTCACGCAGCACGTCGGCGTGGCCCTGATCCGCAGCCTGCATCAAGGCGCTGGTACCACGCTCGCTCTCGATAGCATTTATATCAGCGCCGCGGTCAAGCAGCGCACGCACGGCATCCACACTGCCCGAGCGCGCCGCCAGCATAAGCGGACGCCGACCCAGCGGCAGCTGTTCGTTGGCGTCGGCACCGCCCTTGAGCAGCACCTGAATCACGGCAGCATCGCCATGGGACGCAGCCAGCCACATCGGCGTTGCGCCGTTGTGATTGCCCAAGCCCGGCTTGGCGCCGGCCTTCAACAGCCGCTCGGTCAACTTCGTATCACCGCGATAGGCGGCCCACTGCAGCGCGGTGGCGCCGTCGGCCTGTTGTGCGTTGACGTCGACACCGCTCTTGAGCAGACGCTCAACAGTCGCCGTATCGCCCTTGCTTGCAGCGGCAGCAATCTCTACTTGCGCCAATGCAGTGCCGGCCATTGCCGATAACACTGCAGCACAGAGCACTTTGGATATGAGGCTACGCATAGTGTTCATCCTCGAGCCGTTACACCAAGCCGGGCAGATGTCCCGTGCTGTCGCCGACACTGTCGCGCTGAATGCCGAACTGGTCGAGGACGCTGAGCAGCAGGTTGCCGGTGGGCACTTGCTTGGTCGGGAAACTCAGATGCCTACCGCCCTTGAGCTTGCCGTTGTTACCGCCGATCAGGATATGCGGCACGTCGTAGTGCGCATGCTGATTGGGGTTGCCCATGTTGCTGCCGTACATCAACAACGAATGATCCAGCAATGAACCGTCACCATCGTTGGTGTTGGCCAGCCTGTCGACAAAGTAGGCCATCATCTTGACGTGATACTGATTGATCTTGGACAGCTGGTTGATCAGGTTCGGATCTTCGCCGTGGTGCGAACCACCGTGGAACCCGAGTGTCGGCGACGCGCTCTCCGGATACACACGACCCGTCAGATCGCGCGCGAACAGCATGGTGCTAACCCGGGTGATGTCGGCTTGAAAGCCCAGCGTAAGCAAGTCGAACATGATCTTGATGTGCTGGTCGAAAGACTGAGGAATGCCCGGGGGCACTGCGAATCCATCCGGCGCTGCAGTGGTTGCGCTGGCGGCGATGGTCAAGCGACGCTCGATTTCGCGAACGTTCTCGGTAAAAGCATCCAGACGTGCGCGATCCGGCGCGCTGACCGCGTTGCGCACACCCTTGATCTTGTCGTTGACCGAATCGAGGATGCTCTGGTTGCGCTCACGACGCATCAATCGCTGCTCGGCCGTGCTGCCGCTGCCGAACATACGCTCGAACACCACCTGCGGGTTGAGCTCCATCGGCAAAGGCGTGTTGGGTGCTGACCAGGCAATGGTGTTGGTATAGACGCAGCTATAGCCTTCGCCGCAGTTGCTGGAACCCGAGCCTGGGTCTTCCACAGAGATCTCTACTGACGGCAGCAAGGTCTCTTGACCGTAGCGGCCAGCGATGATCTGGTCGATGGTCTGACCGGCGTAAACGTCTGCGCCGGCAGTTTTGCGCGGCTTCTGCGCGCACAGATAGGCTGCAGCGACCCAGTGGTCGGCGCCGGTTTCACCCGGAGGCGGTTCGGCAGAGCGCGAGTGCAGGCCACTGAGAATGTTCAGGTGCTGGCGGTACGGCTCCATCGGCTTCCAGATGAACGGCAGCTCTGCCGGCAATGCGCCGACTTTTTCTGGAATCCAGTAGCCCGGTGCAGCACCGTGTGGCACGAAGCCACCGAAGAACCGCGGCGGTGTATTTGCAGCAGTCTTGGCCTGGGCCGTCATGGCAGGAAGCATTGCATCTAGCAATGGCAGCGCCAGCGCAGCACCTGCACCGCGCAACAAGGTACGACGGTCGATGTGCTTCTTGGTAATGAACATGGTGTTACTCCCCCCTCGACGCAACAACGGCTGATTTCATATTCATGGTGAAAGTCGGACTCTGCACCACGCCCATGATCAGTGACGAAAACTTGTAGTTGTCCTTCGCGGCGTTCTGCGCCAACGAGCGAACCAGCGGCATGTCCTTGTAATCCAGACCGCGGCCAATGGCGTAGGTCAGCAGGTTCTCGATCACGACTTCCGTGAACACTTCGCGCTTACGCATCGAAAACTCACGCAGGCCTTTAATGCCATCGATGCGCGTGCCGTCAGAAATGGAGGCGGCGGAGTCGATAGGGATACCGATTTCGGTCGTGCGCCACTGGCCCACAGCATCGAAGTTCTCCATCGCCAAACCCATAGGCTCGAACATCTTGTGGCAAGTGGCGCAGGTTGGGTTAGTGGTGTGCAGCACCAAGCGTTCGCGCATGGTCTTGGGGCTTTCGCCGACCTTCTGATCCAACTTTGTTTCCACGCCCGGCGGCGGGTCCGGCGGGCTGACGCCCAAGAAAGTTTGCAAGTACCACTTGCCACGCTTGACCGGTGATGTACGTGCAGCGTCAGAGGTGATGGTCAGCAGCGCACCCTTGCCCAACAAGCCCTTGCGTACTTCCTGATCGGGTCCCAAGTTGACTCGACGAAACTGCGCGCCATAGACGCCAGGAATACCGTAGTGCTTGGCAAGTCGCTCGTTGACGAAGGTGTAATCGGCCGTCAACAGCTCGTGAACGCTGCGGTCTTCTTGGATGATGCTGCCGAAGAACAACTCGACCTCGCGCTTGAACGCGTCGCGCAGTGTGCTGTCGAAATCCGGGAACAGATTGACCACCGGCTCGCTGGCAGCGATACCGCGGATGTTGAGCCACTGGCCGGTGAAGTTGCGCACCAACGCCTGCGAACGCGGGTCGGCGATCATACGATCAACCTGCTTTTTGAGAACCTTCGGTTCATGCAGCTTATTGGCAGCGGCAAGGTTGATCAGCTCAAGGTCGGGGATGCTGCTCCACAGGAAGAACGACAAACGCGATGCCAACTCAATGTCGTTGATGCGATAGCCAGCGCCCGCGGTCAGCTGGGCCGGCTCGATCTCTGAGCGGTAAATGAAATCCGGATCGGTCAGCAACCGCTGAATGACCGCTTCGATGCCACTGTCAAACTTGCCGCCCCGTTCACGCCCGCTGCGATAGAACGAAGTCATGACTTTTAGGTCTGCATCGCTGGCCGGCCGGCGGAAGGCCTTGGTGGTCAACGTGGTGATGATCTTGCTTGCGCAGTCGGCTTCCTCGCTGGAGCTGCGCGGGTAGCATTCAAAAATGCTGCGACGGCTCTGCGTATCGGTGGCGGGCTTGCCCTTGAACGGACCTTCGACAAACACCTGACCCACGTGCGGGTAGAACGTGTATCCGGAAATCGAACCAGGCGAGTTCATGGTGCGCTGGAAGGATTTGTTGAGGCCGGTGTCGGGCAGATCGCTGGTGGCGAGGAAGGCTACGCCAATGCGATGAAAGCCAGCCTTAATGGGCAGCGCAGGCGTCTTGCCACCATCACTGCGCGTGGGCGCGATCTCTTTGTCCCAGTCGTACAGGTAGGCGCGCTTGCCATCAACGGTGATTTCGAGCTTTTCGCCCTTCACGTTGCCAAGCACCGCCGTGAAGTAACCGGTCATGCCCTTTACAGTCAGCGTGTACTCACCGTCGGCAGGGAACTCGTGCTCAATGAGCAAGCCACCGCGCGTGCCAAACGGCAGCCCTTCAACGTAATCGTTTTGGCTGGTGTCGTGCGGCGCATCGAACACAGCCAGCGTCGGCGCAGTTTCGGTGCCAATGGCCAGACGGCTGATGTTGCCAGCCGCCGACAGATAGGCCTCGAGCAAGGCCGGCGACGTGGTCAGGGTACCTGCCATGTTGTCAAAGCCATGACTGGAATCGTCGGAAGGCAGAAACTTTGATGCATCGACATTGAGACCCAGCAGGTCCCTGACGGCGAAGCTGTACTCGGTGCGATTCAAGCGATGCAGCCCTGGCGCGGGCAAGTGAGCGGCTTTGGTGGCAGCCTGCTTATCGATGCTCTGCTCCAGCACTTTTGCAAGTTGCTGCACCATCTCGTAAGAGGGCCGATCTTTACCAACCGGCGGCATCATGTCGGCGCGCAGGCGCTTGATCAGCTTCTCGCCGATGTCGGGCTTCTCGACAATGTTCGCGGCAGAGGTACCGATCAAATCGAGGCCGCCAGCGTAGTCGCTGTCGTTGTGGCATTCGGTGCAGTACTTCTGGATCAACGCACCGCTGTCCACACTGGTGTGTTGCGCAACGGCGACTTGCGAGAAAACGGCGACGCCCACGAGCATGAACA
>Ga0114974_10003589_pt1 | contig 11669 bp, 10 predicted proteins | sample S_130206_EF_Meta_FD_87318 | JGI IMG/M metagenome (GOLD analysis project Ga0114974, IMG submission 87318) | Freshwater microbial communities from Lake Simoncouche, Canada to study carbon cycling - S_130206_EF_MetaG | ecosystem: Environmental > Aquatic > Freshwater > Lake | place: Lake...
CTTGGGCCGTGGCCAATTATTGAAACCAGCCTCTGATCATCGCTCTCACCAAATTCAATCTTAACTTCTAGGAATTGATCGGCTAAGCGATCGGCTAATCCTTCGCCCCATTCCACAACAGTGATACTTGTTGAAAGGTAACTCTCTAAATCCAAGTCATCAAAAATTGCAGTTGAATCGCCTTGTAATCGATAAGCATCAACATGGACTAATGGAATTTTGCCAGGATGAATTCTAGAAATAACAAAGGTTGGTGAAGTTATATTTTCAATTCCAAGTGCCCGTCCAATACCTTGCGTAAGTGCAGTCTTGCCAGCACCCAAGGGTCCCGATATTAAAAGTAAATCACCAGCCACGAGTTCTTTGCCAATGCGCGCACCTAATTCGTGCATTTCGGCGATGTTGTTAACTTCAGTTTTCTCAGACACGAGAGAAGGTTACCCAAATAATTACATGAAAAAGCGGGGCCAGAATTAACTGACCCCGCAATTTCTACTTCTTCAGGAATTAATCCTGATACTTCAACTCCTCTGGCTGGTAATCCGGATCAGTATTTAGATACGGAACCTTAGATAAGTATGAAGTCAAAACAGTTTGACTTGGAACTCTTCCGGTCTTAGCTGAGGAAGCTAGAACACGGACCCATGTCATTAACTGTTCTTTAGTGAATGACTCGTGTCCAACGCCAGATGTTGCCATTGGCGCAGTCAAATCAGGTGCACCAGTTGCGGTGAACTTAGTATAGATTTCAGGAGTAAGTGCATACATTGCAACTGTGTTCCAAACTGGCTTACTCTTTAGTAGAGCCGAAACTTCGCTTGAAGTTGTTGCTGCAGCATATTTCTTCTGCCAAGCCGCAAGACTTGATTCGTAAACAGCCCTAGCTTTATTTACATAAAGCGGAGTATTGCCAGGCAATACCAGACGATCTGCTTCGTTTGAAAGCAGAACTACTGGCTTTGTTGTATCGAACTTAGACTTATCAAGTGCAGCAGCTTTTGCCATTGCATCTGGGACTCCGGTAACACGTGGATACGCTGCAAGTGTTGCAAGCATTGCATTAATTGCATCATCACCAGATAGACCAAGGTTAAAGCGTCCTAGATCTGCATCTGATAGAAGCGCACCGAAATCTGTCTTTGTATTGTCGTAGAAACCAGCACCAACAATTTCAGAAACTCCTTGACCACCAAAGTAGGCAGTTCCAAGAAGTTCTTGCGTATTTTCAAGAATCGCAACAGTTGCGTTAATGCTCTGCTCTGGAATTAGAGTTGCATTTGTTGAGATTCCATCCATATGTGCTGACTTTGTTGGAAGACCAGCAATTAGCCCTGCAAGCAATAACGCAGAACGTTGAGGAATTCCAGAGCCGACAAGTGGAGCTGGGTAAGCGATTGGATTAGCGCCATAATCAACGCTCCACTTTGTAAGAAGAGCACCAACCTTTGCGAAGTCACCTAGAACTGCCATATGGCCAGGCACTCCCTTTGTTCCCATAACTGTGCAGCCCTTGATTGTTGGATCAAAGAAGACACTGAATATGTAAAGCATGTCGCAGCCAGATTTAAGTTCGTTGTTCACTGATGGAGTAATTCCAGCAAGAATTCCGACGGCATCAGCCAGATTTGGATACTTCTCAATAAATGGTGTCAAAATCGCACCAGCCATTGAGGAGCCGTATGCAACGGTCTTTGTAATTGAGATGCGAGCCTTAGTGATTGTGATTAGCTCTTTATACATTTCAACACAGTCTGCGGTATTCCAACCATGCAAACCTTTTGACGAACAATCGTAAGCAGCAATTCCATAACCAAGTTGAAGCATTGGTTTTACTGTACTGACCTTGTGGTTAACACTAGTTGGTGACATTTGTTCAACACCTGTTGGCACGACATAACCTGGGTAAGGATATGAAGGGCGCACACCGTGTTGCCAGAAGAAGAAAGTTCCACCGTAATTTGATGGGACCATTGTTCGGTATTTCGCACCATTGCTTAGCGCTCCGTCACAAGTAATGACGCCAGACTTTGCATCTGTTACGCAAACTGGATCTGCTGCTTGTGCTGGAGCCGCAACTGCGACTACCAAGCCAGTTGAAATCAGTGCGCTTGCACCGAGTGTTGCGATTAGTTTTTTCAAGTTAACGTTTTTCATTTTATCCTCACGCAACCTTTGGAAGCGCATCAGCAGCGATTGCTGGGCGCATGTAGTTGGAAACAGTTACAGCGCCACTGCCAGAATCGGTTGTGTAAACAACGCGCTTTCCATCAAGTGGCTTGAGTACTAATGAAGCATCATATTCACCTAACCAGAAACCAGTGAAGGCTTCGTGAGTTGAAGCTGAGTAACCAAGTGGTGAAAATGCCGCGCTGCTTAACTTAGAACCATTGGCTTTAAGGTAAGAGACTAGCTTTGCGCGAGTTAGATCTTTTCCAACTCCCATAAGTGCTGAAGTAGCAAGGTATGCAATATTCATTCCCTGCAACACGTTGTTATCCCAAACTTTTCCTGAACCAGTTGCTTTGTTGAAGTCATCGTTGATCTTCTTGAAAGCTTTTATATATTCATCATCAGCATCACCAGCAGCTGGTGCATGTGAAGCTGTCAGAGTTCCAGCTAGAAGCGCTGCACTATTTGCTAGAGGAACGCCTCGTGCGCCAAGAATTGTCTGGAATGTTGTTGAATCTGCTCCAACGCTTATAACTGCCCACTTTGCTGGCTTATAAGCGAGTGCACCTGCGGTTGCGTATGCGACAGCTGTAGCTGAAGCAACGGCACCAATGATGACAATCTCAACACCATTTGCTTTTAGTTTTCCTAATTGAGTTGCAAGACCAATTGAGCCTTGGGTTCCTGCAATGAATGAAACCAAAGTTTTATCTTTCTCAAACTTAAGTCCAGCTGCAGTAAGCCCGGCTAAAGTGTTGCGGCCAAAGTCATCTGATTGATACAAAAGACCAATCTTCTTATCGGCATACTTTTCCTTTAGGTGCTTACCAAGAATTTTTGCTTCAACTACGTATGTACCTAGCCCGCCGAATGTATTTGGATACTTCTTTGGGTCGGTATACAAACCACTGTATCCGCTGTTTACAAAGAGATCAGGAATTCCTCGGCGATTTATATCTTTGACTACCGCAAGGTGAGTCTGTGTTCCCACGGATCCGAAGAAGGCGAAAATCTTGTCCTCATTAATTAACTGCTTGGCAGTATTGATTGTGACTCCGGCCTTGTAAGTATCATCTTTAGCAACAAGTTTGATACTGCGCCCATTCACTCCGCCTTTTGAATTCACGTAATCAAAGTAGGCGCGTGCTGCGTCATCTACCTTGTTATAGCCTGGGCTAGCTGCGCCAGTTTGTGGCAATTGCATTCCCAGAACAATTTCAGTACTTGAAACTCCCGGATCGCTCGCGGCTGATGCCGAAACGCCATTCATTATTAGAGACCCCACCAGCGCTGATGCGACTACGGTGAGAATCAGAGGTTTGCGAAGATTCACTGCATTCACTCTTTCTATTGCAATCTTTTCACGGGTAAGAGTTTTCTGGCCCATGGGAATCAGGCAGGTGCGCCTGAATCTGAACGTAGGTTAACGAATGGTGAACACCTAGTGAAGAGCCATGCGGGTCGAATTTGATAACAATCGGGCATCATTTACGCCTAAATTTGGAGATATCCCAAGAAAAGCAAGGAATTTTAGTGCTTGCGGCGGTGGCGGATATGTTCTAGTGCCCCGGCTGACCCCTTCGGATTCAAGATCACAGTCAAAAGCAAGAGGGTTCCAATTAGCAGCGCCGGAAGATAATTACTGATGGTTTCTGGGATCGCTAAATTTTTAGTTAACCGTTCAATTAAGTCAGGCAGAAAAACAATTACAAAGGTTCCAAATATCGCACCACCGATTGAACGTAGCCCACCTATAACAGCTGCCGTTAATAAAGTGAGTGAGAGATCGGTTGGATAAACACTTGGTGCAACTAGCCCGCGAAATCCATATATAGCTCCAGCTAATCCAGCCAAAGCTGAAGCACAAACAAATGCGACTACTTTTGTTCTTCCAATATTTATTCCAGCGAGTGCAGCGGAAACTTCGTTATCGCGCACAGCGCGCCAAGTTCTACCACTTCTGGAATTTGAAAGATTTAAAACTGCAAAGAGCGCTAGTGCTGCAAAAGGTAGTGCAACGTAAAGCGACCACTCTTCGATACTGATTTCGCCAATTAAATTTGTGAGCCAATTTGGTGGATACCCATAATCAACGCTTAGACCTATGTCACCGCTAAAGAAAGTTTCAAACCTCACTGCAATCGATGGAATCGCGAGAGCCATTACCAAAGTTGTTCCAGCTAAATATGGCCCGCTTAGCCTTGCAGCAGCTAAACCTAAGAAGAGACCAAATAGCCCTGAAACAAATATTGCCAAGAAAAATGCAAGCCACATCGATAAGCCAATTTTAGTTACAAGTAAGGCAGAGCCGTATCCACCAACAGCCATAATTGCGCCTTGACCGAGCGAAATTTGGCCGGAAGCACCGGTTAATAACGTAATTGATAGAACTGCAATTAATAGTGTTGCAATATTTGCCAATTGCGATTGATTATAAGGACCAAATTGCATTGATAGCAGAATTATAAATAGGAAAAATATAATTGAGAGGCGAGTGCTACGTGCACCAATTTTTTTATGTGTTTTAACTTTAGACACGACGCACCTCTTTACTTCCGAGGATTCCTTGCGGGCGAATGAAGAGCGCAAGAAGTAAGAAGACGAGGATTGCAAGGAAAACATTTTCTGGGGCGCTATAAACATTAACAAAAGCAATTACATAGCCGACGATAAATCCACCTAGAACTGAGCCAGTCAAACTGGTTAGTCCGCCTACGACGGCAGCTGTAAAGCCAATAATTAGAAGGAGATCTAAGGTATTTGGTGAGAGATTCGTTTTCGGAGTAACTAAAAGCCCAGCAAGTGAAGAAGCAGTTCCTGAAATTACCCAACTCAAAGTTCTAACCGATCCAACTCTAATTCCACTGAGTCTTGTTACTTCCGGGTTGAGTGCACTTGCTCGCATCGCAAGTCCCATGCCAGTTCTGGTGAAGAAAATTGTTGTTAAAACTAAGGTTAGAAAAACAACTCCAATTACGAAGAGGTCGAAACTTGTTATCGCAAGATTTGTGCCACCAATTGTTACGGCATTTGCTTCAACCGGTGATGGGAATCCTCGCTCTTCCCCAGCCCAAAGAATTCCAGCAAGTGCTTTTAACACGCCAAGGATTCCTAGTGATGCGATTACCGGAATTGTGGTTCGCATTGATTGACTATTTAACAGTTGCGAATTCTTCCGAGAAGTTAGTGGGCGCATTAAACCTAGATCAACGACTGCGCCAAGAATCGCGCCACTTATTAAAGCAATTACAAATGCGCTCCAATATGAATAATTGTTTTGGATTAATTGTGAGGCAATGTAAGTTGTAAACATCGCTTGCCCCATTTGGGCAAAGTTAACAACACCAGCACCGCGCCAAACCAGAACCAGACCTAGTGAGACAAGAGCATAAATTGCACCTTGCGCAGTCCCCGAAAAGAACGCAGATAAAAATGAATCCATTTAATATCCCAAGTAAGCGGCTCGGAGGGATGAATCAGCAATCATTTCATTAGCCGGTAAATCTGCAACTACTTTTCCGAGTGCTAGCAAGATTCCGTGGTCGGCAACCGCTAGCGCAGTATTTGCATTCTGTTCGACAAGTAAAACTGTTAAACCAGTTGATCTACATAACTCATTTACGATACTGATAATTTGCGCAGAAATAAGTGGTGCTAAACCAAGTGAAGGTTCATCTAATAACAATAATTTTGGGCGAGAAACAAGTGCGCGACTTATCGCCAACATCTGACGCTCACCGCCTGAAAGCGAGCCAGCAGGTTCATTTCGGCGTTCAAAGAGAATTGGAAAAAGTTCATAAACTTCTTTAGTGGCTATTTCTAAATCACCACGCGCTTTTCGCTTACGAAACAGACCACCCAATTCGATATTTTCAGCAACGCTTAGTTGTGAAATAACTGCATGGCCCTCAGGAACTTGTGCGATTCCGCTTCTGACAATTGTCTCAACGCTCTTATGAGTAAGTTCTTCATCAAACCACTTAATAGATCCGCTCGTTGGCCGTTCGAGCCCCGAAATAGTTCTAAGTAAAGTACTTTTGCCGGCACCATTTGCGCCAATTACAGTGGTGATGCAACCTGGCTTTGCCTGAAAACTAATGCCATTTAGCGCTTTTACTGAATCAAATTCAGTTACAAGTTCGGAAATATTAAGCATTAAGCACCGAGTTTTGAATTCTCATCAGGATTATCTGTATGGCCTAAATATGCCTCGATAACTGCTGGATTTTTCTTAACTTCGTCATAACTTCCTGATGCAATTAACTTTCCAAAATTCAAGACATTTACTGAATCTGAAATTTCGCGGACGAAGTCCACATGGTGCTCAACAATTAAAATTGAACAGCGGCGCTTCAATTGTTTAATTAACGATGCCAGCGCATCAATATCATCTTGTCCTAATCCGGCTGCCGGTTCATCCAACATTAACAAACTTGGATTTATTACCAAGGCGCGAGCTAAGGCAACCCGCTTTGAATCTGGATAGCTAAGTTCTGAAGGTTTGTTATCGATTAACGACGCGCCACCAACCCAGGCAAGGGCTTCCTCTGCGCGCTCCTTTAAGTTAGCTTCAACTTTTCCAGATAGCCCGAATAGTTCCTTTACAAAATTTGGTTTATATTTTTTATCTGCCCCGACCATTACGTTTTGCAGAACAGATAATTCATTGAACAGTCCTACGCCTTGAAGGGTTCGAGTAATTCCAAGATCAACTAATTCATGCGGTTTGGGAAATGCTCTTTCAACGCCATCAAATTCAAATTTTCCAGAATCACTTTTAACAAGTCCTGATATGCAATTAAAGACTGTGGTCTTGCCAGCACCATTTGGGCCAATCAATCCAACGACGCTATTTTTTGGAACTGTAAATGAAACATCAGTTAACGCTTTAATGCCACCAAAAGAAACTGATAGATTCTTTATGGATAATTGGGTTGGACTCACGCGTAGATTCTAGGCACGCGAGCGGCAATTCGCGTAACTATCTCGTAATTAATTGTTTCGGAAGCCGCCGCCCATTCATCAATTGAATATCCGAGGGGCCCGAAAACTTCAGCAATATCGCCCGTAACTGCATTGGAATCAGCCCCAAGATCAACAACAAATTGGTCCATCGAGACCCGACCGATAATTGCAGCCTTTCGTCCAGCAACGAAAACACCTGCTGTACTACTTGTATTGCGTGGGATTCCATCGGAATAACCCATAGCAATAATGGCCAACTTAGTATCGCTAGAAGTTAACTGAGTTCCACCGTATCCAACTGGTGAACCAGCTGGAACACGTTTCACTAAATGAATTTCAGCTTTCAAAGTCATTGCTGGTTCAAGATCTAGTTCCAGAGATGTACCAAGAGTTTTTGCATCTGGACTTAAACCATACATCGCGATTCCCAAACGAATAATATTTTTATGCGCACCTTCATTAGTTAGTGCAGCCGCTGAATTGGCAAGATGAACATATTTCGGAGTGATTCCAATACCTTGAAGCTCCGCCAATTTACTTTCAAAGTCTGATACCTGGTTCTGGTTCGCAATTTCATTTGGTTCATCGGCTCGCGCAAAGTGCGACCAAAACCCAACAACTTCAAGATCCGCGCCTTTTATCGCAATCAAAAATTCTGGCCATTCGCCTAACAAACCACCACGGGTCATTCCGGTATCAACTTCGATATGCACACGTGGTTTTTTCCCCAGCGCCTTGCCTGCAGCAAGAACTAGTTCTAAATGTTTTAGCGAAGGAATTGCAAGATCAATATCTAGTTCAATAGCCTTTTTGAAATCTGAACTTGGTGGAGTTAACCAAGAAATAATGGGGGCTTTTATTCCTGCTTCTCGCAGTGTTATGGCTTCTTCTAAAATTGCTACGCCTAGCCAAGTTGCACCAGCCTCAATTGCACATTTAGCTACTGGAATCAGGCCATGACCATAGGCATCAGCTTTAACCACTGCCAAAATTTGGGCAGATGTTTTAGATTTAATTAAATTAATATTATTTGCAATAGCTTTTAAATTTACTTCAACAAATGCGCGCATTACTTTGCCTCGACAATCACCATTGCGGAAGCAATTCCAGCATCATGTGAAAGCGTTAAATGAACATTGAAGTCGGCAAGGCGATTGGCCATCTCGCCCGTGAATTGAAAGTTTGGCTTACCTGAAGCTTCATTTATAACTTCCGCCTCTTGCCAGTTAAATGCCGCTTTTGCATTAAGCGCCTTCACTAACGCTTCCTTAGCCGCGAATCTGGCAGCAAGACTAGAGAGATTTAACTTTGCTTCATTTGGCGTGAAGACTCTATTTAGGAGAGATGGCGTACGCGTTAATGATTCCTGAAAGCGATCAATAGCTACTACGTCAATTCCAATCCCAAAAATAGTACTCATCACGAAGGCTGCTTCTTTGATGGAATAAATCTATCTATCGCAATAATCGCAACGAGCAACGCCCCACCTATGAACACACCGCCAAGTAAATCAGAGAACCAGTGAGTATTTCTTATCAGAGAAACCATCACTACGATAAAGGTTATTAATCCAACAATTGGATATAAATTGAAACCCTCAAATGGCGCACGATTTGTATAGCGATATATCAAATATGCCAGAAGTCCCCAGCTAACTAAAGCGTTTGATGCATGCCCACTTGGATAAGACATGCCATTTGCGAATAACACATCAATTGAAAGTCTTGGCTTGGTTCTTCCGATATATATTTTAGTTAGGCCAACAATGACGTTGAGCGCCAGTAAAGCTAGAATTGAGAGATTTACTGGGCGAAAAGACTTAAATCTCCAGCCGATAAAGCTGGCACAAATTAATAGCACGGTCGCCGTAAACCAACGTAAACCGAGATCATCTAGTCCAATGAGAATATGTCCAGCAAGACCCTTGAATTTTGGATTTTTTAGATTCAAAATGTAATGATCTAATTCATAAATCCAACCTCGAGTTAGAACTTGTTGGGTTATGAAAAGAAAGCCTAGAAGTAAGAGTCCGGATACTCGAAGGGCATGAAACATTTCAGCACGCCTTTTATCCAAGTTATTTAAGGGTTCTATTGTCATTTTATTCAACCGTTACAGACTTAGCTAGGTTTCGTGGCTGATCAACATCGTTGCCTCGGGCGATTGCCATTTCATATGCAATCACTTGAAGCGGAACCACAGAAAGTACTGGTTGCAAGAATTCGTGAGTTGTTGGAATTCGCACTAAATGATCTGCTGCAGCTAATGGTGAATCTGCAATCGCAATTATTACTGCGCCTCTGGCTTTCACTTCTTGAATATTCGAAGCCATTTTCTCTGCAAACAATGAACCAGCAGCTGGCATGATCGCTACAACTGGGGTGCCGGCTTCAATTAAAGCGATCGGACCATGTTTCAATTCGCCACCAGCAAAACCTTCGGCATGCATATATGCCAATTCTTTCAATTTAAGGGCGCCCTCGAGTGCGGTGGGAAATCCAACATGCCTACCTAAAAACAACATCGAGTTCGAATTGCTAAATTTTCTAGTTAATTCACGGAGCGGTTCAACCGTCTCTAAAATCTGCTCGACCTTCGCTGGTAGCTCTGACAGTTCGTTCTCAATTTCACCTACCAATTCTGCGGAAATCGTTCCTCTTGTACGACCTAAGTGCAGTCCGATTAAATACATCGCAATTAATTGGGTTTCAAATGCTTTTGTTGATGCCACTGCTATTTCAGGACCTGCGTGTGTGTATAAAACTGCATCTGATTCGCGAGGAATAGTTGAGCCATTTGTGTTGCAAACTGCAAATACTTTTGCGCCCTTCTCTTTGGCATATCGCATCGCCATCAAAGTATCCATAGTTTCACCTGATTGTGAAATAGGAATCAATAAAGTTTTCTTGTTGACACTTGGTTCGCGATATCGGTATTCCGAAGCAAGTTCTACATCAACTGCAATATTTGCCCATTTTTCAATCGCATACTTTCCAACTAATCCTGCGTGGTATGCAGTTCCGCAAGCAATGATTACGACCTTATCAATATCTGTTAAATCTAGCCCTTTGGTTACATCACTTTCTAAACCTGAAATTCTTCCAAGTAAGGTATCTGCAATCGCCTTGGGTTGTTCGAAAATTTCTTTAAGCATGAAATGTTCAAACCCGCCACGCTCTGCAGCGCTGGCATCCCAAGAGATCTCATATTCATTGTGTGGCAAGGTTTTGCCCGCAAGGTCTGTGATAACAATTGAATCTGCAGTTATATCTGCAACTTCATCTTGACCTAATTCCAGAGCGCGTTTTGTATACGAAATGAATGCTGAAACATCTGATGCCAGAAAATTCTCACCGCTTCCAACACCAACTACTAGTGGGGAATTACGGCGGGCACCAACGATTCGGCCAGGTTCATCGCTATGAATAGCAAGCAAGGTAAATGATCCACGCAATTGTTTGCAGACATCTCGCATTGCTGCCGCTAAATCGCCATCGTGCTTCTTTCTAGAATCACTTAAAAGGTGTGCCACTGATTCACTATCTGTTTCAGATTTAAAGACATGACCAGCTTTTTCTAATTGCTGTCGCAGTTCCAAATAGTTCTCAATAATTCCATTGTGAATTACGGCAAGTTTTCCTTCATTATCTAAATGTGGATGTGCATTCTCATCTGTAGGTCCGCCATGAGTGGCCCATCTGGTGTGACCGATTCCGCTATGAGATTTTGGGACTTTATCACCCAATACTTCTTCAAGATTCCCTAATTTGCCAGCACGTTTTTCAATCCAAAGTTTTTCACCAGCATTTGTTATCAATGCAATTCCAGCAGAGTCGTAACCGCGATATTCGAGTTTCCGTAAACCTTCTAAAACGGGAGTTAGTGCGAGTTCTTTGCCGGTGTACCCAACAATGCCGCACATTTTAAAAGCTCCTTCTTCAACTTAGGAGGGCTAGGAGAGTTACGAGAGTTCTAATCTTACTAGCGCTGCTAGTTTCGAAGCGATTTCCTCTGCCACAACTGCGCTCTCGGCTTCGACCATAACTCTTACTAATGGTTCGGTACCCGATGCACGTAGCAAGATTCGACCATTTGCTCCAAGTTTAGATTCATTATCTCCAATTGCAGCAGCAATAGCTTTTGATGTTGTGAGGTTCGCCTTATTAACACCATCAACATTGATCAATACTTGCGGAAAGCGCACCATTACTTTCGCTAATTCACTTAGAGATTTCTTAGACTTTGCCATGACTGACATAAGTTGCAATGCGGTGAGCAAACCATCTCCGGTGTTTGCAAAATCTCGCATAATTATGTGGCCAGATTGTTCGCCACCGAGATTGTGTCCATTTGCCAACATGTTCTCTAAAACATAGCGATCACCAACAGGTGTCTTCTCGAATGCAATCCCGGTTTCGGTCATTGCCTTTATGAATCCAAGGTTGGTCATAACAGTGCCAACAACGGTTTGAACTTTCCATTCCTTGGCCAAAATAGCGAGAATGTAATCACCATCTACCAGGTTTCCGGCTGCA
>Ga0114974_10003590_pt1 | contig 11667 bp, 20 predicted proteins | sample S_130206_EF_Meta_FD_87318 | JGI IMG/M metagenome (GOLD analysis project Ga0114974, IMG submission 87318) | Freshwater microbial communities from Lake Simoncouche, Canada to study carbon cycling - S_130206_EF_MetaG | ecosystem: Environmental > Aquatic > Freshwater > Lake | place: Lake...
GCCGATCGAACCAAGTCAGTTGAAAAACTTTGATGAGTTTCATAAGAAATACGGCAAGTACATTGTGCAAGCTGGTGAGTGATTTAATGGGTGAGTGTAATGCTCACCCTTTTTTAAAGGAATATAATGTCAGGTAAGAAATATTTTTACGCATTGGGGCAAAGTGCCCGATCAAAAGGAATGACAAAGGACCAAGGAATGGCCTTGTATGCTATTGAATCTGCACAGGATTACGCACGTATTGCCTTTGATGCAGGATATCGTGGCTTGTCTATTTGACAATAAATAGAAACTCTGCTATAATAGACACATAAACAGTAAAGGACCAATATGAGCGAAGTACTTAATCCCACTAAAAAACGTAGCCGCAGTAAGAAATTTGAGAATCTTGTAGGACCTACAGATAGCAAAATTGATGCACTAGCACGTGAACGTTTAGTAACCGCACGTATTGGTTTACTATTACGTCATTCATTCTTTGGCAATCTTGCTACACGTATGCAATTGATTAATGCCGATCTATGGTGTAGTACTGCGGCAACTGATGGTCAGAAGTTCTATTACAATAGCCGCTTCATTATGATGTTGAAGCCCAAAGAGGTAGAGTTTTTAGTTGGTCACGAAGTGTTACACGTGGTATACGATCATATGGGTCGCCGTGATAACCGTGATCCTGAAATATGGAACATTGCTGATGACTATGCAGTCAATGCAGATTTGAAACGTCACAAAGTTGGCCAGTTTATTACTTCAGTACCTTGCTTGTATGAAACAAAGTATGATGGTAAAGCCGCAGAAGCTATCTATGATGATTTGATGAAAAACGTTCAGAAAATTTCTATTGAAGATTTATTGGATCAAATGATTGATGACCATATGGATGGTGAAGGCGACGGTGATGGTGACGGAGATAAAGAAGGTAAAGGTAAACGTCCTTCAATGAGTCCCGAAGAGCGTGAGCGAGTGCGTCAGGAAGTTAAGCAAGCTATTATCAATGCCGCAAGTAGTGCAGAAGCTGGCCAGTTACCCTTAGGTGTTGAACGATTGATTCGCCAACATACTAACCCAGTTATGCCCTGGCGTGAACTGATTCAAACTAATTTGACAAGTGCTATTCGTACAGATTATAGCTGGATGCGTCCCTCACGCAGAGGCTGGCATATGGATGCTATTATGCCCGGCATGACACCGGGAGAGGAAATTGATGTTGTTGTATCTATTGATATGTCAGGTAGTATTAGCAACAAACAAGCACAACAATTCTTAGGTGAGATTGCTGGAATGATGGATGCGTTTGATGGATACAAGGTCCATGTATTCTGTTTTGATACTGATACATATAACCCACAAGATTTCTCTAGTGAGAATATGGACAGCATTGAAGAATATCAGCCAATGGGCGGTGGTGGCACTGACTTTGATTGTATTTTTAAATACTTGAAAGATAATGCTATCGATCCCAAACGATTGATTGTTTTCACAGATGGCTATCCCTGTGGTAGCTGGGGTGATGCTGATTATTGTGATACAACTTGGATCATTCACGGTGATAAGAACCCTAATCCCCCATTTGGTACATTTGCTATCTATGATGAAAAATAATGAGCTATCTTGACTATATTATAATTTCAATGCTTATACTAGGCTTATGTTGGCTTTTTGTTATTGCCTTAGTTAGATTCTTGGGAATGATAAAAGATGCCGATGATTAAGTCTAGTGAGGAAATAATCATTTACGAAAGCCCGGATGGTGGTAAGACGGTCTACTCTCGTAAGAGTGGATCGTCTAATAGAACCTTAGTACAAGAGGATCCTAATAAACACTATATCACTAAATGGTATGAGTGGAGAGAAATTCTTAAACTAGCAGAAACAGAACCTTCATTAGCAAACGCAATTAACAAAGCAGAAATGTTATATGTCATCCTTAAGAAAGAAGAAAACTAAACACTATCTAGCAATGTGGGATATGCTAGGGCTTGAAAGCCTACACGATGTTGATTTGCACATGAGCAAGTACAACGAATGGGAAAAACAAAAAGTTGTTGCTATTCTTAAAGAAGAACGAATCCCCAATCAGCCTCTAGGTATACCATTACAAATGATGCTCCTTCGTGCTAAGGTTAATAGTCAACGTGCATATGAGATTTATGAATTCAATAGTACGATGGCTTATGATGAACTTAAGGAAGCATTTGAAGTTGATCCGCAACCTGTTGTTGAATGGATTAGAGAGAACGGCAAAAAAATCTATAGCGATCATGTTAAACAAAATAGAAAGATGATTGTATGATGTACATTGGTACTAGTTTAGGTGGATGCTTAAAAAGCTTGATGGCAAACGAAGTGTCCGAGGATGAGGTTATGTTCATTGTAACTCGCACAATGTGTCCTGATTACAATGCCTTTATGCAAGTAGTAGAACAATATTACGCAGAGGGTAATCCCTATCCAAGACGTTCTAGACATGGTGAATTGAGTGATTATAATTTGAGTGAAGTAGTTGCATTAGCAACTAGATTATATTATTCAGGTAGGATACATCAACCTAGAGTATTTGATAATGAAGGACGAACTGCCGGACATTATTATGAGTATAATCATCCGGCAAAGCTAGGTCATGGATTATGGATGCAAGTTGTACCCACCAATGATAACTCGACCCCATTAGTAGTAGAAGCATATGAAAAATATAAAATGTTGGACACATTAACCAAATGACTCAATATAAAATTGATCCTTATATTTGGTTTGGTAATAGAGAATTAGATTTTTATCCAAAACATTTTATTTTAGCCTCTACTCCTTTAACAATTAATTCTAAACAATGGGTATTAGATAACCTTAAAGGTAGATTTTGCATTGTTCAAACTAGTCAATTATTTTTAATAGAATATTATTTAGGCAACATAGCATTTGAAGATTCCAAAGATGCTACATTTTATGAATTGAAATGGTCATGAAAAAACTTTCAACTAGTTTATTACTCTTACTTGTATTATTAACTGGATGCGGAGGTGGCGGATCTAGCCAACCAGAACCAGAGTCTAAACCAATAATTATAAAACCTATTTCACAGTTTGAAACTCCTGCTTCAATATCGGTTGATAAATTTAGATTGGCAAAGATTGATTATAGATATGACACACCAAAAAATGAATTTGATGTTAACGGATACCATACTACCTCATTCGAATCGGTAAAACCAGTAGTTGATAAAATTAAACAAATAGGATTTACTGGGGTTATTTTGCTTTTGCAAACACCTATTAACAAAAACACCGGACGTATTAGTCTTTATGATGTAGCAAATAGTGATAAAACAATTCCCAAAGATACTTGGAAATTAGTTGAGTATGCAAAATCTCAAGGATTACAAGTTTGGTTGTCATTGCAAATTGTAGATAGTGTGAATGATATACTGTTGATCCCGGATTTCAATAAATATACCGAACAATCGATGTTTAATAATATTATTGAATATCAACGAAACATTGCAATAACAGCCGAAAAATATAAAGTACAAGGTATTTTCATCAGCGAGGGTAATTATAACCTAGAATCATATGAGCATTTGTTCTATTGGCAACAATTGATTTCTGAAATTAGAAAAGTGTATTCGGGGAAACTATCATATGCTACTTACTTACTAATGCCAACATCAATTTGGAATCATGTTGATTATGCTAGTATTAATTTAAATGAAGTATTATCTAAAACTCCGGTTTATGATTTGAAAACAATTATAAATTTATATTTTAATGACTCAATTAATAGAAACCAAATTCAATTGATTAAGAATTTTCACATGGTGTATGGTAAGAAACTCATTTTAATGACGACTCCGACTGTCACTGATATGGGTGTGGGCCATATACCTTCTACCTTCTGGGAAAATGTAATTAATAATGTATGGACAAATGTGTTTACACCACAGACTGATAAACAGATGCAACTACTAAAAATTCGTGCATTTATGGAAGTAGTAAATAAACATTTGGCTGATGTTACCGATGGCGTAGGTTTTGGTGAATTTGATCCTTGGTTACAGCATGTAAATTTTAGCAAGCAAGGTACTGGAATATACCATTATTATTGCTGTGGATTTGATTTAACTAATAATACGGATGCCCAAAAATCTATTAATTCGTATTTTAGCAAACAATGGGGATACTATTCTATCCAATAAAAATATTTGATACACAAATTTGTATTAAATATCTTAAGCTTATATAAGAGGAGAACACAACTATGAGTTTTACACGACACGTTGGTAAACACGGAGATAGAAAAGTTGCAATAGTATTCAGAGAAGTACCAGGTGAAGCACATATGTGTCTAGTCACTTATACTGAAACTATAAATCAACACATACACGATCCATTGATTAAATGTATTGAAAGTGATATTGGACAAAATAGCGAACATTTAGCAGATGCATTGAATAGGACATACGCTAAAGATGGTAGACCAATTCTACAGGTGTTACACTTAGAAGGTCAACTAAAGAAAGTACAAACAAGTCAAATTGTTATGACACCTTCACCCAATCAAACAATTCGTTTAGATGAATTGAATAAGATTTTAGATGAGATGCAACAAGGTGAAAGCGCAGTTAAGCGTTTGCAAGAATTAGATGACAGCCGAGGAATGCAAGATCCAGCCGACGTAGTACGTAGAATGCGTGGTAACAAAGATGCAACTGCAACGGCACCAAAAGGTCTACAGGCCTCAGGTGATGCCTTAGGTGATGCGGCAATTGCACAAAATCTACGCCAACAGGCAGCTAAGATGGATGCAGAAGCCAAAGGCTTGATGGCAGAAGCACAACGATTACAAAAAGAAGCCGCACAGTTAGAAGGCGTTACTGCTGAGACAACTAAACCAAAGAAAACTACAACAAAGAAAACTAAAGTTAGTGTCTAATGTCACCAGAATTTATCGAAAAATGGGAACACATTCTTGAAGATGTAGAAAAGAATAAGATACCTGTAGAGTTTATTAAGAAGTTGATTATCAAACTTCAAGGTAAAAAACAACAGACTATAAATATTCAAAAATTTCTATCACAAGGATTAGACCCAGACCAAATAGAAGAAGCAGTAAGTCGCAAACTAGATGAACTAGATGATATGATAGTGAGTGTAGAATTTGTCCTCAATGTTCAAAGTATTGCAGACACCGTACAACCAGAGACAGACAGACTATTAGGTAAATTATGAAACAATATTTAGAACTTCTGCAAGATATACTAGATAACGGAGAAATAAAAGATGACAGAACTGGTGTTGGCACCTATAGTGTTTTTGGACGTCATATTCGCTTTGATTTGCGTAGGGGCTTTCCCGCAGTCACTACTAAGAAACTTGCTTGGAAAGCTTGCGTCGGTGAGCTTTTATGGTTTATTGAAGGCAGTAGTGATGAGCGTAGACTGGCAGAACTTACCCACGGTAGTTCAGAAGGAAAGGTTACTATCTGGACGCCAAATGCAGAAGCACCGTACTGGAAACACAAAGCGAAATTTGAAGGTGACCTCGGTCGTGTCTACGGGGTACAATGGCGCCATTGGAATAAGTATCGCACAGAAAAAGACATGGGCAAAGCACACAAAGGTGGTACACGCCTCGCAGTTGACAACATTGAAGTCGACCAATTGGCAAATCTCATTAAAGGGTTAACTGAAGATCCTAATGGGCGCAGGCATATTCTCAGTGCCTGGAACGTGAGCGAGTTAGACGAAATGGCCTTGCCCCCTTGTCACGTTATGAGCCAATTCTATGTCAACAAAAATAAAGAACTATCTTGCCATATGTATCAGCGTAGTGTTGATGTGTTTTTGGGCTTACCTTTTAACATTGCTAGTTATGCATTACTTACACATCTATTGGCACATCACTGTGATTTAAAAGTAGGTGAGCTTGTTATCAGTACGGGTGACACACATATCTACAAAGACCACATTGAACAAGTTAAAGAACAACTAACACGTGAACCTTATCCATTGCCCACATTGATGTTAAATGCTTCAAAGAATAGTATCTTTGAGATGACAATGGCAGATATACATTTAGAGAACTATCAAAGTCATGGCCCTATCAAAGCAACAATGGCAGTCTAAAGACGAATTCACTAGGCCCAAGTATCAGGTACAAATATCTGATACCGGGGAAGAATCAGTATCTATTACTCAAGTAGTTCATACTATTAGAATGGGTGATGTTGAAGATCCTGATTTAATGGTGGCACAACCTATATGGGAGTGGCAACAAACAGAACAAGGTAAATGGATAATGGAAAACTCTAATCCTACACCTAGTTGGCATCGTAACCATGACATATATAGTTATGGTCACATCTATCAGATTAGAGCATATCTAACACACAAACAATTAACATTTTGGAAATTAAAATATGAGTAATATACTAGTTACAGGTGGATTAGGACTTATCGGACATAATGTAGTAGATAGATTGCAACGTATGGGGCACCGTGTTGCTATTACCGATATACGAACTAATTATGGTATTATCCCACAAGATGAAATTGACTATCTAATGGCAGAACGGTTGAAGAAAATTCAACCTGGCAGCATTCACGCAATTGATATTTCCAGCGAGAGTATTGACTGGCTGTTTGGTAGATACAAGTTTGATATCGTTATTCACATGGCTAGTTTCCCTAGACAAAAAGTTGTTAATTCTAATCCAACTATGGGAGCAAAAACAATGATGGAAGGTCTATTGAATTTATGTGAAGCCAGTAAAAAACATAAAGTAAAGAAATTTGTTTATATCAGTAGTTCAATGGTATATGGTGATTTCACTGATGATGTAACAGAAGATTATGATTGTAAACCTCAAGGCCAGTATGGAATTATGAAATTAGCAGGTGAACATATTGTTAAAGACTATGGCCGTCGTAATTGTTTTAGTCACACTATTATTCGACCTAGTGCTGTATACGGTGAACTAGATGTTGAGGATCGTGTCATTGCTAAATTTATGCTTACTGCTATGCGAGGTGGCACATTGAACGTTAACGGTGCAAATGAAACACTAGACTTTACATATGTAGAGGATGCCGCGGATGGTATTGTTGGCGCCGCACTAAGTGACAACACAGAAAACAAAATATATAACATTACTAAATCACATAGCAGAACATTACTTGATGCGGCAAACTTGGCAGTTAAGTGTGCAGGTAAAGGCACAATCAATGTCAGAGACAAAGACGCAGACTTCCCAAGTCGTGGTGCATTAAACATTGATGCCGCACGTAAAGACTTTGGATATGATCCTAAAGTAGATGTAGAAGAAGGCTTTGAAAGATATTATGAGTGGCTTAGTAATTCCCCATTTTGGTCTAGCAAGACAGTATAAGAACATCGGTGAAGAGTTGCTTGATGCAACTCACCGTGCCCTTAAAGACGGCCAACTTGTAGGTGGGCATTATACACGTTCGTTTGAAGAATGGCTTAAGCATAGAACTAAAACACAATATGCTATCACGGTTCATTCAGGCACACAAGCATTAGAGATTATTGCAAGATATAAGAAAAAGAAACACTTAGAAACATTTAAAAATATTCCTAAAATTCGTATACCAAACTTAACTTACCCAGCAACACTAAACTCATTACTGACTGCAGGATGGGATGTAGATTTAGTTGATACTGATAAGAACGGTATCATTGAGGTAGAAAATAGCCTTAAAGGATATACTTGTGTTATGGGTTATGGTGGTCGCAAGCCTTGGCCTATTGCAGGGTATGCTAGTGCAAACGCAGTGATTGTAGATGGTGCACAACATTGGTTAGTGTGCAACGGTGATGTTGGTAGTGGTATGTCTATCAGCTTTGATCCTACAAAAAACTTACCTAGTTCTGGTAACGGTGGTGCAATCGTTACCAATGATGAACAACTATATTTGTTTGCCGCAACACATAGAGACAACAATAAACCTGCATTCCACGACGTAGGCACTAACAGTAAGATGAGTGAACAAGATTGTGCTCAAATATTAGTCAGAGCAAAGTATATAGATGAGTGGCAAAATCGTAGAAGTGAGATAGCAAAGTATTGGTGTGAGAAGTTTAAAGAATTACCATTACGATGTTTATCAGATACGACTGATCCTCACGCACATCAAAAGTTTGTAATATATCTAGATGATAGAAATAAATTACAATCACAACTAAAAGAACACGGGATAGATAGTAAAGTTCACTATGAATATGTTTTAGGCGACTTGCCCACTGGTAAGAACTTAACAAAGCCGGATCTATTATCTACTAGTGTAATGCTAAGTAGAGGGGTATTAAGCCTTCCTATGTATCCTGAACTAACTGATGCTGAAGTGGAATATATTACTACCAAGGTAATAGCATTTCATAAATAAAGAATGAACAGAATACCCATAAAATTAGAACGAGCAGATTCACCTGAATATAGAGTAATTGAATGGAAAATACATAACGTATGTAATTATAATTGTAGTTTTTGCTTTGATGATAATAAAGATGGAAGTGTTAGATGGCTTTCCTTAGAAAAATACAAAGAACAATTTGACAAGTTATACAATATATGTGATGGTATGCCGTATTGGGTACAACTGACAGGAGGAGAACCCACTCTTTATCCAGATTTAATAGAGTTGTTAACCTATATTAAATCAAAGGGAGCGTACACAAGTATATTGAGCAATGGTTCTAGAACTATCCGATGGTGGAAAGAGTTACGGGAGAGTAATTTATTGGATGTGCTATATATAACTCACCACTCTGAGCAAAAAGGTGATTATGTACATAACGCTGAAGTTATGAATTTATTCTTAGACTCTCCGACAGAAACAATATGTGTTGTAACTCATGTATTAGGTACTCTTGATTCTGCATTTGAAGCATACGACTATTTAATTGAAAATACGGGTGCTGTTATTTCATTAAAATCAATGATTATCAAAGAATATGACATAAATCTGATGTACACAGATAATCAACAAGAAAAGATAAAAAAATCTACAATGCAGACTGGTCTTTTAAGAAAAGATAAAATCTTAACTGATATTCCCGAAAAGTTACATTTATGGCACACTTTTTTAAAAGTAGAATACGATGATGGTTCAATTGAAGAAATGAGGGCACAAACCTTCTTAAAGAATAATAGACCAAAATTCAAAAATTGGCAGTGTGCTAATGGTAAATATTACATAAAACTTGAAGGGGATGAGGTTCGTAGGGGAGTATGCGGTGAGGGAAATGTTACTAATATAAACGACATTGACTTAAAATTTCAAGACGATTATGTTACTTGCACTTATGACATGTGCTACTGTAGGTCTGATTTGGCATCCCCTAAATATATGGTTAAAGATAAATAATTATACTATGTTTATCCTATCAATACTACCCGACGCCGCAATACATATAATCTTTGGATTAGGTATTTTGGGCACAATAGCAGGATTCGTCCTAGGATTCATTCCTTTTGTCAAAACTTATAAACTAGCAATACAAGTTATCAGCTTATTAGTGTTAGTCTTGGGTGTCTATCTTGAGGGCGGATTAGCCGACTATAAAGAGTGGGAACTAAGAGTCAAAGAGATGGAAGCTAAAGTCGCAAAAGCTGAAGCCGAATCCGCAAATAAAAATGTAGAAATACAAGAAAAGATTGTTGAAAAAACCAAAATCATTCGTGAGAAGGGCCGTGACATTATACATTACATCGATAAAGAAGTCATTAAGAAAGAAGAAGTTATCAAATATATTGAAAACTGCCCAGTACCTAAAGAGTTCATAGACTTGCACAATCAAGCCGCTGAGTTGAACAAAGGAGCATCAAAATGAGATATCTACTAATTGCTCTATTATCAGTATTAGCAGGATGCACAACTACAGTCCCAGTCATTCAAAAGTTTCCCAACGCTACACCTGAATTAATGAAGAAGTGCGAAGACCTCAAAAAGATTGAAGGCGACAAAGTAGCTATTACTGAAATGATGAAAGTTATCGTACATAACTATTCATTGTATTGGGAATGTAGTGCTAAAGTAGATGGTTGGCAAGATTGGTATAACGCACAGAAGAAAATTTATGATAGTATCGCAAAATAATAGTATATTATTGGCAGTTTGTTTATTATTGACGGGTTGTGCAACAGCAGACAACTATCCAGTGTATGTAGAAGCACAGAAGTCATTAAGCAGAGATGCAACCGTAGCAGAAGCGGCTAGAATAGCAGCCTTAACTGAGATGGTTAAGAGTTCAGACAACGAAGTAAAGATACAAGCTATCAAAGCACTACAAGAAATACAGCGTAGTAAGCGTCAGGTTATCATTCAGCAACCCAAAGGTATGTTTGGAAACTGATAAATACATTATAGTCTAGGAATTATAATGACACAAAAAGTTATAAAAGCAAGTAGTTTACCAACAATTCCACCGGTAACTGTAAATTCAGAACCGATTGTTCCAATGGTAGTTGAAGATCCACAGTTATTTACATTCTCAACAACTGATGGTCCATACGGGGCACAAGAGTATATTAATATTGGTGTAACACCTAACGATGGTTTAGGTGATCCATTACGTGTAGCATTTGGTAAAATTAACAATAACTTTAGTAATCTTTTCTTTACTACAGTAAACACTAGCAATACTTATACAAGTGGAGTAACTCAGGGTCAAGTTATATATGAATATCCTGCAAATAGATTTACGCAAGGTATGTTTCAAATTCGTTCAAGTGATCCAGGAACACCCGATAGTCAAGATATTACTCTTTCAGCACAGCTTACAAACAACAATCAAGCAGTAAAATTCACTGGTTATGCTATGACCTTTGCGGGTAACGCATTGACTAGATACAATATGGATGTAAGTAGTGGTAATGTTAGAATTTTAGCCAATCCAATTGCTAATGCATACATATTACACTTCATCGCATCACAAGTAACATTTCTCGGTGATCCTATTCCTGGTGTTGATATTGCTCTTAATGGATATGCTAATTCTGTCATGGGTACAGAAAATAATGATATCATAACAACAGAAAATTAAATGAGAGCAAAAGAATTTATAACCGAGCAAAATAATTTGCCCGACAGGATTACTAAGCCGATGCCTGCTACTTGGATAATACCAGAATTACAAAATCAAAATGCATATTTGCAATATAGATTTGCTGTAGCATTAGCAGGTGCAAAGGCTGCACGTAACGGTGATATACCTAAAATGGATAAGGATTCTGTTTGGGGAGAAAATCAACTAGTTTCTGGTTATATGAATCCAGGTGTAGCAGATGATATTGATTTTGCTTTAGGTGAAATGGGCCTTAAGGGCAGTAAAGTATTAGTTACTAGTAAGGATAGCGAAGAAACATCTGACACTGGTGTAAATAGCCCAATAAAGGGATTTAAGGGTTATAAAAGAAGATGAGAGCAAATGAATTTATATCCGAAGCTAAAATTGGTAAAATAGGAAATAGAAAACAAATGTCAACTATAGGTTTGCATAAGTTTCGTGATGAAAACTGTGCCGACCGTGTATATGAGTTGAATAGAATTATGATGGCGGCAGCCTCTACCGATGGAACGTTTGTACCAGACATTGACGGAGAGAGTTGGGCAGGTAGATATAATATCTCAGCTCCCTACACTCAAGAAGAACA
>Ga0114974_10003592_pt1 | contig 11666 bp, 18 predicted proteins | sample S_130206_EF_Meta_FD_87318 | JGI IMG/M metagenome (GOLD analysis project Ga0114974, IMG submission 87318) | Freshwater microbial communities from Lake Simoncouche, Canada to study carbon cycling - S_130206_EF_MetaG | ecosystem: Environmental > Aquatic > Freshwater > Lake | place: Lake...
ATGGGCTCGCTGCGGCTGTCGCTTGGCGCACGCGGCGCTGCGATCGCTGCTGTGCTTAATGCGCTTCAACTCATCGGGTAGGGCGCGTTTGAAATGATGGCCATGCGCGATAGTGCTAATGCTCTGGCTAAACAGGCGCTCGGGATTTCCAGCCCATGGGTCTTGACCTTGTTGTTTGGCACCCTGGCCACTTGGCTGGCGGTCATCGGCCCGGTTTCTTTTGTGCGCCAGTTCCTCCGCGCTTGGGGTCTTCGCCTGTTGCTGCGGGGTACTGCTGGCTGATCATTTCATTCTGTGCCGCCGTAAGTTGGACAGTGATGGCGTGGGCGCGTTCCACGTGCCGGGGTTTATCGCCGGGGCCTGTGGCATTGCGGCCTATCAGGCGCTGAGCCGACTGGCACCAACCGTCGGGGCCACCCTGCCGGCCTTCTTAGTTTCCGCTGAGGTCTACCTCGGCCCGCGCTCCGCCCGACGCATGCCGCTGCGGCGCTGAGGCATACCGGCCGCATGGGCGAATAACGCCCTAGTTGTCATTCCATCCAGACGGTGGAGAAACCAAGCCTTATCGCGTACCCCTATCGGGTGCCAAACTAAGCCACGTGACGTGGGGCGAGGCGGGTCCAAGGGCTCGGCTGGGAGCAGACATGAACTATCGCCACACGTTCCACGCCGGTAATTTCGCCGATCTGGTTAAGCACGCCACCCTGCTGTTGCTGATCGAGCGGCTGACCCTGTCGCTGGATCCCTTGGTCGTGGTCGACACCCACGCTGGGGCGGGGGCCTATGACCTTCAAGGTGAAGCGGCGGCCAAGTCGGGCGAGGCCCAGGCGGGGATTTTGCGATTGATAGCGGATGCGCAGGCTCCCGCAGCGTTCTCGGCGCTCAAGCAAGCTGTGATCGCGCTGAACGGCGGTGGCCCGGTGCGGTTTTACCCGGGGTCACCCTTGCTCATCGCCGGTGCCCTGCGGCCCACCGACCATTATCTCGCCTGTGAGCTGCGGTCGGATGACCACGCCACCCTGCAGCATGCGCTCAAGCCCTATGCCTTTGCCTCAGCGCGGCAAGCAGACGGTTATGCCGCTGCGCCAAGCGCGCTGGAGTCCAAACGTCGCGCGCTTGTGCTGATCGATCCGCCGTTCGAGGCGTCGGACGACTATGGTCGTATCGCAGAGGCCGTCGCCGCGATCCTGTCGCGTCAGCCGCAGGCTACGATCGCCGTTTGGGTCCCACTGAAGGATCTGGAGACCTTTGATGCCCTGTTGCGGCGGCTGGAGGATGCCGGGGTTAGCGATATGCTGGTCGCTGAGGCCCGACTACGGCGCCTGACCGACCCGTTGAAAATGAACGGCTGCGCCATGCTGCTCGTTGGCGCGCCAGTAGGGCTCGACCATACCCTGACTGAGGTGGTGCAATGGGTAGCGCGTACACTGGAGAATGCTGATGGATTGGGCAGAGTCTGGCGACCTGCAGGCTAAATTAATTTCGTAATTGCGAACAAGAGGGCTGCGCCATACTGCACCGCAAAAATCCGGTGCCCGCGTCGGATAAGCTGCAGGAGGGTGCAGCCATGGCCCAGGCCGAAACAAGTCCCGCCGTAGACGTCGAAAAATCGTTCAGCCTGCCGGTCGGTTTTGCCTCACCGCTGTGGCTGGCCTTTGCCGGCGCGGCCGCGACCGGTGCCGCCTTCTTCTGGATGAGCCGCTGGACCCGGCCAATCAATCTCGAAGCCAAGCTTGCCTTCAAAACCCCTGCGGCCCCGGTAGACCTCGCCGCTGTTGACGACCTCACTCGCCTTATTGGCATCGGTCCGAAATTGGCGGCCGCCCTGTCGCAGCGTGACGTCACCCGCTTCGCCCAAATCGCCGCATAGACTGATGACGACCTAGCGGAGGTCGACCAGGCTCTGTCACTAAAGGGCCGCGCGGTGCGGAATGCCTGGGTAAAGCAGGCACGTCGTCTTGTCGAAACCGCCGCCTAGGCACGCCCCGAACAGTGAGGTCCGGTTTTCGGACCGAATGGCCGTCCAATCCACGCCTAAAGCTGCCTTGCGCCGCAAGACGGCGGGGCTTAAGCCCGCGTCATGCTCGACGACCTGAAAGCGAACAACCGCGCCTGGGCGAAGCGGAAGGCTGCGGCCGACGCCGGCTTCTTCCAACGCATGGAGTCGCAACAGGCGCCCAAGTACCTGTGGATCGGCTGTTCGGACAGCCGCGTCCCGGCTAATGAGATCGTCGATCTTGATCCGGGCGAGCTGTTCGTGCACCGCAATGTCGACAACCTGGCCCCGCCGCAGGATGCAAACTACCTCAGCGTGCTTCAGTTCGCCGTCGACGTCCTGAAGGTCGAACATATCCTGGTTGTCGCCCATTACGGCTGCGGCGGAGTAAAGGCCGCTGTCGATGGCAAGCGCCGCGGTCTGGTCGATCACTGGCTGCACCCGATTCGGGAGGTCAAACACGCCGCCAGGAGCTGGATCGATCCCCAGCTAGCACGAGCGGCACAATCGGCTTTGCGAGCTCAATGTGATCCTACAGGTTCGCAACGTGGCCTCAGACCTCTTTGCGCAGGATGCCTGGGCCCGTGGTCAGATTCTGTGCGTCCACGGCTGGGTCTATTCGCTGCACACCGGCTTAATAAACAACCTCGACGTCACGGTTGGCAGCCTCGATGAGGCCGAGCGGCTGGTCTAATGATGCGGTTACCCCCCCCGGGCTAGCGCTGGGGGTGGCTGGTTGTTCGCCGTACCCCACATTGCGGCTGATTTGGGATCCCTGCGCGTTAGCGCCGACCTCGCAGGCGTCTGAATGTTGTGAACATCCCGATTAGGGCTTCACCTCGGTGGATGGGTTCGCTATAGCCCCGGCCCTCACCTGCACGCCGCCGTAGCTCAGTGGTAGAGCGCATCATTGGTAATGCTGAGGTCGGCAGTTCAATCCTGCCCGGCGGCACCAGGTCTCCCGGCCCCTCAAAAAGGGGCCGGGCTGGACCCTAAGCCAAATGACTGATCCCGAAAAGTCCGCAGTCCAAGCTGCTCGAACGGCCGCCAAGAAGGCTGAGCGTGAGGCGCGTCTGGCCAAGGCACTGCGCGAAAATCTGCGCCGCCGCAAGCAGCCGGCCGCCGTGTCCAAGCCAGACCCCGAAGCGTAGCCTTCCCCGCTTGCTCTGTGTCGGCTAAGCCAGGGTTGGACGAGGGACCATATGGATAGCATTGCCATCATCGGCGGCGCCCGGCTCGAGGGAGAAATTCCCATCAGCGGTGCCAAAAACTCGGCCATCAAGCTAATGGCCGCCAGCTTGCTGACGGACGAGCCGCTGCGTCTGACCAATATGCCGCGACTCGCCGACACCCATTTCCTGGGCAAGCTATTGTCACGCCTGGGTGCCAGCGTGATCGAGAGCGATGGCCCGGACGGGCCGGAGACGGTGCTGCATACGCCAGAGATCATTGGTGCCATCGCCCCCTACAACTTGGTCCGTCAGATGCGGGCCTCGTTCAATGTTCTGGGCCCGCTTATCGCGCGCACGGGTCAGGCCAAGGTCAGCCTACCAGGCGGATGCGCCATCGGCGCGCGGCCGGTCGATCTACACCTAAGGGCGCTGGAGGCCTTGGGCGCGCGCATCGAATTGCATGAAGGCTATGTCTATGCCCAGGCTCCGCGCGGCTTGAAGGGAGCCCAGATAGACTTCCCGTTCGTCTCCGTTGGTGCCACCGAACATTCCATGCTGGCCGCTGTCCTGGCCTACGGCGTAACCGTGCTGACCAAGGCCGCGCGTGAGCCTGAGATCATTGATCTCGCCCAATGTCTCAACGCCATGGGTGCAAAGGTCGAAGGGGCAGGGACCGACACCATCACCATCACCGGCGTAATGCGCCTTCACGGTGCCGACTGGGCTGTGGTGCCCGACCGGATCGAGGCCGGTGCCTTCGCCTGCGCCGCAGCAATGGCCGGTGGCGATGTTCGCCTCACCGCAGTGCGTCCCGAACATATCCGCGCCTTGCTGGACCACATGCGGGCAGCCGGTTGCCAGATCGATGAGGCTGCGGATTCGGTCCGCGTTCGCCGTGGTACCGAACGCCTGCGGGCGACAGACATTACCACGGAGCCTTACCCGGGGTTGGCCACGGACCTGCAATCGCCGTTTATGGCCCTGATGACGATGGCCCAGGGCGAAAGCGTGATCCGAGAAACTATCTTCGAGAACCGTTTTATGCACGTGCCGGAATTGGCCCGTTTGGGGGCCGATATCACCGTCTCCGGCGGCGAGGCGCGGGTGAATGGGGTCGAACGGCTCGACGGTGCCGAGGTCATGGCCACCGACCTGCGTGCGTCTGTCAGCCTGGTGATCGCCGCCTTAGCGGCGCGGGGCGAAACAAAGGTGCACCGCGTGTATCACCTCGACCGAGGGTTCGAACGGTTGGAGCAGAAACTTGGCGCTTGCGGCGCAGACGTGCGACGTATCAAGCACAGCGGCGGAGACCTATAACTCGTGGTGCAGCCGGAACCCCTTCGACTTCTGGCGCAGGACGCTGACGACCTCTCCGTAATTTCCACGGCCGTGCAGGACGCCATCGGCAAGATTGGCGACATCACCTACGAACCCGGTGCCCGTCGCTTGACCCTGGCGCTGAACCGCTATCGCTGGGAGGCCGGCGCGCATCCCTCGCAGCGCTCTTGCGATCGTGTCCGCTGCGGCCTGCAGTTCGGTAGCGTCTTGGCCGTACAGAAACGACGGCTGCGCCAGGGGGCCAAGAAGGCCGTGGTTGCGTTGCTGTCGATCACTTTCGAGCCAGGCGAGGCACCCGGCGGGTCTATTCTGCTCACCTTCGCCGGAGGTGGAGACCTGAAACTGACCGTGGAATGTATCGACGTGGTCATGGCCGACGTCTCAAAGCCGTGGCCCGCGGCGCAGCGCCCCAGCCACACCGAGGGCTAAATAGAACCAACACCCTTGAGTTTGTTCGCGAAAGCTGGATGAAAGCGCCTATGCGCCGCTTCTTATATAATGACGCCGGTTTTGAGCGTGATTTTATCGCCTTCCTTGAGGAGCGCCGTGGCTCCGCGCCCGATGTCGATGCCGCTGTGGCGGCCGTGCTGGCGGCGGTCAAGGCTGAGGGCCTAGCGGCTGTGCTGCGCTATACCGCCCAGTTCGATAAGGTCGAGCTGACGGAACAGACCATAAGGGTCACCGCTGACGAGATCGCCGCTGGGGCGGCACAGTGTGATCCTACTGCACGAGAGGCCATTGCGCTCGCAGCAGCACGCATTCGCGCTTACCACACCCGCCAGCACCCCGCCGACCAAAGCTGGACCGACGACCTGGGCGTGGAGCTGGGCTGGCGATGGACCGCATTGGAATCGGTTGGAATCTATGTGCCCGGCGGCCGGGCGGCCTATCCATCTACCGTCTTGATGAATGCGGTTCCCGCCCAGGTCGCCGGCGTTGATCGCATCGCCATGGTCACGCCGCCAGGAAGGCTGGAACCCGCGGTACTGGCCGCCGCCCAGGAAGCTGGCGTCACTGAAATTTGGCGCATCGGCGGGGCTCAGGCCGCCGCCGCCTTGGCCTATGGCGCAGGGCCAATTCTGCCGGTCGACAAGATTGTTGGCCCGGGCAACGCCTATGTCACAGCGGCTAAGCGCCGACTCTACGGCGTCGTTGGTATCGATGCCCTCGCGGGCCCCTCTGAGATCGTGGTTGTTGCCGACGCCCAGAACGATCCCGCCTGGATTGCCGCGGATCTGCTGAGTCAGGCCGAGCACGATCCGGCAGCGCAATCGATCCTGATCACCGACGATCCTGCCTTCGCCGCCGCGATCGAACAGCAGGTGCAGGTACAACTCCACTCCCTGTCCACAGGAGAAGACGCCGCCGCCTCTTGGCGTGACCACGGCGCTGTGGTGATCGCGCCGCTGCCGGCAAGCCCGGGTCTGGTCGACCGCATCGCGCCGGAACACGTCGAGTTTGCCTGTGCCGATGGCCAGGCCTTGAGCGAAAAGGTGCGCCACGCCGGAGCGATCTTCCTGGGACGGTTCACGCCTGAAGCGATTGGCGACTATGTGGCCGGATCCAATCACGTCCTGCCAACCAGTCGCGCAGCGCGGTTTAGCTCGGGGCTGTCGATTTACGACTTCCTGAAGCGCACCTCGATCGTTCGCTGTGATGAGGCGGCCTTCGCGCGTCTGGGCCCCGCCACGGTGGCGCTCGCGACGGTGGAGGGCCTGCCTGCCCACGCCCGCTCGGCGGCCCTGCGCCTGCCCCAACCCAAAACGCCTGCTGGAGACGGATGAGCCAGCCGGACGGCCAGCATCTGCTTACGGTACAGATCGATGAGCGGTCACTGAGCCCTGTATCGCGGGACCAGGAGCAGGAACGGCAGGTGGCGATTTTCGATCTGCTAGCGCAGAATCACTTCTTTCCAGTGCAGGGCGGGCAGGGGCCATTCGACCTGGGTCTTTCGCTGATTGACGGGCGGTTGGCGCTGGATATCGCGGGGCCCGGCTACCAGCGTCGAAACATGCTGTCGCTCACCGCCCTGCGCGGCGTGATCAAAGACTATTTCTTGGTGTGCGAGACCTATAACGACGCCATCCGCAACGCCACGCCGCATCAGATTGAGGCGCTGGATATGAGCCGCCGCGCCTTGCACGATGAGGGCTCGCTGTTGCTGCAAGGGCGGCTGGACGGCAAAGTTGAGGTCGATATGCCTACCGCTCGCCGGCTTTTTACCCTGATCTGCGCCCTGCATCGGCGGTCGGCATGATCCAGCGCTTGCCCGTATCGGTGCTTTTCGCCTGCAGCTTCAATGGCGTTCGCTCGCCCATGGCCGCTGGGCTGATGAAACGGATGTTTGGGTCTCGTCTGTTTGTCGAATCCTGCGGTGCCCAGACTAAGGACGCCGACCTTGACCCCTTCATGTTGCAGGTCATGGAAGAGATCGGGATCGACCTTTCGGGACACAAACCCAAGACCTTCGAGGACCTGGAAGACGATTCCTTCGATGTTATCGTCACCTTAACGCCCTCGGCTCAGCTCTGTGCGGCGGCGTTGACGCGCAACAATGCCACGATCCTGCTGTCCTGGCCGACCTCCAACCCCAGTCTGACCGAGGGGCGGCGTGACAAGATCCTCGCGGCCTACCGCGAGACCCGCGATGCGTTGGCGGCTCACCTCAAGGCCGAGTTCGGCGCGCCATCGACCTTTGGCGGTTAGGGCGGCTATATCCCCCCATGAAATGTCCCGCCCTGATCCTGGCCAGTGCCAGCCCCCGGCGCTTGCAGTTGCTGGCGCAAGCCGGGGTGATCCCGGATGCGGTCGATCCGCCCGAGATTGACGAGACTCCGGGCCGGGATGAGACGCCCCGGCGTCTCGCGCTGCGGTTGGCGGTCGAGAAGGCTCAGGCCGTAGCTCTGCGCCATCCCGATGCATTCGTATTGGCCGCAGATACCTTGGTCGCCGTCGGGCGCCGCGTACTAAACAAGCCCGTTGATGAAGCGCAGGCCCGCGCGATGCTCAAGTTGCTTTCCGGCCGCGCCCACCGGGTGATGACCGGCGTGGCCGTGGTCGCACCGGACGGGCACCAGGCCAGCCGCCTGACTGAGACCCGGATCACGTTTAAACGCCTTACGCCTCAAGAGACTGCAGAATTCATCGCCGGTGGCGAGTGGCAAGACGCGGCGGGCGGCTACAAAATCCACCAGATGGCCGGTGCCTTCGTTACCGACCTTTCCGGCTCCTACACCGGCGTGGTCGGCCTGCCCCTCTACGAGGCCCTGGCCTTGCTGCGTGGTCTGAGCTGGACCGGATGAGTCGCCGCGTCGCCTATCTTGACGTTGGTATTGGCGAGTCGCGTGGCGTGGTTTTGCTTGATGGTTTGCCCGAACGCCTCGTCATCGCGCGCGATGGCGCTGATCCGCTGGACCAGCCGGGCGTGCGCGCCGTCGGACGCGTTCGGCGCATTGAACGCGCTTTTGCCTCGGCCTTTGTTGAGCTGCCCGGGGGTGTCGATGCCATCCTGCCGCTGAAAGCCGACGGCCCGCAGCTCTATCAAGGCCAGTCCGTGGCCGTTGAGGTGCGCAGCCAGGCGCGGCGGGGCAAGGTGGCTGTGGTGCGGCTCTTGGAACCCTCAGAGGGTCTGCCTCGCTTGTTGGAAGCCGCGCCCAGCCTGGCAGAAAACCTGGCGCATTGGGCCAACGCTGCGCCACTGATGGGAGCTAAGGCCCGAGAGGCCGCTGACGCCGCCGAGGACGCCGCTCTTGGAATCGTCCATGCCTTGCCGGGGGGCGGTACACTCAGCATCGAGCCGACCCGGGCTCTGATCGCTATCGACATTGACCTGGGTGAACGTCCAGGCACGGACGCCAAACGCGCGGCCCGCGCTGCCAACCTCGCGGCCCTTACCCACGCAGCGCGCCTGCTGCGCCTTAAGGCCCTGGGCGGCATAGTGGTCTTCGATCTGGTGGGCCGCGGCCACGACGGAACCGCTTTGACCATGGCGGCGCGCGACGCATTTGCGTCGGATAACCCTGGCGTGGCGATTGGGCCCATTAGCAAGTTCGGAACCCTGGAGCTGACCGTGCCGCGTCTGCGCCGGCCGGTTGTCGAAGACCTGCTGGACGCCGCTGGCACGCCCACGCCGCTGACCTGCGCCTTGCGGCTGGCTCGGGCGCTGGAGCGTGAGGGCAGGGCGGCACCCGGTGCGCGCCTTACCGCCCGATGCGATTCTTTGACGGCTAAGGCCTTTGCCGGGTTCGCGCCCGACTTGACGGAACGACTGGGTGCACGTTTCACCGTGCAGCCGCAGGCGGAATGGCCCGCCGGGCGGATAGACGTGTCGGCTCAATGAACCTTGGAAAATGTCCGATTTGCACACGGCCCGCGGAAGCCGAGTTCAAGCCATTCTGCTCGCGGCGCTGCGCTGATCTCGATCTGCAGCGCTGGCTCTCGGGGTCTTACGCCATTCCAGCCGGCGAGGACGACGAGGAAGACGGTGTTCCTGCGCCGATGCAGGTTCCAGATGAGGAGTGATCTGGCCCGCTGGACACCGCAAGCGGGCTCTTCTATAGACCCTGCTCCCCGCCGGTTGGCTAAGCGCCGAATGGCGGCACGACCAGGCCTGGGTAGCTCAGTTGGTAGAGCAGCGGATTGAAAATCCGCGTGTCGGTGGTTCGAATCCGCCCCCAGGCACCATTCCATTTTTTGGTGTTCATGGTCTGTCTTCCGCTGCGAGCCTGCCCTGGGCTTGTGGGCTTCATCACAGTTTGATTGCCTGTTCGGCTGAGGTTGGCCTTGAGCCGGGTACGCTTCTACGTATGTGACGCGCAATCAAGCTTTTTGGTACTTTATACTGCAGCGCAGCGCGTTCTTTCTAACTTAGCGAGAAAGGCATGGTGCGCTTTGAAAAACCACATGCTGCGACGCAGCATAAATAATTAAATACGGATGTGGTTGCATGTCGAGCTTTTTAGCCCCTTGACGATGGCAAGCGGGATTGCCAAACGTGCCAAGTCGTAGTCAAAACCTGCGGTGCGATCAGAGAGTTTATCTTGCTCTCTGGTCGGGATGCGCCTTTAAAAAAACGCCAGCCACTTGTTGACCGGGTGGCTACTCACCGTAACAACGGCGGGACGGCGGGCTGGGCGTAGCGACAGCGGTTCCAGCTTACAGGGGGAGACCTTGGAAGGCTGGAATTAATTAGGATGGAGACGCTCTCGCGCGACGACCCCTTCCGGTCCAACCGTGCTAGACTAAGCAGGAACTGGCGAAAGATGCTCAACAAACGAAACACCCCAATCATTGCTGTTATTGGCGCGATGGCGCTGATGTACAGTGCCCCGGCGTTCGCTCAGGCCCCAGCGGCCCCGGCCGCCGACGCTGCGGCGACCGCTCCGGCTGCTGACGCTGCCGTTGCTGCTGCCGCCCCGGCCGCTGACGCCGCGGCCGCTCCGGCTCCGAAAGAGCCAGAAAAGATCAAGAACGCCGGCAAGCTGACGCCGATCCAGATGTTCATCGACTCCGAACCGGTGGTTAAGGTCGTCATGATCGGTCTGGTTCTGGCCTCGATCTTCTCTTGGACCCTACTTGTAACCAAGCTGTTTGAGTTTGGTTCCCTTAATAAGAAGTCGGATGCCTTCCTTGAAGCCTTCCGCGGCGCTCGTACGATCGCTGACATTGGCCGTATCGGTTCTTCGGAAGAATTCGAAGGCAACCCGCTGGCCGACATGGCTGCCGCGGCTTCGCAAGAAGTCGAGCTGTCCCGGCAAGCAGGTCTAGCTGTCACCGGTGCTCACCGTGAAACGACGATCCTTCGGACCGTCACCGCTGTGCATGCCGTGCAGGCCTCCTTGGCCAAGCGCATGTCCAATGGCATGACCTTCTTGGCTTCGGTCGGTTCGGGTGGTCCGTTCATCGGTCTGTTCGGTACGGTTTACGGGATCATGAACTCCTTCATCGGTATCGCGAACACCAACACGACCAACCTGGCCGTTGTGGCACCCGGCATCGCCGAGGCTCTGCTGGCGACCGGTATTGGTCTGTTCGCCGCTATCCCGGCCGTGATCTTCTACAACTTCTTCCAGGTGAAGATCTCGAGCTTCGGCACGCGTTCAGAAGGCTTTGTCGCTGAACTGACCAACAGCATCTCCCGGCAGCTCGACAAGGGGGCCTAACCACCATGGGTGCCAAACTCGCAGGAGGTGGTGGGGGCGGTAAGTTTAACGTCGAACAGAACAGCGAGATCAACGTCACACCCTTCGTGGACGTGATGTTGGTTCTCCTGATCATCTTCATGGTGGCGGCTCCGCTGGCCTCCGTGACGGTCGAAGTTGCCTTGCCAACCGCGGTCGCGAAGGCGTCCACGAACCCTGCCAAACCGGTTTATATCTCGATTCAGAGCAACGGGGCCTTCTACCTCGGCGACAACCATTTCGACACTGCGTACGATCTGGGGTCTTCGTTGGCGAATGGTGTCGGCAAACGTGATCCGTCCAAAGAGCGCATCTACATTCGAGGCGATAAGCAAGCACGCTATGGAGCCTTTATGTCGATCATGAACGAACTGCAGGACCGTGGGTTCTACAGCGTTGCGCTCGTTGGCGCGGACAATAGTTGAGGATACTTGACTGATGGCTGACAATCAGCAACCGGCCGAGCCTCGTCGTCACTACGATCCGCTCACGTCGGAAGGCAAGACAGGCAAGGGAGGCAGCTCGTTCGCGATTGCTGTCGCCGCTGCCTTTGTGCTCCATGGCCTGCTTGGCTTGTATCTGTGGAAGGTGAAGTTCGAACCGAACTACAAGGAGTACTCGGACGAGGCGACGAAGGTTGATATTATCAAACCGCCGCCGCCTCCGCCGCCGCCTCCGCCTCCGCCGCCGGACACGCCGCCGCCGCCGCCGCCGCCGGTGCAACCGCGTCCTCCAGTGGCTCCGCCGCCGGACGTGATTCCGCCACCACCGCTGCCGATTCCTCCGGTTGAACGCCGCGTGGAAACCCCGGCTCCGCCCGTTGTGACTGCCGCTCCGCCGGCACCCACACCGCCGCGGCCCTCGGTTATCACAAAGCCGGACTGGATTCGGAAGCCGACGGGCGACGACGTCAACACCTACTACCCGGACCGCGCTCAGCGGACGGAAACCAACGGGTCAGTTTCGCTGTCCTGCTCGGTG
>Ga0114974_10003593_pt1 | contig 11664 bp, 20 predicted proteins | sample S_130206_EF_Meta_FD_87318 | JGI IMG/M metagenome (GOLD analysis project Ga0114974, IMG submission 87318) | Freshwater microbial communities from Lake Simoncouche, Canada to study carbon cycling - S_130206_EF_MetaG | ecosystem: Environmental > Aquatic > Freshwater > Lake | place: Lake...
GCCGACTCAAAGAGGAGTCTGTCGCATTTCCAGCACCTTTGGAACTCGTCTGTCGTTGCGTTTCTGCCATACGGGTCTACCACTCTCTCTGGGGGAGCCAATGGCTCCGTGGTTATTTCCTCACTAGACATCGGAAATTCGCCGATAATAGTGGTCTTTGTTTTGGGTCTATCCCCAATGGATTTACACTACCCATTGGCTCTATACGCAAAATCGTGACACCTGAAATTGTGACATCAGTTACGGATGCAAGCAAGTTTCGAATCGCATCAATTTTGTCTCGCGCCGTTGGGTAATCATCTTTGCCAGCGCGGGAAATAATTTGAATCATTGGGTAGTCAATAACAATTCCGCCTGTACCCATAGTGAAGGCTGGAGGTGAACCAGCGTTCTCGTAGACGGCTGTGCAGACATCTGGAGACTCTGGCAATGTGGCTAAAAACAAATTTGTTCCAAGGGTGCCTTGGGTGTTGGTGACCAAGTAATCACCAATGGATTCTAGGATTGTTGCCATCAGACTGCTCCGTTCTTTCTAATGAGGTCAATGATACGCCGAGCCATATTTGCCTGAATTGCTGGCAATCTCTCCATAAAAGGTTGCTCCAGATATTTAGCCTGTGTCGGTGCATTGTGATAGTTGCCTAATATCTCATGGACATACATGGCGTATGGAGCCGCTGGTCCACCAAAGAAAATATCAACTCCGATACCCGAAGGCATATTCATGGGGGCTGAAACTCCGCCTGAGCCACGCAAAGCGCCTGTATCAATAGGTGTCAAAACCATTGCTTTAGCAAAAATCATGTTGGCTTCTTCAAGGATTACTTGACCGACTATCTTGCCAGCATCTCGACCAGAGACTTCCAGCATATTGCGAAGTTCGCGAGCGCCTTCCAACTCAAAGGTAAAGGTCTGAGCCATGGTTATCGCCCGAAGCGTATGACTGTGTGATGCGCTCCATTTTCATCCGCGATATTGTCTACTGCATTGATAGTGAAAGTATCTGACCCAACAACCATTCTGTGTCCAACTGTGATGGTTGTCCGCGGACCATTAGTGATGAAGCGACCAACATCGGTCACTTCGATTCCTTGAACATCGCGTGAACGAACTGTGTCATAGATAAGGCGACCAGTAGCAGTAACAACTGCTCCGCCAAAAGTAGCCTTGTTATATTTATCAACTGCGCTTTGAGCCGTGAATACCACGGTATCGGTCATAAACTCTGCGACTTTTGAGTAGATAGCATCTGCCATGGCTATCCCCCTACTCTACGATGCGTGTTTCGTAGTAAGAGTTTGGATTGTCCATTGAGCCAACTACAAAGTCTGTATTGAAGTCAGAAGTGGTCTTGTCATCTGTAGATTTGATTGCATCCGCCTTCGCCCACATTGTAGGTGGAGCCTTACGCAATTTTCTGGCTAAGAAAGAATTAGCAAGGTCTTGATATTCTTTGCCTTTTGCCGCATAAGACTCGGAGACTGAAATATCTCCTACGCTCTTTGATGTGCTATCGGCTAAACGGGTAAAGCGTGAAACTAAAACCTCGCAGGAAGCACGGCATATTTCATAAATATTTGTTCCCCACTCAGTAATAAGATAATCCAACTCCTCATCAGAAAACAAAGCATCGGTTGATAATGTGTCATTGAGAAGAAAACGCACCTTGTTACGGGTGCTTGTAGTTGGGTCTCCTGAATAGGTAAAAGTCATTACATACCGCCGAGTAACAACATGGTTGTACGAGCAAGATTTAAGGTCTGCTTTACATTGACTGCATCGGTATCTGTTGATTCTGAGGCATCGCCAAGACCTGTAATTTTGTAAGTTCCAGCCGCAAGCGCATTGCCTAGGGTTCCGCTAGTAATAGTTGAACTGGTAATGGTTGCGCTAGTTATTGCTGTGATTCCCGTTAGGTTTCCAGATGTAATAACTGTTCCGCTTACATTTGGAAATGTAATTACGCGGTCAGCCGTTGGGTCTACTACAGTTAAAGTTGTTTCAAAACCATTATCTGTTGAACCCTCAAAATTTACTTCAGTCGGAACTTGAATATTTCCAGTAAAAATTGCTCCTGATAGGGTTGCATAACTATCAAACTTTGTATCTACATCTGTAGCCAAGTTCTGAATATCTGTATGAATGGCAGGGTTATCTCCTGCGCTTGGATAGCGCAAACCTTTAGTTGTTGTACCTGCCATTTTGAACTCCTATTGGGTAATTAGATTACGAGAACTGCGGCTTCTTCGGCTGTCAAAGGCTCGCCAGCAACTAATTTTGCTTTAGCAGATACCTTGAGAGCCTCTTTTGCAGCGGCTTCCGTTTCGCGGGCAGCCTGTTCTTCAGCGTATGCAGCCGCATCTTGGTCGCGCTGAGCAATCTCAGCGGGTGTTAAATCAATATATTGCTGAGTTCCAGCGGCAACATCTACTACAAGTTTCTTAGGTACATCTGACATTATTCTTCTCCTTCAATTATTACATGGGAAGCATCTGAACAAGACCAAATGCAAGTTTCCTCGTCTAAGGTTACCTTATCGGGGTGACACTCAGGTTTTGGTGCGATGAAAGCATCACGCTCTTCATCGTAAGACATCCCAATTCCCGCATAATTTTTGCGGATGGTGCCGTTATATGAGGTCTTGACCCAAGTACCGCCAAGACTATTCATAAAGGCTTCGCCTTCATCTGCCTCGCTGTTATTCCCAACGAGTACACGGAGAACAATGTTGTTCTCATCTATTTCTGCCCAATGTGACATATTTTTTCTCCTTTATACCATTGTGTAACGAACAATAATAATACCTGACGCGCCGTTGCCACCAACACCAGCATTTGAACTTGCACCGCCGCCTGAGCCAGTATTGGCTGTCGCAGAGACACCATTTGATGCTCCGTTACCACCACCACCAGAACCACCTGTGCCAAAAGTTCCAGCAGTATAAGGAGCACCACCGCCACCTCCTGCAAAATAACCACTTACACCCGTATTAGTTGCAGTTGTAGTTCCTGAAAAAGAACCATACCCAGCGATTGTATTCAGACCAGCACCAGCATTACCGCCAACTGCAGCAACTGCTGCTGTACCAGCACCACCAGCACCGCCACCTCCACCTCCAGATTGGGAGGTCGTGGGTGAACTGTCTCCGTGACCAGCACCGCCAGCATTTCCTTGACCAGATGTAGCCGTACCTCCAGCATCATCAACACCAGTTGTTTTTCCGCGACCTGAACCACCACCACCAGAGCCACCTGCTCCACCAATACCTGAACGAGTACCAGCGCCTCCACCTTTAACCAAAGTCAAAGCGCCGAATTGTGAATCTACACCGACTGTTCCTGAGGTATTGAGAGGTCCACCTGCGCCACCTGCGCCAATTACCGCTGAATAACTTTGAGCAGTCAATGATTGAGATGTAAATGGTAGAAGTCCACCAGCACCACCACCGCCACCCGCATCAGCACCGCCACCGCCACCGCCAGCAATCACTAACATATCGCAACTCAGAGCCTTTAGTGGAGTAAATGTTCCTGAACTCAAGAACGCGTGATACCAGTAAGTACCATCATTAGCAACGATGTTTCCACCTGTTGCGAATGGGGCGGTTACTGGAGTTGTTCCTAGTGCGGCTAGAGCGTAGAGGGAGAAGGTTGAGTAGGCAACAAAAGAACCGCTACTTGGAGCAATGGCAATAGAAGTAATTGCTGAAGTAGAAGTAAAAGACTGCGTAGAAATAATTTGATAACCTTGTGAACTGTTATTTTCATTGACAGAATCTATAGAAATAATTTTATTAACAGCACTTGTGTAGTTGTGAAAATATACATCACAGTTACTAAATACACTTGCCGTATAAGAGGACTGATTTGATATTGGTCCGCCGACTGATGAATCTGCCGCTGTGGCAGTACCGTTTCCATATAATCTGTTACTTCCATTTTTTGTAATTGAACCATTTAGCGTTATTATACTATCTTGGTCTGCAACGCTTAGACGACTAGACATAACAATTTTCAAATCAGTATAACCAGTCTGCGGAATGTTATCAAAGGTTACAGATGCGGCTGTTTGAGACAACTCAATAGTCTCTAAGAGAACATAATTTTCTGCCATTTGTTTATCCCCTTATGCCTTTGTGTATCTAACAATAACAAGACCTGAACCGCCAGCGCCGCCAACAATAGCGCCACCTGTACCACCACCGCCACCACCACCGCCCGTATTTGCGATTGCAGCAGAACCTACGGTCGGAGTTCCAGCACCGCCAGCACCACCACCGCCAGCACCACCTGTGGATTGAGTGCTTCCTGTAAATGCACCACCACCGCCTCCGCCAGCATAATACTTATTGACACCTGTTCCAGTTGCAGTTGCAAATGCCGTAAGTTCTAAACCTGCGCCACCATTACCTGCGGTTGAGGCAGTTCCCGCAACTCCAACCGCTCCTGCTCCTCCTCCACCACCAGCACCGCCGTTTACGACAGAACCGATACCACCACTAAAGCCTTGTACTGGACTTGCAGTCCTAGTACCAGCGGCATTACTTCCATAAGCACCACCACCGCCGCTTGAACCACCAGCACCGCCGACTGCTCCTCCATTACCGCCACCACCACCACCTGTTGAGGTAATTGTGGCGAAGACAGAGTTTGAGCCTTGTGTTCCAACTGTTCCTGCTGCTGCACCACCACCGCCAACGGTTACTGTGTAATTTGTTGCACTACTTAGAGACAATGCAGACTCTAAAGTTCCTAAGCCACCAGTTGCAGTAACGGTTGAGCGAAGTCCTCCTGCACCACCACCGCCAGCCTCATTTGTACTTCCACCGCCACCACCTGCGACTACAAGGTAATCAACAGTCAATGCCTGTGAAGGAGTAAATACCCCTGAAGCACCAAAGGCGTGATAGTAATAAGTAGAGTCAGAATAGATTGCTCCACCAGTCGCTTTAGGTGCAGGGCTTACACCTTCTGCGCGGATTCCATAAATACTGAATGTGGAGCCTGTTGCAAAATCAGCGGCACCTGCGATAACTTGTATTGTATCGATAGCGGCAGTACTTCTCCATAAATTTCCATAAATGCTAACCATATTGGTGCCACTATTGTTTCTGTTTATGATACTTTTATAGGTAGTAGTGTTTGAATAGTTCATAAAATTTGCTATTGCAGTTTGAGATGCAGTTGTTGATACTCCACTAGAATGAGAATAAGAAAATAATGCAGTAGTGTTATTGGAATTTCTTCCAGAGTTGGGAGTACTTGGGTATGTGTCTAAATATGTGTCGGAATAGTTACTTCCCGTATCTAGTGTTCCATTTCCTACTCTTAATGTTGCATATCTAACTCCAGTAGATACAAAAAAATAATTTCCAACTAAAACTAGGTCTGTATATCCTTGCGGAATAGCAGAGAAGGTCACAGAAGATGCAGAAGTAGCGAGTGTCTGCGTTTGAAGTGCGACATAAGTATTAGTAGCCATTATTTCACTCCATAAAGTGCAATTTGTGTGTTTACTGCAAAATTAATAAGATAAGTTGGGTCCATTACAAATGATATATTTGTGATTGCGGATGTATTCAACCACAACCCTGAGTAAAGTCCAACGGTACCACTACCGTTTCCATCTCCGATATTTAACGCTTTTAGTGTTTTATTTTTTGTTGTGCTTGAATAGTCAAGAATATCTACAATACCGACTTGGAATAAACTTGTATTAGACCAAGGGCTTTGTGTACCAGAGGTTAGGATGATATTTCCTCTATTGCCTGTCGCGGCGCCTGAAGCAACGCCACCGCTACCACCAGAGCCATTTCCAGTAAGCCTATGGTTAGTGTAATTCGCATCTGTTGTATCTCCGTTGAAGGCAATATAGGCACTTCCTGGATACCCACCTAAAGAGCCTGTTGCTTTAGCGTTATACCTCAGTTGTAAATGCTTGTACCCGCTAGGAATACCAGCAAAAGTAATTGTTGAAGTAGCAGTACCAACAGTTACAGATGCTAAAGCATCGTAAGAACCGAATGGACCAAGGTAAGGAGGCGCGGTTATAGCCGCGAATCCAGCACCATACGCCGCAGAAGCGCGACCAGCAATAATTGGCATAAGCCTACTCCTTTACGCGAACTTAGTTTGTGAGGCTAGTACCGTGAAGGTAGCGCTTCCTGTCTTGATAATAGTATAAACATAAGAATCAATAGATGAAGCGTTTCCTGCACTAAAGGCTGTTCCTGTAATGTACTTAGGAGTTACTGCGTTTCCATCAATAGTTAGAGCAGAACCGTAGTAAGCAGTTGCACCTTGAGTAACCAAGAAAACGATAGTAATTGAATCACCTGTTGTAAGTAAGGAGTTTAGCGTTGTTCCGCTATCTCCACGAACATTGAGTGTCCAGTTAGCGGTTGCGTTTGATGTGTAGTAAAGAACGCCTTGAGTATTGGTATCAAATTGAACTGTTGTAGCCGCCGCTGTAGCAGATACGGTCAATCTTTCTTCAGGAGACTGCAAGACTGGATACGAAGAAATAGCGTTGTTGATTGTTGGACTGGTAAGAGTTTTATTTGTAAGGGTATCTGTTGAAGAAGTAGTTACAACATTCACACCTTCGACAGCAACAACACCTGCTGAAACTCTTGAAATTGTTGTGTCGGTAGCATGACCTAACTCAACAGTACCTACGCCCAAAGCGGTTGAAGTTGAAGCAACCAAACCAGCAATAGGTAAGCCTGTTGTATTGGTAAGCGTTCCTGATGCTGGAGTTCCAAGCACAGGAGCAGTCATTATTGGGCTAGTAAGTGTTTTGTTTGTAAGAGTATCTGTTGTGGCTTTACCAACTAAAGTATCCGTAGCATCAGGAAGTGTGATTACTCGGTCTACTGTTGGCTCTCCAGCGCTTAGAGTTGTCTCAAAAGCATCTGCTGTGGTTCCTTCAAAAACAATAGATTGATTGAAAGAAATCTGTAATCCGCTTTGCTGACCTGTAAAAGTAGCATCGCTGATTGTTGGTGCTGTAAGAGTTTTATTTGTGAGCGTGGCAACTGCATCGGCTGTTACACCAGCGCCACCGTTGGTTGTAATTGCCATATTATGCTATCTCACTTCCGTATGCGTTGAACGAGAAACTTGTAGATGATGCGTAAACTGTTATTACATCTGAAGCATCAATTGTAAGCCCTAGGGTATAAGCCGTGGTTGTATTTGCTGAAATAGTTGCATCGTAAACAACATAGTGTTCAGTTGCTAGGGTCGCTCCATTTGGGCGAACTGCGATTCGATATGTGCCACTTGATGCCGCCTGATTACAGATGGTGATGGTTGAGATAACCGTCTGAGTTGATGCAGGGCAGGTGTAAAGCGTTGTGGCAGTAGTGGCTGATGGGTTTGATTGCCCAAGAACCTTGTAAGTAGTTGCCATGCGGTTATCCTCCGATGAGTAATAATGGACTAATAGTACCAGCCGAGTTATTTTGGGCTGTCGTAGCGCTTGCTGATGCTGAAGAAGCGTAACCCTGCGCCGAGGTTACGAATGATGTGATGTCTGTTCCTGAGATGTTATAGGTAGCCGCGGTGAGAGCCGTGTATGTGGCAAAGGCTGTGTCTAGCGCTGTGTATGTTGAATAAGCAGAATCAATGTACCAATATTGACCAGAGGCAGGGAACTTATCTGCTACTTGGTCAATAAGGACATCCAAAGCCGTAATGTTGGACTCAAGAGTATTCCAAGAAGTAAGGTCTACAGCCGCTACATAACTTTCATCTAAAGTTGGGTCTGGGCTAATATCTGCTAAATCTAGCGACCCTGAAGTGGTGTAAGGAATACTGATTTCATAAGTGCGCCCATTAGGGAACGACTCCTCAACGGTGTATACAAAAGGATTAGGAACTACATCTGGGTCATTAGTCGCAGGGATGGAGACTGAGAAAGAGCCTGAACTCAGAGGCACTACAACGCTAGATGGGGCAATCATCTGGTCATCTGTACCGTTACGCAAAACCTCAGAAATACTAAATCGAATTTGACCCTCAATCGGGGTGCCTTCAAAATCTACATAACTACCCGTGATTGTGACGGTTGTTAGATTTGGACCTAGAGCCATTACGCACCTACCAAGAAGAACAAATCAAATTTTTCAGCCACATAGGAATTTGCTGTATTCCTTGATGTAAGAGCGCTCGCTGTAGCCGTTGAAAGAGCGGTTGCATTAGTCGCGGCGGCATCTGTAGCCACTTCCAACTCAACCAAAAGGGCGTTAGAAGCGGTGTATTCGGCTATAGGTACATACGGTTCAGCCATCTCAGACCCCCATCATCATCAACTGATTAGTAGTAAAATTGGCAACTGCGCTTGCTGAGTTTGAAGCCTCTGTTGCATAGGCGAGGGCATTGCCTTCGTATGTAGAGGCATTGACAACAATCTCTCTCCTGCCGCTGGCATTGTTATAGCGGGTCAATAGAGCCTGATAACTGTCCACAGATACATAAGCGGTGGCATCAGCCTCAGAAAGCGCTGTAAGGAGGTCTGCAAGGTTCTGAGTGGTACTTGCAACGGAGATAGGTAGAGCAATCTGGAATGTACGACCCGAGGTAAAGTTTTCAACTATGGTGTAAACAAAAGGCTGGGGCGTTACATCTGTATCGCTGGTAACTGGCAGGGTAATAGTAAAAGAGCCAGTAGCATCCAAAGTCTTGACGATATGAACTGGCATAATGTGGACATTGAGAGTCTTTTCCTTGAGCATAGTCTGAGGTTCAAAAGTGATTGAGCCTCGAACTGGATTGCCCAGTAAATCCACATAGGTACCAGCAACCGTTACGGTTGAAAGAGATGCTGGTAGTGCCATGATTTATGCGCCTTGACGAAGTACATTTACGGTCTGTGTGCTTGAAGCAACTACGCCGTAAAGTTTTTCACCATCTTGCATTTCAACTGCCATATCAGTTCCGCCAGCAAGAGCGAATCCATAAGATGTTGTTGTTACGCCTTCTCCACCCAGATAGACGGTAGCACCCGCCGCTGGAACTTGAACTGAAACTGTCTGACCATCTTTACCAGCATAGTTAGACGAAATTTGTGTGGCTGTTGTGCCTACTGATACGCGTTCGTGTGTAATTGCCATGATGCTCCCTTAGAAAAAAAGAGGGTGACTCATTTTACTGAATCACCCCCTTTTCAATTACTTGGAGGCGACTGCTTTCTTCGCCTTTGGTTTTTCAACTGTTTCAACCTCTGGCTCGGCTTTTGGCTCTGCCTTTGGCTTTACTACTTCATCAAGAATCTTGATATAGCGACTGCGGTTTAGAGCCTTTGCGTGTTTCCATCCCTTGACATCAATGATGTCTCCAGATTTCAATAGGCGACCATCAACCACCATATTTTTTAGAATTTGTGCGTTCATATTACGCAGTCATGTCAATCCATACATAAGAGAATGTACGGGCTGTGTCGTTGATTGCTGAAGCAGTTGGATTGTAAAGATAAATCGAAACTGTGTCCGCCGCTGAGATAGCCGCTCCACAGAAAATCAAATCATCATTTAGGTCTGCTGGTGGGTTTACGATAATAATGTCAGTTGTCTTAGCACCTGTAAGAGTGAAAGTAACTGAACCGCGAGATACTGTTGCGATTGAAGCAGGGTCTACTGATGCTGTACCAAAATCTAGTCCATACACCATGTCGCCAGTTGAACCTTGAATAGCACCAACTGAAACTTCACCGCGAGAAATACGATTTACTTGAGGCATTTATTTTCCTTTTCTAAGAAAGAAGGGGAGAGCCTTTTCAGACCCTCCCCTTCACTCAACCTAATTATGCAACGATTGTGGACCAGAAGTAACCGAGGTCTGCCCCGATTACCTTGTTATCAAATGCCATTTCCGCTTCAATGCGGTCTGACTTGATTGACTCCATGCGGAACTGTGAAGTTCCAACAGTCTGTCCGAGACCACCTGAAACACCTGTCCAAGCGAATGTGTAACCCGCTGAAGGTGTAAGAAGTCCTGGATTTGGAGCAACATGTGTAAGAAGTGCGCCCTTGCCGAAAGCAAAGCCGTAAGCCTCAGATGCACCCTCGTTGTTAGTAGCCTTTACAGCCTTTGCAACCATTACGCGTGGGATGTCAAACATCGCGCCAAGCATGTCAGTTGTGATTGTCTGTGAAGATGTGTACTTGATGCGGTCTACCAAGTCTGGGTGGTTCTTTAGTGACTTGAATACATCGTATCCGAGAACGAGTGTGTTTGCTTCCATTCCTGTGTTTCCAAGAATTTCTGCCTTTGCTGTTTCGATGTCAGCAATTGGGTCTGATGATGCGTAGTCTGACCATTGCTTTGTCTGACCTGTTGATGGAGTACCAGCAACACCAGTTACATCGTCTGCCCATACGCCTGTTGTGAAGAAGTCAGTTACGAACTGAAGTTCACGGCGAAGCATTAGACGGCGTGTAACGAACTCTGTTGCCTCACGGAGAGGGTTCAAAGGTGAGTCTGCGTTAGCAAGTGTCTGGTCATCTACATCTTTGTGGAAAGCCCATACATCTGCTGAGTATGTGCTTGTTGAGAGGTTGTAACCTCCACCAGCGGATTCAGTTCCTGGTGCGCGGCGTTGAGCCTCGTCACGGAACCAATCGTTCTTGGTGTATGTGAAGTATTTGTCAGACTTCTTATCCACAGGAATTACTGGGAATACCTTGTCTGCGATGAAGTTGTCCTGATTCTGCAAGTACGCAACAGAGATGTTGGTAAGGATTGCATCAATATGGACTGAATTGATATTTGGCTGTGGCATTTTTAGTTATCCCCCTTATGCCGCACGGTGCGGAGCCGCACAGTTGATTACTGCTGTGACGATGTTTGCATCCGCCGCAGATTCGGTGATTAGTGTGCCAACGACATACTTGGTTGTATCTGTTCCTGCAACTAAAGCAACTGCCTTACCTGCTGATGATGTACCAATCTGTGCGCCTTCTGAAATTGCCGCACCAGCGACAACTTTAGTTCCTCCGACAACAAGCACTTCTGCTTCCTGTCCTGAAGTTGGAGCGTTCTGTAGAACGCCAATTGGAATATCAGTCGCGGCTGCGGCTGCAATAGCCTCACCTGATGAATTCAACTTGACGAATGTGTACTGCTTAGCGGAAAGGTCGGCACCTGCAACGAGGGTGACCTTTACCGAGTAATTACTGATTTCGTATGCCATGGTTATGCACCCTTTTCATTACGGTATTGGACATAAAGTTCAGGATTGGAAGATGCGGCACTAGCGAACGCTTGTTCGAAAGATTTTGCATTTCCTTCCTCAACTGCCGACTTAGCCAAGGCAGTCAAACGACTGTAGGCATCGCCTGTAGTGAAGTCTGCTGATTTCCCGATTTCAGCAAAAATGTTTGCTGATTCAGCCTGAGCATTTACAGATGTGAGGATTTCCTCTACTGACTTTGCTAGGTCTGCATCAACTGTGGACAAGCGGCGTAGCGCTGGTCCGACCTTCTCTGCATCAAGATTCAAGTTTGAAAATCCCTTTGCCTTTTCAATAGCATCTGCATCAGCCTTGGCTTCGCGCTCCTTGCGGAGTTCTTCAGTTGCGGTTTCTGCTTGCTTTTTGAAATCTTCAATCATTTTGACGACTGACTCAGGAGCGGACTTCAAGAAATCCTCAGAAGCATCTTCA
>Ga0114974_10003595_pt1 | contig 11663 bp, 12 predicted proteins | sample S_130206_EF_Meta_FD_87318 | JGI IMG/M metagenome (GOLD analysis project Ga0114974, IMG submission 87318) | Freshwater microbial communities from Lake Simoncouche, Canada to study carbon cycling - S_130206_EF_MetaG | ecosystem: Environmental > Aquatic > Freshwater > Lake | place: Lake...
ATGTGTTTACTAGAGTAGATGTATTGCCTAATAAAGTGTTTAAGTATGATAGTAATAATTGGATTGAGATTAATAAAGAAACATCCAATACATACCTTTATAACACCAAATACCTTGAGTACCTTGTTGAAATGATTGGCAAAGGTGAATATGACCCTGAGTTATTATCAGACAATGAACGTGCCCAAATTGAAGACCATATCAAACTCAACAAACTTAACCAAAGTCATTGACAACTATTTACATTTAGTTTATAATAACTCTATCTGTAACTACAACCGGAGTATATATGAAACTCAAAATTTTAGCAATCTCAGTAGCATTAGTGTTGGCTGGGTGTTCATCAACTAGAAAAAATGCAAGTGTAGAATCTGCACCCATTACTGCAATTAACGCACAAAAACTTACCTCTAGTTTCAAACGACAGGGTATTAAGATTGAATGGTCTTGTGCATTTGGTACAGGATTGTTTGGCGTGAGTGACGCAATGTGTGTTAAGGGGGAGATTCGAGCCATTGAAGTAACTGGCTATGCAAACAGTTTTGGCAATAGCGAAGCATTACGTGAGCGAGCATTTATTGCCGCAGAGATGGATGCTAAGGCACGATTGATTCGTTTTATGAACGAGGGTGTCGGCTCTAACAACTTTGCTAATACTGTTACGAAGAATGTAGAGAAAGCACAAGACCGCATTAAGAATCGCATCAAGTCCGATGAGGATGTTGCTATGAGTGACGAAGATGCAGGTAAAGATACAAACTTTGCCATACGTGAGAACAACAACGAAGTTGTTCGTACATTAAGTGAAAGCATTCGCAATAATGCTGAAGGTAAAATACGTGGTGCATTACTTAAAGATGCCGAAATCGTAGATAGACAAACTGTTAAGGCAGTTATTCGATGGGACCATGATACTGAACGTGCCGCAATGTATATGCGTAAACGCTTTAGTAACTGATGAAATACCTAGTAGTACTACTAAGTCTTGTTTGTAATATTGCATTAGCACAATCGATACGTGTAGAAGGTATCGGTAGTACATTACAACAGGCTAAAGATAACGCATTTAAAACTGCGGTAGAATTACAAATCGGTTCCGTTCTGGTCAACGAACTAGAATCAAAAGACACCAAACTCATACGCAATGACATTATAAATTATAGTGCAGGCTATGTTGATAGTTATAAAATTATCACCACTAACTCATACGATAATAAAGTTATTGTCATTGTTGATATATGGGTGTCATCAAGCAAAATTGCAAATAGAATTTTAGGAACTAGCACTAATCCTAAAATATTTGACAATCAAACACAAAGTACACGGTACGAAACTTATATCCATTCAAAGAATAATGGGGATATGTTGTTGCGTAGTGTGTTGAATGACTATCCACGCAAGGCATTTATAGTACAACAAGGTCAACATAAGTTTGGTGTTGGTACTGACCGTAATCCTTTTATTGAAATAGGATTTACTTTTAGCTGGAACTATAATTATATTGAATCGTTCAATGAAACATTATCACTGATTGAAGATGGTAGCAATGGATTGTTTAGAACAAGTCCTGGTAATATCATTACTATGGCAAAAGACCCTAAAGATTATGTCTTAGGAAAAAAGAATCACTATAAATTTAATGATGTGTTGACTATGCATACTATCATTGATAGGTTCAATAGTAATATGCCTAACATACAATTGGCAATACACAATCAAAATAATACAGTTTTCTATAAACAATGCTATACACCAAAATCGTTTACGGGCAGGAAACCAGGACTATATTCTATAGGAGATACCCTTATACTCTATGGTAATCAGACAGAAAAGAATATAATAAGAATTCATCTATCAAACATCGAGGATGCATTGAGATTTATAGAACGAATTGAACTTAGTGTCGTTGGACATGAAAGTTGCAAGTGAATAACAAAACAGATAAGTAGAACTATGCCAACAGAAACAAAACTAAACCATTGCACTTTTTGTGATAAACACAAAGATGATGTTAAAAAACTAATTGTAAGTGAGGATGTTGCAATTTGTAGTGATTGTGTAGACCTATGCAATAAATTGATGTTAGATGAGGAGAATGAAAAACTTGAACCAATAACACACAATGTGTCATATGATCCAGAATCTATTAAAGAATTCTTAGACCAGCACATTATTGGACAAGATAGTGCTAAGAGTGTACTAAGTGTAGCCATTGCTAATCACTATAAGCGCATTAACAAACCGCCCAAAGACTTAGAAATTTCTAAGGGTAATGTATTATTGATTGGTCCTACTGGTAGTGGTAAAACATTGCTTGCCAAGACCGTAGCAAAATACTTAGAAGTACCCTTCATTGTAGCAGATGCAACAAGTATTACAGAAGCAGGTTATGTAGGTGATGACGTTGAGTCAATGATTAGTATGCTAGTCAATGCCGCAGGTGGTGACCCTAGATTAGCAGAACGTGGCATTGTGTTTGTTGATGAGATTGACAAGATTGCCCGTCGAGGTGAGAGTGCAAGTATCACACGTGACGTATCAGGTGAGGGAGTTCAGCAAGCATTGCTTAAATTAGTTGAAGGTACTATTTGTCGTATCCCAGCTAGCGGTGGACGCAAACATCCCGGTGGTGATATGCTTGAGATTAACACCAAAGACATTCTGTTCATTGCAGGTGGGGCATTTGTGGGATTGAAAGACATTATCAACAACCGTGAGAATGGTACAAGTATCGGCTTTAGTGCTGAAATTAAAGACAATCGTAAAGAATCAGAATTGACTAATGTGTCACCTGATGACTTAGTACGATTTGGTATGATACCTGAATTCATTGGTCGATTCACTACTACAGTAAGTGTAAGTGATTTGACTAAAGATGAGTTGATTAAGGTTCTTAAGGAAGTTAAGAACAACTACATTGACCAGTATAAGTATTTGCTCAGTTTGGACAATGTTGCAATAGAATTTACTGAAGAAGCACTGGATCAGTTAGCAGAGAATTGCTTGAAATTAAAGACAGGTGCACGTGGATTACATACTGAGATTGAACGCACACTAATGCCTCATATGTTTAACACTAAAACATATCGGGAAAACAACGTTACAGAGATAAATATAGACAGAGATTTAGTTTTGGAGCCAAAATCATTAGTATGAGTGGAAGAAAAGTATTAGTGCAAGATGGTAATACAGAAAAGGCATTGCGTAAATTCAAAAAGAAGATTACCGATTCTGGATTACTACAGGAAGTTAGGGATAGACAACAATATGTCAAGCCCACTATCCAGCGCAAACTTGCAAAAAGCCAGGCGAAAAGACGCTGGCAGAAATACTTACGTGACCAAAGTCTTCCTAAGAAAGACTTTTGAGTTCCAAAATAATAGAATTTTTTGCGTGTTTTTAGTATAATAAATACGTATGTAGATGCCGATGGTCGGGTCTACAAATAGTCATCTTGCTTAATAGGAGAAAAATATGACAAAAACTTTAACCCTTCGTTCCCTTGACATTCCGTCACTTCACAAATTTGGTATCGGTTTCGATAACATGTTTGACGAATTATTACGTGTGAATGCTCAACAATCCAATTCAAACTATCCCCCATATAACGTAGTACAACTCCATGAGGACGAGTATATGATTAGTGTGGCTGTAGCTGGGTTTGGTTATGATAATCTTTCAGTAACAAAAGATAACAACTTTTTGATTATTGAAGGAAAGGAATATCAAACTGACAGCGAACAAATCGCGCCACACTATCTACATAAAGGTATTAGCAATAGAGACTTCCGTCGTGAATTCAAACTTGCTGACCACGTTGAGATAGAGAACGCACATTTAGAATTGGGTATACTTAACGTTTACTTAAAACGTCAAGTTCCTGAAGAACAAAAGCCCAAGTCTATTGCTATTACTTACACTAAGTAATATAATAGAGGTTCAATAAATAAGTGTGCGTGGTAACTCGCACACATTAACAAAGAAAATTATGTCTAAAACTGATACTAAAATTAAAATCAAACCTAATCTTGCACTAGCAGAGCCTCCATTGTATAAAATCATTTATATTAATGATGAGGTTACCAGCATGAATTTTGTTGTAAACAGCTTGATTAGTTATTTTAATTATAACGAGGATACTGCCACATCATTAACACACAACATTCATAGTGAAGGTAGTGCTATCGTAGCTGTACTGCCCTATGAAATTGCAGAACAAAAGGGTATTGAAGTTACGCTAGACGCACGTAGTCAAGGTTTCCCGCTACAAATCAAAGTAGAAGCTGAGGCTTAAATTTCTATATCTATTCGCTTAGGCCAATAGGGCTCTTTGCCGAAACAAGAATTGTTGATATAATTTATATTGTCTATAGTTGTATCAACATTCTTATCATAACTCCCGTAAACCCAGTGACTGACTTTAAATTCAGTATCGCTAAGTAATGCATCTTTTAGCGCAAAATACTCTGTTATATTGTGCGGTTGTTCTCCAAAGAACAATTCGGGGCTAGGTGCTGAATGTGTGACTACTAGAATCTTTTTTACATCCAAATGTAATTGAAGCTTTTCTAAACTAAGTCCTAGATATTGTATATCTTCCAAGTGCTGTGCATGAAGATGGAGTTTTTCTAACTCTGAATCTAGTTCCATTTCTATCTTATTTACGTACCAGCCATTGCAGCCTAGTATAGCAATTCCGTTGATTATAACAACGTGTTTATGTAGATAAGCTACATTTTTTATAGTCCTACATAATTTGTTTAATTCACCATGGCGGTGTTTTACAAAGTGCATAGAATCATGTTCAGATGATCCTGCTATGTAAAACACCCCTTGATAGAATCTACTAAGATGAAATAGTGTTTGATGTACTACTCTCAAATCATTGCTGATATTGCCGGCTATAATTAGGTACAGGCTAGTAGCCTTCCCGTCCCAATCAAACTCATCTTCAGCGTCCAGATTAAGGTCGCTGATTACATCAAAACCTATTTTCATCAAGCCTGAGGCTTAGCCTTAGTTACTCTTGGCTTTGCTGGAGCTTTTGCTTTAGCAGGGGCTTTAGCTTTTGCGGGGGCTTTTGGCTTAGCTGTACGAGCTGGGGCTTTGGGCTTTGCAGGGGCACTTTCCACTACTAATGGAATCGGCGTAGTAGCTGCCGGCTCCGGTACTTTGTACGGGGCAGTTTGGTTAACTGGTGCTACCTCATCTGATTTCTTATCATTACGCATGAAAAAGAACCAAGCTATGCCGGCCGCAATGACCAATCCTATAATAATTTCCATTTGATTTCTCCTAAACATATATTTAATCGGGTTCATCCCATAAACTTTTTTTCCTGAAATCTATGTACTTTCCAAATAATTCACTATCATAAATACATGATGTTCAGAAAAGCCAATCTCGCCGAACTTATGCGTGAGGAGTTGCCTCCAATAGCATACCAAAAACGTCTTTGTTACAGGACCGACCGTGACGAAGTTGTAGCACTTTATCGTCTAATTAATAAGACAATTTTCAATAACAAGTTAAAGATGCCAGAGATTGAAGTAATGGCTCGCTGTAGGAAATATTGGGGCATGTGCTATGGATCATATGATGCTCCCACTAAGAACAGAAGTTCCTGCAAGATTAGATTGATGGACAAGTGGTATTGTCAGCAATGGTTAATCACTACATTAGCGCATGAAATGTGTCATCAATATCAATGGGATGTGCAGGGAATAGAACGTAGGAAAAACGGAAAAGATCCTCTTATGAGTCATGGTCCTAGTTTCTTTGTGTTCAGAGATAAACTAAAAGACCATGGCATTTCGTTAAAAAGCGCACATGGTCGCAAACGCTGGTTCAAACATCAAAATCTATTTAAGTGTTAATTCTGATAAATACTTTATAGGTATATATTATGAGAGCACATCAATTTTTAACAGAAGCCCCACTAACACCCGCAAGCTTGTTTGACCCACGACATTTAAAGTGGAGACCGCAAAACTTCCTTAAAAAATTAGAAGCAGGGACACCGTTCGTAGATAAAGAAGGTAACAAATATTATCCAGAAAAGGGAGAATTTGCCAGAATTAGTCCTACTGTTAAGGGGGTATTAAATCGCCTAGAGTTTGAACCAAATGCTCCTTTACCAAGTATTGTTCTTAATATAAAAGATGTTGGGCCTGTTGCAGTAAGTAAATTTCAAAAAGCAGACTTAGAAACAGAAAAAGGTAAAAAGTCAAGTGAAGTCAATGTTCAACCATTGGGCATTGGTATTGCGGCAGATCCTATCAATAAGCCTGGTACAAAGCCACAAGACAAAATAACAATGACAACCGACGAAGAAATTAAAACTGCGTTGGACAAACATCAAGAAATTAAGGCAGGTAATTTGTACGATGTTATCATGTCAAACAAAACACTTGACCAGGCAGGCGAATTAGGCAAAGCAATTAAACAAGCTGCCACTGATATGAACAACAATCAAGTCCCTGTTATTAAACAATATGATGAAGCTACGCAAAAAAAGATTGCCATCGATGCCGGCGAATATCTAGGTGTTTTAGCGATGGTTAAAGATGTTGCTGAATTCCCTAAAAAGGCTGCATTCTTAAACTTCTTAAAAGCACCTGATTTTGGTAATCTATCACTTATTTTCCCCGGTGAACAGAACTCACCTTTAGGTGATAGCTATGGAGTTCAAAATGCAGAAACTGGTCACAACATCATTATCAGTAGTAAAGGTGGCAAGGGTAGTACTGCATCAGGGGCGGCACCAAGTTTAGGTGGATTGCGTACATCTGTTGATAAGCGTAAGGCGAAAATTAAGCCAGGCAATGCACTTGATTTCATCAATCACATTATTCAAGTTAGCCCAACTTCAGCACAAGGCTTTGCTGGTATAAATTGGATTGCAAATAACTATCCAGAAGCTGTGCCAGAAAAATATAAAAAATTAGTTCCGTTCTATAGTGAAGATATTAGGGCAGTTTTAAAAAATATTCGCACAAAAAATGCAGAACCGATTCCCAAAAAATTCTTACCATTAATACAAGCACCTAGTATTCAAGCAAGTAAAGGTACTGACGGTGGTAAATTGGTATACGTTGTAACTAAAGACTTAGTAGATGCTATCAATACTGGTATCATTAAAAACTTCAGAACAACTGTATTGGAGTTACTAGATGAGAATTTTGTACAAATATTCTCACGCATTATAGGTGGCAAACTAACTACTAAGGTATTATGGCCAGGTAAAGTAGACGGTAATGTAGTATTGCATACAAAAATTGCGCCCGGTGAACCTGGTAAAGCTGGATTAAGTTTCAAGGTTACCGATTAATCCAAAATCATTTGACAAGTCATAAACTTCATGTATAATAGTATTATTTACTAAAGGAAGTTTATGAGTCTAGTCCCAATCGTCATTGAACAAACCGCTAAAGGCGAACGTAGTTATGATATCTACAGCCGTCTATTGCGTGACCGTGTTATTTTGCTTGAAGGTGAAGTACACGACCAAATGGCAAATCTAATCGTTGCCCAATTGTTGTTCTTAGAATCTGAAGGTGAGAAAGATATCTCAATGTATATCAATAGCCCAGGTGGTAGCGTAACTGCTGGTATGGCTATCTATGATTGTATGCAATTCATTAAACCTGACATTCATACTATCGTTATGGGTCAGGCATGTAGTATGGGTTCATTACTTGCACAAGCAGGTTCCAAAGACAAACGATTTATGTTACCGAATGCACGACATATGATTCATCAACCAAGTGGTGGTGCCCGTGGTCAAGCAACAGACATGCAAATTCAAGTAAATGAAATCTTAGAGATGAAAAAGAACCTTACTGGAATCTATGTCAAGCACAATAGTGCAGGTAAGACGTTTGAACAACTTACACAAGACATGGAACGTGATAACTTTATGTCAGCACAGCAAGCATTAGACTATGGTTTGATTGACAAAATCATCGATAAACGCATCTAAACACACTTTACCCATCTTATAGTCAGTATTTTACTAATCATAAATACATTATGACTAACAGATGGGTAAACCATGGATGAATTAGATCCGCGTAAATTATACGAACTTTCGGAATCTCTTAATGAACTTACTGGTACAGTAAAGTATGCCAGTACTGCCATGCAGTCCATGCTGGGACCTCAGGCTGAAGCAAACAAGAAGTTACGAGAGTCTGGTAAAAAACGAGCTGATGTTGAAAAGAATGCGGCGGAACAGCGTGATAAAGAGTTAAAGAGAGAAGTAGAAGCAGATGTAAAACAGAAAAAATTATTTGATGACGAATTACGCTATCGTGGCTACAAGATAGATGCAACCGGCAATTTAAATAAAACAACCACCAGCCTGACTGGTACACAGAAACAATCACTAGAAGCTTTAGACAAGCGCATTGAGAAAGAACGTGAACTTGCAGAGGTAATTAAAGATCCAGTAAAATCATTTAGAAATGTTGCAAATAGTGTAAACAGTTTCGATGGTATTATGGGCCTGATGCAGGAAGAGCTGTTTGAGATGACCGGTAAGAGCGTGCCATTGGCCGCAGGTCTTATGGCAGCCACAGCAGTTGTCGGGGGAGTAATCAAAGCCGCAACAGGCATGGCAGATGCACTATACAAGGGCGAACGTGGTGCTCAAGTCGGTGCAAAAGCAGTTAAAGAATTAAATGATTCAGTAACTAAAACCGCATATGGTATAGGTGCGGCACTAATGTTCGTACCCGGATTGGGTATTGCTGCCAAAGCATTAGGGGCCGCGGTTGCCTTATTCGGTCTTGCAATGGAGGGCTCCACTAAACTTATAGAGATGGGTGCAAAGTATAACGATGACGTATACAAATCATTCAACGAACTAAGTGAAGCAGGATTAACAACATCTAAGGGCATGAGTGGTGTTAGTAACACCATGGAAAAGTTAGGATTAACAAGTGCCGAAATAGAGAAGATGAATGCTCTATTGGTAGCAGGTTCAAAAGACTTAGCATTGTTTGGTGGCACAGCGGCAGGTGGTTTAGAAAAATTCACAGAAATTGCAGGAAAAATTGCACACCCTGCAAGTGAACTAAACAAGAAATTAATGTTGCTTGGTATATCAAGTGACCAACAAAGAGAACATACATTAAAGTACATGGCCACTCAGACCCGTATGGGTATGACACAAGGCAAATCGCAAGCTGATTTAATAAAAGGCTCTGTAGCCTACATGGAAGAGCTTGATAGAGTTGCCTCTATAACTGGCATAGGTCGTAAAGAACAAGAAGAAGCACAGAAGGCAGTATTGTCTATTGAGAACTTACGTGCGGCAATGTTCCAAGCTGAACGTAGTGGTGATACTAAACGACAAAAAGAATTAGAAACAGCATTTAAATACTCTAGTCGTTTGATGGCTGAAGGTAGAAAGAAAGAAGCAGCCGGTGTTGCTAAGTATTATGCCGCAGGTAAGAATGTAGTTGATAGTGAATCAGCAATGGCTATGCAAAACAGTGCAGGTGCTATTCAAGCTATCAGTGAAGGCAAACAAGGCGAAGATGTTTATCAAGAAGGCATTAAGAGTGCTAAAGAATCAGCTATACGTACTGCCGGTACTAAACGAATCGGCGGAGATGTATCTAATCAAATTGGTGACTTCAATGCTACACTAGATGCTATCAAGCGTAGTGAAAAGGTTCAAGCGGAAGCTAAGAGTTTAGGCATAACTCCAGAGGCATATGCTAAAAAACTGCAGGATGAGAAAAAAGAAAAGCCAGATCCTAGTCTAGCAAAAAATGTTGAGGCTATGCAGATTCAACAGCAGGCTGGTCTCTACATGGATCAAGCGGCCAAATTAATGGATGGTGCTGGTCTTGCAATGGCTTCATCAGTTAAGGCATTCAATGAAGCAGTGAAATTATTTGGTCAAGCCGGTGGTACCGGTCCATCACAAGGTGTCGCAATAGATAAAGCTAAAGAAAGAGATACAGCGGCATTGAATAAACAACAATCTGCAATGGATGCTAATAAGCGAACACAAAATGATCCAACTGCGACAAAAACACAAAAAGAATCTGCACAAAAATCAGAGGATGATGCTAATAAAGAATCAATGAAGGCAATGGCGGCTAAGAGAGAAGCCTTCTTAAAAGAACAAAATGAATTACGTCAGTTAAACAAAAAACAACGAATTGCCGGCAAAGAAGTCTACAAGACTATGGAAGATGCACGAAAGGCTGGTGCCGCCCCGGGGGCAGAAACTTCGGCTGCTCCGGCAGCTCCTGCACCTGCTCCAACTACACCTGCACCTAGCACAGAGAAAGCTACTGGACCGGATGCACACGGAGAGTCGGCCGCACCCGCAGGCAAAGCTCCAGAAGGTAATGCGAAAGACAAAGATAAAGCGGCTGCACCTACAACAGCCGGCGCGCCTGCGACAGCGGCGGCACCTGTACCATTGAAATCAAGTTCAACCAAATCTGATTTATTGATAGCGAACGAACCAGTCACTGCTGACAAGCCATTAAGTAAAACACAAATGTCAATGATTGAGCTTGGTATTAGTCAAGGAAATAAATTCCCTGACATGGTAATGCAAAAGTTCAATTCTCAAATGTTTGGGGCAAAACCAGCATCACCTACTTCTGCTGAAACGATTCCTATTAACAAGGCTATGGGCGGTGGTATCTTTGATGGGCCAGGAAGTAATTCAGTAATGCTAAACAACAGTAGCATGCCAGCAAACGATATATTAACTTCATTAAGACAATCATTTGGTAGTGTACAAAAGAAATCAATTGAGAGCGAAGTACCAAAACTAACTAAATTTAATACAATGACACCATCGGGTAGAGGTAGTTCATCTAGTAGTTCAATGGACATATTAGAAAAATTCACTGACATTATGGAACAGAAACTATCCGACGTGATAGATGCTATCTCCGACAACAACGACCTTAAAGAAGAAATATTAATGTATTCTAAGGCATAATTTTGTAACATTACTGTCACATAATATTTGTTAAATAATTATGTGCCATGGTGGCACACAATTAACCCCCACAAGGAGAGACCCATGAGATTAGAAGATTTGGCCGCAAGGTTAGTAGCTGTTGAAGCTAAGTTAGCATCACTAATTGGAACATCAGTTAATACAGACAATGCCACAAGCATTGAAGAACTAGACGCAAGATTATCTGTTGTTGAAGTTCAGGTTGACCAATTAATCGCTGAGAAAACAGAAAGCCACATTGACGCTATTGTTGCCGCAGTAGCAAATGATGCACCTGTTGACGTAGCAGAAGTAGTTGCATTGTCATCAAGTGCATTCAATGAAGAGGCTGCTAGCATCGTTACTGATGTTATAACAGCACAAACTGAAGCTGACCCAATTGAGCATACAGAAGTTGCTGATATCGTTTCAGCCGCAGTTATGGCAGTTGTTACAGCAGAACCAGAAGTTGTTACAGATCCAGTTGCAATTACAGAAGCTATCATGCAAGCAGTTGCGGATATGCCAGTACCCGCACCTGAAGTAGCGCAACAAGTTGCTGATGCAGTTGCAGATGTAATTGCTACAGCTACCGGTGTTGAAGCAGTTGCTCCTGAAGTTACACAACAAATTGTTGAGGCGGTTGCTACTCCTGCAGATCCTGCGTTAGATGCAATTGAAGCAAGAC
>Ga0114974_10003597_pt1 | contig 11657 bp, 18 predicted proteins | sample S_130206_EF_Meta_FD_87318 | JGI IMG/M metagenome (GOLD analysis project Ga0114974, IMG submission 87318) | Freshwater microbial communities from Lake Simoncouche, Canada to study carbon cycling - S_130206_EF_MetaG | ecosystem: Environmental > Aquatic > Freshwater > Lake | place: Lake...
CGTTTCTTACCTTTTGTCGGGATTGGATAGTCCTCGGCCCAATGCCACCAAAAAACCGATAAATATGGGACACTAAAACATGGCGATTTTTAAAACAAAGGTAACTAAGGCGGCAATTTCACCGCAAGACACCGCGCCTATTACGGCGGCCGCGGGTGGAACTTATTACCAAGGCAACGGCTCAGGTGAGCAATCAATTGGTGAATACTATTCGTACATCCAAGGCGATATGCGCAACCGCGCAATGCGCGTACCAACAATTAACCGTGCGCGTGACCTTATTGCGTCTGTAGTTGGCAACACGCCAATGAAAATGTACCGAAAGCGTTGGGATGAAATTGAAGGCGAAATGATGGAACAGCAAATTGCGCCGCGTTCCTGGCTCTCACAACCTGACCCGCAACTTACCTATGCAACATTTTGGTCATGGGTTTTTGATGACCTTTTCTTTTTCGGTAGGTGCTTTTTGTGGGTGAGTAGCAGGACGCAAGACGGCATGCCTGCATCGTTTACCCGTTTGCCTGCCGCAATGGTTAACACACTTGACATGACAGGCCCAGTGTTTGCGTTCGGTAAATCTGACCAAATCTATTTCCAAGGCGCACAAATCCCTACCGAAGATGTAGTGCAAATCATTGGTGCAAACCAAGGAATCATTTTTCAATCGCCACAAGTCATTGCAACATCACTTGCTCTAGAGGATGCTCGCCTACGCAATTCCAGTTCAGCCCTGCCAGCGGGCGTATTGCGCCAGACCTCAGGAGAACCGCTATCAGGACAGGAACTTTCTGAATTGGCACAATCATTTGAGCAAGCAAGAAAATCTAATCAAATTGCCGCAATCAACCAATTTGTTGAATGGCAACCAACAGATGTTGACGCATCAAAAATGTTGCTATCCGAAGCCGCCGAATTTCAATCCAAGGAAGCGGCCCGCATGTGCAATATCCCGTTTTTCTTAAACGGAAACAGCGTTGGCAGTTATTCATATCAATCAAACCAAGGCGCGCGCCAGGACTTGTATGTTTTCGCCGCCCGTTCATACATGTCAGTTATTGAACAAACCATGAGCATGAATTCTGTACTTCCTCACGGAACTTGTGTCAAATTTGATATTGACGAATACCTAGCCGAAATTGTTGACGGCGTAGAGGAAGGCGATTATTCCGAAACGCCTGACACAATGCCAACAATGAACCCAAATATGGAGTAAAACAGAATCATGCTAAAACTAATTTCAACCGATTTAACACTGGACGCAAGCGCAATTGAAGGCATGCCAAGTCGCACCGTTTCGGGTGTTGCCGTTCCATATGGTGTTGCCGCAACTGTCAGCGATGGAACAAAAGTCATTTTTGAGGAAGGCAGTTTGCCAACTGATGGCAAAGCACCAAAACTGTATTTAAACCATTCAAGCGAACAGGCCGTTGGCTTAGTTTTTGAACGAACCAATGTTGCAGGCGAAGGCATGATGTTTTCCGCCCGTATCAGTAAAACGGCATTGGGTGACGAAGCCCTTACCCTGGCACTTGACGGAGTAATTGACTCAGTATCCGTAGGGGTAAACCCAACCAAATTTAAGATGCAAAAGGATGGCACAATGCTTGTGCAAGCCGCCGATTGGATTGAACTATCACTTGTAACTGGCCGCCCAGCATTCTCAGGTGCAGTCATTACCGAAGTCGCGGCCACCGAACCCGAAAAAGAAACAGAAACCATCCCACACGATGACAACGAAACAGATATTATTCAAATAGAAGTTCTACAACAGGAGACAGAAACCATGAACGAAGCAACCCCAGTTGAAGCCGCAATCCCAACTTCCCCAGTTGTTTTTGCTGAATCAAAGCGCGAATTCCGTATGCCATCAGCGGGCGAATATCTTGCCGCAATGCATATCGGTGGCGACACATACCGAAAAGTAAATGCCGCATTTCACGATGCCGCGCGAAAAAATCAGTCAGCAATTGAAGCCGTTTCGCAAGACCTAACTACTGACACCCCAGGTTTGCTACCTGTTCCAGTGCTTGGACCTCTGTTCCAAAACGTAAACCTTCAATATCGTCCCGTAGTAAACGCTTTCGGAACTCGTGCAATGCCACAAGGTTCAGGAATCTCATTTACTCGCCCAAGCATCACGACACCAACATCGTCAGGTGTTCAGTCAACACAGGGCACAGCAGTTTCATCGCAGACGATGGTTCTTGCAGCTAACACCGTTAGCCGTCAAACCGTTGCTGGAAGCATCCAAATTGCACAACAAACAATGGACTTCACAGACCCAGCCGCAATGAACATTATTTTGAATGACCTTGCTGGCCAGTACTTGAAGCAAACGGACAACATTGCAGTTGATTACATCGTTGCACAGAAACAAGCATCAGGTTTCACCTGGACTGTTACCGCTGGCGATGCAACTTCATTGATGAACGCAATTTACGGTTGCGCAGTCAACATCTCGTCAACCACGAACTTGTTCCCAACACACATGGTGGTTTCACCTGATGTTTGGTCAAAGTTGGGTGCTCAGTTGGACAACAGCAAGCGTCCATTGTTCCCAGCAATCGGCGCACCTGGCCTTATCGGTCAGAACACGCTTGGTGCAGGCAACGCAACTTCATGGTCGGGAATGAACCCACTCGGCTTGGAATTGGTTGTTGACGGCAACGCGGCAAGCGGCACAATGCTTATTGTTCACGGCCCAGCAATTGAACTGTACGAAGCACAACAGGGAATGCGCTCAGTTGAAGTGCCTGACCTATTGGCTCGCACATTCTCTTACTACGGTTACTTTGCAACCTTTGCACAGGACGCACAGAACCCAACAGCGGTTGCAGGAAGCCAGTTCATCCAAGCAATCACAGTCGCTTAGTCGGAAGCGGGCTTACCGCTCATGGCTATTTACACTGTCACCCATTCACAACTACTTGACAATTACGCCGTACTGCAATTACTGACCCCATCGGAAATTGCAGTCGGCCAGTCAATCACTGTTGCATCAGTAGGGGTGCCATTTAACGGCACTTTTGTTGTTGTTGATTTGCCTGAGTACCTGTACACAGGCGTTGATAGTGAAGGTGATTTAACTTTTGATCCGTTTACGGCAATACCAAATCAGGTGTTGTATGCATGCACGGGCTCAAATGTTGACCGTGACGCGGCAACAGGAACAGTTACCTACGCACCAGTTTGCACCTGGATTACTGCAAACGACATTTCAGATTGGCTTTATGTTGCAACCGCTACGGCGGCTGACCAATCTTTTTTGACTATTTGCGCGGCGGCGGCCAATCAGTTTGCATATCGCAGGCGACAGGAATCAGGCTATTTTGATTCATTAACCACCGTGCCATCGCAGGATGTCAAACTTGGAACGATTATGTACGGCGGCGCGCTTTACCGTCAACGCGGCTCAGTAGATGCATTTTCATCCTTTAATGAGATGGGAAGCCAACCGCCAGTTGCATTGTCGGCAATGGTGCAACAGTTGCTAGGTATCCAACGCCCACAGGTTGCATAAATGCCAACCGCTTACACCGACCTACTAAACAAAGCGTTGGACAACCTTGCAACCGCGCTAACCGCTATCACGCCTGCAATCCCTGTCGTTACCGACCCTAGGAACATTCAGGGTGCGTGCGCGTTTATCAATGCCCCAACATTTAGCACCCCGCTAATGAAAAATAAGCGCATCCAATTGACCTTCCCAATTCAACTTATTGTGCCTGGGCCATTCAACTTGGATGCCCAACGCAAATTGCTGAACATGACCGCCCAACTGTTGGCGGCAAATGTGGCCATCACCGAGGGACGCCCTACATCCATTGAAATTGGCGGCGCGCTGTACCCTTGTTATGAAGTAATAGTCAACATGGAAGCGAGCAGTTTATGAAATATGTAATTCAGTCAATAAAACTAGGGGTAATTGGCGATGAGTTTGAACCGAGCCCTGGCATCAATGTTGCAGCTCTTTTGGATGGTGGTTTTATTGCTATCCAAGAATCCACCGACAGCACCAAAAAAACACCTACTATAAAGAAAACACCTAAGGAGTAAACCATATGGCAACTACAACTTTTCTTTCCAACATCACAACCCTTACCGTAAACGCGGTGGATTTGAGTGACCAGGCGACAGCCATAGTTTTCACGAACATGCGTGAACAACTTGATAAAAGTACTCTAAAAGATACATCCAGGCTCTACACGGGCGGCCTTTACAACAACGAATGCACGATGACTCTTTTTCAGTCATACGCCGCAAGCGAAACCTATGCAACACTTGCCGCACTTGTAGGAACAGCAACCACGGTTGTTGCAACAGTTACCGAAGGTGCAGTCACCAAAACTTTCACCCTTGCCAATTGCTATTTGGAATCAATGCCAGTAGTAAACGGTGCGCTTGGTGAATTGTCAACGGTTGATTTGACCTTCACAGGTGGAACTTTTACCGCTAGTTAATCACGGCCTAACGGCCCGACACGAAAGGCAAGTTAATGAAATTACAGATGAAAGTCACGCCATCACCTGGCGATGAACCAATCACGGTTACAACCAATTTGTTGTGCATTGCTGAATGGGAAAAGCAAGAAAACCGCAAAGTTTCTGACGGCCGAGGAATCGGAATTATGGACATGGTTTTTTGGGCTCACTTCATGCTGAAGCGCACAAGTTACAAATTGGAAGCAACACCGCAGTTATGGCTAAATGCACACCCTGATATGGAAATTGAAACGGTGGACATGACAAACCCAAACCCTATGGTCGCGGTACTTACCGAAAGCAACTAGCAGAACTTCTAGTTTCAATTGGTTGGTGGCCGCCGCACATAGAATTTGACACCCGTGACCTGCAAACTGTTATTAATGTTTTGAATGAGCAGGCGAAAGAAAGGCGGCGCGGGTGATAACGAATTCGGTTCAGGTGTACGGCGTGAAATCCGCGTTAAAAGAACTGAACAAAATTAACCCTAAGTTGCGCCGCGAATATACAAAACGGTACAAAGACATTGTGAAGCCTGTCGTGCAGGCCGCCAAATTGGCGTTTCCTAAGTCCGCGCCCCTTTCAGGCATGGCACGCCCTAACACGCGTCTAGGGGGCTGGGACGGTGGTTTAGTGGCAAAAGGCGTGGTAGCCAAGATTGATACCCGTAAAGCGCGCCCAGGCACAGAAACAGTAGGTGCATTTTTTATTGTGCAAAAAACGGGTTGGGGTTCTATTTACGACATTGCAGGCCGAAGTAATCCAGGTTCACAGTTTGTGCAAAACCTTATTAACAATGGCGCACCTAATGCGTCACGCGCAATGTGGCCAGCCTATGAAGGCAATGCGGCACAAGTTCAACTTGCTGTGCTTGACTTGGTAGGCGAAGTCATGGACGATGTAAACAGGAATTTGGTGGTAAATAGTGGCAATTAGAATTCCAATCATTTCGGAATTTAATCCGAAAGGCGTTCAGGCCGCTAAAGCCGAATTTGCACAACTGCAAGGCACAGGCTCAAAAGCAATGTTCCTGTTGCAAAAAGCCGTATTGCCAGCCGCCGCCGCAATTGGCACATTTACTTCCGTCATTGCGCCAGCCATTAAAGCGGCATCAGATTTTCAGGAAGCAACCTCAAAAGTCAATGTTGTTTTTGGGCGCGCATCTAAAAGCGTCAAAGACTTTGCCAATGATGCGGCAAGAAACCTAGGTCAATCCAAGCAAGCCGTTTTGGATGCCGCGGGAACTTTCGGCACATTTGGTAAAGCGGCAGGTTTAGCAGGCGAAGACCTATCAACTTTCACAACCGATTTTGTAACCCTGTCAACTGACCTGGCATCGTTTAACAACACAAGCCCTGAGGAAGCCGTGTTGGCTATCGGTGCGGCTTTGCGCGGAGAATCAGAACCATTGCGCCGCTACGGCGTTCTACTCAATGACGCCGTGCTTAAACAGGAAGCAATGACCCTAGGCATTTATGACGGCAAAGGCGCGTTGACTTCACAACAAAAAGTTTTGGCAGCACAAGCCGCAATTTACAAGCAAACAAATGACGCCCAGGGCGACTTCATGCGCACTAGCGATGGACTAGCTAATAGTCAACGCACATTGAAAGCAATCTTTGATGATGTAAAAGTTTCAATAGGCCAAGCCTTTTTAAAGCAAGCCGAAACAGCAACGCAAAACATTCTATTTCTTTCGCAAGCATTGGAACACATACCTACGCCAACAGGTCAAGCAAATACAAAAATAAAAGAAACAACAGGAATTTTGAAAGCAATGCAAAACCCGCTTTCACAAATTTGGTATTTGCTAGGAAAGACACGCGAAGCATTTGAAGGTAATTCAGGTGCTACAGGTGCTTACAACCAAGACCTACGCCGAAGCGCGCAACAAACAATGCGCATGGCAGATGAAGCGGGAATTTTTAACAAGAAATTTCAAGAAACTGAAACCGCTGTTGGCGGTGCAAAAAAAGAGGTTGAATCTTACGCCAAAGTTTTAAAGGAAGGTTTAGGCGATGCATTAGATAACGCAAAAGATGCATTAGATGATGCCAAAACAGCGTTTAATGATTTTGCTACAAGTGTTTCCGATGGTATTAAGTCGGCGTTTAGTTTTTCTGATGCACAGGCGGCTGGCGAGGAAACAGGTGCGGGGTTTTTAGACGGTCTACGAACACAGGTTGCAGGTGTTGTTGAGTATGCTCGCAAAATTCAGGCACTTCTAGACGCAGGTTTAAGCAAAGATGCATTGGCTAAGGTGCTTGAATCAGGCGCGGTAGCAGGTGAATCAATTGCTGGGCAACTAATTAAAGGCGGCGAAACCGCTATCAATGAAACCAACGCGCTAGTTGATTCTGCAAATGCGGCGGCTGAAAAAGTTGGTATGAACGCGGCGGCTAAGTGGTATCAGGGTGGCATTGATACAGCACAAAAGATGGTTGACGGCATTCAATCCCAATTGGATTTGATGACACCGAAACTGATGGCAAAAATGGATGCCATTGCGGCGAAAATGAAACGCACCGTTGATATTGATGTTCGGGTAACCGAAACAGTTTCTAGGGTTGTTGCAACTATTGCTGGCGGTGGCATACCAAAAATGGCAGAAGGCGGCATTGTGTCGCGACCAACGCTTGCACTTATTGGTGAGGCTGGGCCTGAAGCCGTAGTGCCCTTGTCAAAAATGGGAAGCGGTGGCGGCGATGTCAACATTAATGTCACAGGCGGGCTTTCCACAAGTGCTGAAATTGGTCAGTCAGTTGTCAACGCGTTGCGCGCCTATTCGCGGAGTGCAGGGCCGCTTGCCCTGAACATTGCCTGATGGCTGGGTTTCCAGTTGTCAACGCAGGCAATTATGACCTGCAAATTGACGCGGGTTTTACAGTTGACGCATTTACTTTAGATGACGCAGTTAGGGGTTTATTAGATGACCCAGCATATGTTCTAGATGGAACAACACAATTTGCGTCAGTGCTTGAATCCACGCAAAACATTGCTGTGAAGCGTGGTCGCCGCGACATAGGTGACACATTTAGCGCGGGAACAATGTCATTTACAATTTTGGATGTCAGTGGGATTTTTAATCCGTTTGATGAAAACTCGCCATTTTATGATGTCAACCAAAATGTGCCTGGACTTGCACCAATGCGCGAAGTAAAACTAATTCGTTACGACAACGCCGATAACCCTGAACTACTTTTCCGCGGCTATGTCGTCAACTATGATTACAACTTTGAATTGGGTGGTTTAGATACTGTCACCGTGTTTTGTTCTGACCAATTCTATTTGCTTTCGCAAACATTTTTGGACGACTTTAACCCGTCAGCTGAATTGTCAGGTGCGCGACTCAATACCGTTTTAAGCCTGCCTGAGGTGGATTTCCCTACGGGCGCAAGCCGTGACATTGCTACGGGGACAGTAAACCTTGGGCATGATGCGTCTTACAATGTTTCAGCGGGAACAAATGTTTTAACTTATGTTTCGCAAGTAAACGATACGGCAGAATTTGGGCGCGTCTTTATGTCCCGTGACGGTGTATTTACTTTTCAAAACCGCATTGGCAACACAATTTCCGCGCCAGTCGCCGATTTCCATGATGACGGAACAGCAATTCCCTATTTTGGTTTAGGTATCTCATTTGAAGCGGACGCAGTAATCAATAGAAGTGTTGTAACTGGATTAAATGGCAACACTCAAACTGTTGAAAATGCTTCATCTATTGCCACATACTTTATTCAGACTTCAAGCATCACAAATAGTTTGCTACATGAACAAGGCGAAATTGACACGGCGGCTAGTTACCTTTTAAACCCTGACCCTGAAGCCCGATTTACCTCGGTGGAAACCGCGTTTATGGCGTTAACAACTGCCCAGCGCGACACCGTGGCCACCATTGATATTGGCAACACTGTGGCCATTGAAAAGACTTTCCCTAGCGGTACTGGCACAACCCAACTTGCCCAGGAATTGTCTGTGGAAGGAATAGAACACTACTTAGACATCAGTTCAGGCCATAGGGTTTTAATTAGTACCGCGCCAACAACTGTGGTTTATGAACTAATTTTGGATGACGCAACATATGGCACACTAGATGCCCTCAATGTCTTAGGATAAGGAACACTATGGGACTTAATGCTCAAACCTCAGTGCCAGTTTTTACCGCTGGCCAAATTTTGACTGCACAACAGCAAAAAGAAATAAACACGGGTATTCCTGTGTTTGCTACAACTGTTACGCGTGACGCGGCCTTTGGTGGCACAGGTGAAAAGACTCTTGCACAAGGCCAGTACGCATACATTGAAGCAACAAGCACTTTGCAGGTGTACACGGGCGCTGCATGGACTTCGGCAATTTCGTCAGGGCTAAACCTTATTACCGCACAAACTATTGGTAGCGCAGTTGGAAGCGTCACGGTTTCTAACGTGTTTAGTGCAACTTATGACGCTTACAAAATCGTTGTTTCTGGCGGCGTTGGTTCAATTGACGAAAAATTAGGATTTCAATTAGGTGCAAGCACTACTGGATATTATGCAGGCATTGGAACAATAAATTATTCAGGCGCTACAGCCTCAAACGCTTCAGATAATAACGCGGCCTCATGGACAAGAGCAGGCCGACAAGGCACGCTAGGTATATCTATGAACCTAGATTTGGTAAACCCATTCTTGGCAGCACGAACTACCGTTTTCGGGAACTATATAATCATGGAAACTTCAAGCGGTGCAGGTTTTAATTCAGGTTTTCACAATGTCGCTACCTCATACACAGGATTCACTCTGACACCTGCAAGCGGAACTTTGACAGGCGGCACTATCCGCGTGTACGGATACGCAAACAGTTAGGAAACGGCATGACATACGAAGAAGCAGTTGCAATGTACCCGCACGATGAAGTGCATATTCAAGTTGATGATGTAGTACGCCCAATGACACCGAAAGAGTATGAAGCGTTTATTCAGCGTCAAGTTAACTTTGTTCCTGAACCTTAATAATGCGATGGATACTCAAATTGTGGTGGCTTGTGTCGGTGGTTGTTTCCTTGTATTGGTGGCACTCATTGGCAAAATCGGTAGCGACAACAAAAAAGACCACGGCCAAGTACACAACACCTTGGGCCGAATAGAACAAAAAATTGATGGACATATAGAGGGTCACAAATGAGAGAACAAGATAAAGCAATGCTGGCAAGTTACGCGCGTTCATTAGTTGGCGCACTTGTGGCGGTGTACTCAACAGGAACAACCGACCCGCGTGACTATGCAAAAGGTGCAATCGCCGCAATAATTCCACCTGTTATGCGTTGGGTAAATAAAAATGATAAAGGTTTTGGGCGTGACAGTACCCCACAAGCATAAAGTTGTTTTGCCAACAATTGTTGCGCATTGTCGTCCTGGCGAAATTCCAGCAAACATGTTGGTTGATACAAAACCCTATGGAAAACTACTGTTTCCAGCCGCCGATGCTTGGCAAGCTTTAAAAGAGCGCGCACACAAAGAGGGAATAACAATCTTTAAACCGACATCACAAAACGACACATACAGATCAATCACTTTGCAATTGCAAGCATGGAACGCACGCATGACAACAGTTCCATTGGAAGGCGTAAAGCCGCGTTTGTTTGATGGCAAAAATTGGTATCTAAAACCTGGCAACGCACCAATTGCACAACCTGGAAAGTCACATCACAACTGGGGCATTTCTGTGGATGTGCACACAGCGTCAGGTGAACGATTTGAATTTATGAAAGCACATTGCTTGGAATACGGGTTCAGTTGGGAACTGGATTCTGAACCGTGGCACATTAACTATTTTGTAGGCGACAAAGTCCCTGAGGCAGTCAGGGCATGGAAAACCGCCAAATCCTTGCAATAGCACTACTCGTGCTTTAGGGTGGAATTCACCCGATGAAAGGAATTCTATTTATGACCTTTACAGCACCTAAATTACTTGCAGGGCTGATTTCTGCCCTATTGGGGTTTACGGCCTTCTCAGGCCCTCAGGATGCCCAATCCAGCCCTTCTAGTGTCACAATGGATGTTGCTCCTTTCCTGATTGAGCCAACAACCACAACTTCCAGCACCCTGTTCATTGACCCTTACGCCACGGCGGCCGAACAGTTTGCCGCGCTGGCCGTCAACTTGGGCTGGCCTGTTGAGGAATATGAAACACTTGTGAAAGTGATAACCCGCGAAAGCAAAGGCATTGCAATTGCACACAATGAGAATGACCCAATGAGTGGTTCATACGGGCTTATGCAAATCAACGGTTTTTGGTGTCGCGGTGCAAATAGTTACCTACAAAAAGCGGGCTTGCTGACCTCATGTGAAATGTTGCTTGACCCCCAAATTAACTTGCGGGCAGGGCTAATAATCTTTACCCGTTCAGGATGGTCACCGTGGAGAACAGCACAATGAGCGAAGGCGTTGCATGGAATCAGGGCGAAGTTTCTGAGGAAACCCGCAAACTAATTTTGGAAGCGGGTGGCATGAAATACCAAATGGCCGTATTCAACATGCTGGATGAAATAGCGCGCCCTAATCATTCGCCGCGCAAATACCGTGATGACCACCTAATCCGTGGCCTACGCAACATGTTGATTGACTTTCAATTGAGTGGCCAGGATGACTACGCAGAATGTGTTACCTTGGCAATTGAAGGCCTTGGCGGCCAAATTAAACCCGACTAACAAAGGAATACCCGACATGAGCGAACAACTAGAAATGTTCACATCCACGATTGGCTTAGGTGGCCACGAAACAAAAGTGGCACTAGACCATCCAAGCGTTGCAGTGCGTCACGATGCTGGCGACACATCACGCGAAGCCGCTGAAATGGCAAAACCTCACGCAGGTAAACAACGCGAACTCATACACTTTTGGGTTAAGTTTGCAACGAATTGTGAATCAAAAGGCATCACAGCCGATGAATTATCAATCCTGTTGGAACTGCCCGCACAATCTGTTTCTGCACGCATTAACGGCCTGCACAAGGATGGTTACATCAAAGACAGCGGAGAACGCCGCAAAACGCGTTACAACCGCAACGCAATCATTTGGGTGGTGTGCTGATGGCATTTGACCTAAGCAACTACGAAACAGTTGAATCACGCCTGGCACGATGGTGGGCCGCATACCCCAACGGGCGCATTTATACATGCATGATGAACTATTCAGGC
>Ga0114974_10003598_pt1 | contig 11655 bp, 10 predicted proteins | sample S_130206_EF_Meta_FD_87318 | JGI IMG/M metagenome (GOLD analysis project Ga0114974, IMG submission 87318) | Freshwater microbial communities from Lake Simoncouche, Canada to study carbon cycling - S_130206_EF_MetaG | ecosystem: Environmental > Aquatic > Freshwater > Lake | place: Lake...
ACACAGCCAAGACATTGACACCTTGGCTGATTTTGAGCGCTGCGAAGCTGCGCTGTTGTCTAAAAACTAAGGAAGCAAGCATGAAGATTGCCAACAGAGAAATTTCATTGCGTCATGCGCCCCTCGTGATTGCCGAGATTGGCATCAACCATGGCGGTAGTTTGGAAGTGGCCAAAGCCATGGTGACCCATGCACACCTGGCAGGTTGCGAAATGGTGAAGCACCAAACACACTTTGTTGATGATGAAATGACCGATGAGGCCAAATCGATTTTTCCACCCAACGCCAATAAATCCATTTGGCACGTGATGCAAGAGTGCGCCTTAGGTAAAGACGACGAGATTGCATTGAAAAAACATGCCGAGTCCTTGGGCATGATTTACATCTCGACACCATTTTCGCGCGCCGCCGCCGATTTTTTAAATGAAATTGGTGTGGCTGCTTTCAAAATTGGCTCCGGTGAGTGCAACCATCTGCCGCTCATTCGTCATATTGCACGAATGGGCAAACCCATCATCATGAGCACAGGCATGCAGACCATCGAAAGCATGAAACCTTCGGTCCAAATTTTGGAAGACGCAGGCATTGAATACGCCTTACTAGAGTGCACTAACCTGTATCCATCGCCGCCTGAAATTGTCAGCTTGCAGGGCATCACGGAGCTGCGCAATGCATTCCCCAATGCGGTGGTCGGGTTTTCTGATCACAGCATTGGCCCTGAGATGGCCTTGTCGGCGGTGGCCTTGGGTGCCAGCATTTTGGAACGACACTTCACGGATACGCGGTATCGAAAAGGGCCCGATATCATTTGTTCCATGGACCCCGCCGAACTTCGCCTCCTCATTGACCGTTCCAAAGAAATTCACACCGCATTGAATAATCCTAAGGTGCGTACAGCGCCAGAAGAGGATGTGTATCGTTTTGCCCGTGGCTCCGTGGTGGCTGATAAAGATTTGCCGGCAGGCCATGTGATTGAAGAGTCAGACATATGGGCCCGCCGCCCAGGCTCTGGTGAAATTTCAGTTCAGTATTTTGATCGCCTGATCGGAACGCGTTTAACGCAAGCGGTGAAGCGCAATCAGCAACTGAAGTGGTCGGACCTTGATGGCGTGGAGCAACCCAAATGACAGGGCGGCCAGTTCAAGCAAAAGGCAAAGCAAAGAAATTGCTTTTTGTGACGGGCACTCGAGCTGACTTCGGAAAGCTGGAGCCGCTTGCACATGCGGCTCAGCAAGAGGGCTTTGAAATCAGTTTTTTCATCACTGGCATGCACATGATGAGCCGCTATGGTGAAACGCGATTGGAAGTAAGGCGTTTTGCAGGCGCTGAATTTTTTGAATTTGTGAATCAGCGTGAAGGTGATGCGCTTGAATTTATTCTTTCTAAAACCATTTTAGGGTTTTCAGATTTTGTTCACGAACATCGCCCTGACTTGGTCCTGATTCATGGCGACCGCGTGGAGGCATTGGCTGCATCCATCGTGTGCGCAATGCGCTACATACCTTCGGCTCACATTGAGGGGGGCGAGGTGTCTGGCACCATCGATGAAAGTATCCGGCACTGCAATACCAAGTTGTGCGCCACTCATTTTGTAAGTTCAGAATCTGCCCGTCAGCGCGTGCTTCACATGGGAGAAGCGCCTGATCGTGTCTATAACATTGGTTCCCCAGAACTCGATACCCATGCGCGTCCATCTGGCGTAACGATGCAGGAAGTTAAGTCACGGTATGCCATTGAGTTTGAAAAGTTTGGCATTGTCGTTTTTCATCCAGTGACTTCAGAAGTTGACACGATCGGCGCTCAGGCAAAATCACTGTTTGGATGTCTGGAAGCCAGTGGCAAAAACTTTGTGGTCATCGCGCCAAACAACGACCCGGGTACCGATGAAATCTTTGCGGTTATTGAGGCCCTGCCTGAGTCCAGATTCCGCCTCATCCCATCGATGCGATTCAATTATTTTTCTGAACTCATGAAAAATGCATGCGCCATGATTGGCAACAGCAGTGCGGGTGTCCGTGAAGCGCCGTTTTTGGGCCTTCCTAGCTTGGACATTGGTACGAGGCAAAACAATCGGGCTTTGGCAGACTCCGTCACAGTGTGCAATGCATTGAATGCGGAGGGCATTCACGAGTTTTTAAATTCGCGTTGGGGTCAGCGCTCTCCTACAGATGCAGGCTATGGTGATGGTCAAGCCATGGACCATTTTGTGCAAATCATCAAAAGCGATGAGTTTTGGAATAAAGCAGATCAAAAAGTGTTTTCGCCTGTCAGCTCATTAGTTCTACGATGAACTTTGCTCATCAGCAATATTGAGGATTTGATGAAAAGTCGCTGAACGCAAGAAATGTCTCAGAAGGATTAACAGGAGAAAAATGTGATCCCCATTTGGAAACTGAAAAGAGAAGTTCAAAGACTTGCTGATCAAGTGTCCGCTATTCCACTCCTGGTATTTGAACCATTCATTCAATTCCAATACGATAGAAATTTCCCTAAAAATATATCAGTGCATCAGGGAGTAAGGCCCTTAGAAAAGAAAATTGCTGTTTTTTTAATTTATCAGCCCAAAGGTTTGGCGCAGTCTATATTTTTAACTGTTGACCATCTCATAAGCTCTGGTTTTGAAGCTGTTGTTGTGAGTAACTGTCCCTTGCAGATCCACGACTTAGAATTATTGAAATTAAAGTCTGCTTTGGTTGTTGAGAGAAAGAACTTCGGGTATGACTTTGGCGGTTACCGAGATGCTATATTTTTGTTGCGCCAGCACCATGTTGATTGCGAACAAATGCTATTTCTAAACGACAGTGTCTGGTTTCCTGTATTTGATGGTTCGCAGCTACTTAAAGACATGAGTGCGTCAGAGGCAGACTATGTAGGTACTCAAGTCTTTGGCGAGTGGCGCGGTCAATCATTCAATGGATTCTTTGGGTCTTATTGCTTTATGCTAAAAAAGCCACTTTTGAACCATGAGGTCTTTAAAGAATTTTGGGATAAATACAAGCTGTCTTCCAGTAAGGAGGTCGTTCTCAGGCGGGGTGAGAGGCGATTTTCTCGAGAAATGTTGAAGGTGAGTTCTAAATCTCTTGCATTATTTTCGCTAGAGAGATTTGCACAAACTTTGGACCAAATGAGTATTGAAGAAACCTGTCAAGCACTTAAGGACTTGATTGTCTGGGATCATGATGCTTTGTCTGAAAAGATGAGCTTGATCAACGCAGACATGAGTCAAGAAAAATGGCTTTTAGAGGCGAAAAATTTTATCGTTAAATTTTCGCGAAGTAAAAACTTCGTTGGATCATCCCCAGTAACTAGCCTGACTCGGCTGCAATTTCCTATGATTAAGAAAAACAGTGATATGTTGTATACACAAGCCAGAGAGAGTATTGTTAATGCAATTGATACTGGACGAATTACTGGGTTGAATCCCATTATTGAGCGGGAGTTGCGGCAAAAAGTTTTTCAAATTAAGGAGTAATTGTGGGAAGACATCTTGATCTGGGATGCGGAAGTGTTCCTAGAAATCCATACCAGAAAGATTTGGTTTTTGGCGTTGATATCAGAGCGGGGCTTGGTGAAAACATAACCAGTGCAAATTTGGCGGTTCAACCGATACCCTATCCAGATGGCTATTTCGAATCCGTCTCAGCCTATGATTTCCTTGAGCATATGCCAAGGGTGGTAGTGGATGTGGGAAGTGCATCGACTATTTTTCCGTTTATTCAATTAATGAATGAGGTATATCGAGTGCTTGAGCCAAACGGGCGTTTTTATGCTGTTACCCCCGCGTATCCAAGCCATAAAGTTTTTGTCGATCCAACTCATGTCAACTTCATTTCGAAAAAAACGCATGAGTATTTTGTTGGAGCCTCACCATTGGCAAGAATGTATGGATTCAACGGTCACTTTGATGTTGTTCGTGTACAAAGAATTAGGCCTCAACGCCTGTATGAGCCGTTCAATCTTTCATTGTTACAAAAAATCAGCGCACTTTCAGATTTCATCAATTTCAGACGCTCTCATTTGATCTGGGAGTTCTCTAAGGCAAACACCTAGGACGGATATAAATTGAAATGAAGCTTTAAAAATGAGTTCAAGATAAGTTTTTCCAGCTTACCCCTGCCTACTGTTCATGAGATCGAGTGCTCCTTTGTCAATTAACTTGAATAAAGAATGAGCTTCCGAAATTTCCAGAAGTTCAATCCTCAATACTTGAGAGAATCTCTTGAAATGTTGCGGAGTCAGGCATTGATAAGTCACCATTATGAACCGCAAGCACATACTTTCTTCGCATCCTCAATTGCAGTTGTCCTCGGTTTTTTTTCATCAAGTAAATTTTAAGTATGCCCACACACGGGTAGCAAAAAGAAGATACGAAATTTCTACGATTTGTTACATCTCTTATCAGCTGCAAGGCGGCTTCTCGCCATGCGCCGTCATTTTTAAAATCTTTGATTAGCTGCTGAGATTGTGTTTCAAATTCTTCTTCAGTGTATGCGCCGTAATACAAGGTTTTCCTTAGAATTTCCGCTTCTTGTTGCGACATTATTTCGATGAAGCGATCCCTGGAGTAAATACCCTCTCTTGCAATCTTAGATCTGAAAATAGTCGATGAAAAACCACGCTCTCCTCGACGAACAGTAAGGTATTTATTGCTGGTGGAAATATAATTTTTCCAATATTCGATAAAAGTATTTGATTGCCATACCAATTTTTTGATGAGGAAAAAGTAAGATTCAAAAAAACCTTCAAACTCGGCATCGGGAATATTGGCCAATGTGTGACGCTTTGCACCAACAAACTGCGCGTTTGAATGTTCCATCCGTTCAATCAAGTCGCAATTGGGATACAAGGGGAACCATATGCTGTCGTTCACGATAACCAGTTGTGAAGGTGTGATTTCCCATCGCCACAATAATCTAATTCCATCCTTGTATCCTCCAAAATCGTATCCGTGGTTTTTCCTTGTCACAAAACGCCAAACAAATGGCGATAGTTTTGATTTATCATTTTCTGAGATGGGATGGTTTGCAATCAATAAAACGGCATAACCTTTGGTAAGGAAGTGTTTGCAAGTGGTCTCAACTGAGTTAGTAATGCCATTGGGTTGATAAATCAAATAAATTACGATTTTCTCTGGGCTGATATTTGATTGATACTGAACCCCTTGGGTGAAGCGCATCGCTTTGTCAGACTTTTTATCAATCCACGGCTGGCGTATTGGGTGAGTTGCAATTTCATAAATCCCATGCAGTTGCTCAACGACTCTGGATAATTCGCGTTTAATTTTCCAAACTGGCGGCATTTGAACAACTTTAAGTTAGTTGATTCATTTTAAAGTAATTCAGATAACTAATAAGACTGGAATACTCATCTAAGTTGCCCTGTTAATTTGTCAAATAAACTTGTAGATATCCTGCCTGCACGTTGTTTGAGTGAGTCACATTGTCGCTAAGTGACGCTACTTCTTGAGGTGTGATCTCACCTCAGAGGTGGAGTCGGTCATGTCGACACCTTAGTTTGTAAGCTTGTTGAGCGAAGTCCGTTGAGGACGAATGTGCCTATTTAAATCCATGCCTGCGGAGCCATCAAACCGAGCAAATACCCTTTTAGCCAACCCAAGTCGACAGGCTTGGAGATAAAGTGAGAACCCGCGGGCGGACCACCACGATTTTGCAGCTCGATCTCAGACAGAGCCGATACGGTCATGATTTGCAGTTGCTCGAAGCCTTCTTTTTCTTTGACACGCCTCACCATTTCCCAGCCGTCCACCTCGGGCATGAGCAGGTCGAGAATGATGATTTGAGGTTGGAAACTGGGCAGCGTGAGCAGGGCTTCAATGCCTGAGGCCATGGCGCAGCAGTCGATTTGCGGGTGGGCTGAAAGGCAAGCGTCTTGTAACAAGTGCCTGGACACGGCGTCGTCATCGATGACCATGACCCTTAAGCGGTTGTCAAGGAGGCGTGTGAGGGCTGGTAGTTTTTGTTGCTGCGCTTGGTACTGAAGAATGGACTCAAGGGAAATTCGACGGTGACCACCTTGGGTGACCCAGGCCTCTAAAAGTTTTTTGTCGACCAGGCTTTGAATGGTGCCTACGGAGAGTTGAAGCAATTGGGCTGCTTTACTGGTGCCGCAGCAAGCAGGTGTAGGCAGTGGAGACATTTGTGCCTTATTGGTAAAGCCTTAATTTATCCTCAATACGGCAATCGAGTGGTTACAAATGCTTTCATTCAGAGTCTTCCACCTAGGGCAGATCGGGATGTCCCATTTTCTCATTCCGGTTTAGCATGGCGTATGCAAAATGACACTTAGCCCAACAGGGATGCGTTTTGCCCTTCACAATTTTGGATGGAGACACCCTGAATGCCTGTTCATCACGCTGTTTGGCCCAAGAGACTGCCTCATGCAGTCTCCGCACCAAGGACTTCTCTCTGGGCTAATTTACAAATCAGTGCACTTCGCTATCCCGACAAACTGGCCTTGATTTTCATGGGCCGAACTTGGACTTATGCGCAACTGCTCAAGGCGGCGGAGCACATTGCGGCAGCACTCCTCAAGATGGGTGTCCAAAAAGGCGACAGGGTGGTGCTGAACATGCAAAACTGCCCTCAGTTGGTCATCACGCATTTTGCAATTTTGCGTTTGGATGCAGTGGTTGTGCCCGTCAACCCCATGAACCGCATGGAGGAGTTAAAGCATTACATCCTAGACCCTGATGCCAAGGTGGCCGTCACCACTGCAGATTTGGCGCAAGAGTTGGCCGCTGCCAGCGACAGCTTGCCAGCCGATCTGCGCTTGAAACATTTATTGGTCACGCAGTTTGCCGATGTGTTCGATGCTGACACAGCGGGCCCTGATGAAATGCCAGAAGCTTGGCGCAGTTGGATGTTGACTTCCCACAGTTTGCCCAAATTGGATGGCGGTCATGTTCATGCTTGGGCTGAAGCCATTCAAACCCGAGGCAGTTTGCCCGATGTCACAGCCACACCTGAAGACCTGGCCGTGTTGCCCTACACCAGTGGTACCACTGGCTTGCCAAAAGGTTGTATGCACACGCATGGCACCGTGATGCACAACGCTATTTCAAGCGGGCTTTGGTCCAACGGCACTGCAGAAAATAAATGCTTGGGTGTGGTGCCCATGTTTCATATCACGGGCATGGTGAGTGTGATGCACGCCACTTTGTTTTTAGGCGCCACCTTGGTGCTCATGCCGCGATGGGATCGTGATTTGGCGGGTCGCTTAATTTCAAAATGGAAGATCTCTCACTGGACCAACATTCCCACTATGGTGATTGATTTGCTGGGCAGTCCTAATTTGGCGCAATTTGATTTGAGCAGTTTGCAAAACATTGGTGGCGGTGGTGCCGCCATGCCTGAGGCTGTGGCTCAAAGACTTCTTGATCAATTTAATTTGAGATACATCGAGGGTTATGGTTTGACTGAAACTGCAGCACCTTCCCACACCAACCCACCCGATGCACCCAAGAAACAATGCTTGGGTATTCCTTTCATGAGTGTCGATGCGCGGGTGGTCGATCCTGAAACTTTGAAAGAACTGCCCCAAGGTGAGTCGGGTGAAATTGTGATTTCTGGCCCTCAGGTTTTCAAAGGTTATTGGAAGCGCCCTGAGGCCACAGCCAGTGCATTTTTTGAACATGAAGGGAAGTCGTTTTTTCGATCGGGTGACATGGGCCGGATTGATGAGGAGGGCTACTTCTTCATGACCGATCGTTTGAAGCGAATGATCAATGCCAGTGGCTTCAAGGTGTGGCCTGCTGAGGTGGAGGCTTTGATGTTCAAGCACCCGGCTATTCAGGAGGCCTGCATCATTTCGACCAAGGATGCTTATCGGGGCGAATCAGTGAAGGCGGTGGTGGTGCTCCGATCCTCGCACAAAGGTCAGGTGAGCGAACAAGACATCATTGACTGGTGTCGAGACACCATGGCTGTTTACAAGGTGCCGCGTGTGGTTGATTTTATGGATGCCTTGCCCAAGAGCGGCAGTGGCAAGGTGATGTGGCGGGCTTTGCAAGAAGCTGAAATGGCCAAGCTCTAATTCGGGTCATTCATTTATAGTTAAGCTATACCCCTATGCAATTACGTTTATCTGTTCTCGATCAATCTGTGGCCATGGCGGGGCGCGGCCAAGATGAGTCGATTGGTCAGACCTTGGCGCTGTCAAAATTGGCCGAGCGTTGGGGTTATTCAAGATTTTGGGTGAGTGAGCACCATGCGCACCCCAGTATTGTGGGCACTGCCCCTGAAATTCTGATGGCGGCCATTGCCACGCAAACGCACAAAATTCGAATTGGCAGCGCAGGTGTGATGCTGCCGCATTACTCGGCGCTGAAAGTGGCAGAGCAATTCAGAGTGCTCGATGCCTTGGCCCCGGGCCGCATTGATTTGGGTGTAGGTCGTGCGCCTGGCAGTGATGGCAAAACGGCGCAGTTGCTCAACCCTGACCGCTACGCCAGCGAAAATTTTCCCCAGCAAGTGATGGAACTGCAAGCTTGGGTCAAGGGTCATCCGCTGCCGGTAGGCCATCCAGGCCATGGCGTGTTCGCCTATCCGCAGTCTGCAACCTCGCCTGACCTTTGGATGCTTGGCAGTTCGGACTATGGCGCGCAATTGGCGGCGCACTTGGGTTTGCCTTACGCGTTTGCTTGGTTCATTACCGATGGACAAGGGGCTGATCAGGCCTTGCAGATTTACCGTGACACCTTCAAGCCCAGTGCGGGTTTAGACAAGCCGCATGCGACGGTGTGCGTGTGGGCCTTGGCAGCTGACTCCGATGAAGAGGCGTGGCATTTGTTCAAAAGCCGTGCACGTTGGCGCATGGATCGTAATTTGGGCCGCATTGGTCCCATGTTGCCGCCCGAGCAAGCAGACCGGGCATACGCTCCCGCCGAGCAAATGGCACTCGAAGCCATGAAAGCCAATGCATTTGTAGGCAGCGCAACAACAGTTGGCGCCAAGTTGCGCGCAATGGCAGAAAAACTTGAATTGGACGAATTGGCCATCATCACGTGGACCTATGATCCCAAAGCGCAAGCACGTTCCTATGAGTTGCTGGCCCAAGAATTTAATTTAATCGCTTAATCATTTTCAGGAGCAGTGAAATGTTTGAAACCGCAATTGCAGGCAGCCTGCCTAAGCCGGAATGGCTGGCCGAAACCAACAAGCTTTGGCCCAAATGGATGGCCGAAGGCGATAGCCTGAAGCGAGCCAAGGCCGACGCCACACTGCTTTGGATCAAAGCGCAAGAAGATGCTGGCCTCGATGTGATTGGTGACGGCGAGCAATCTCGGCAGCACTTTGTGCATGGTTTTCTAGAGCAAGTCGAAGGCATCGACTTTGAAAACAAAGTGACCATGGGCATTCGCAACAATCGCTACGACGCTCAAGTGCCCCAAGTGATCGCACCGCTGCGATTGAAAGGTCGCGTACATGCCTTTGAAGCCCAATTGGCACGCGCTCACACCCAGAAAAAATTAAAGTTCACATTGCCTGGCCCTATGACCATTGTGGACACGGTGGCCGATCGCTTTTATGGCGACAGAGTCAAGATGGCCATGGCCTTTGCAGAGTTGTTAAACCAAGAAGCCTTGGCCCTGCAAGCTGATGGTGTCGACATTGTTCAATTTGACGAGCCCGCCTTCAATGTGTACATGGACGAGGCCGCTGATTGGGGCGTTAAAGCCTTGGAGCGCGCAGCGCAAGGGCTCACCTGTACCACGGCCGTGCACATTTGTTATGGCTATGGCATTCAAGCCAATATCGATTGGAAAAACTCCTTGGGCCACGAGTGGCGCCAGTATGAAAAGGTTTTTCCAGCCCTTGCCAAGAGCAGCATCCAACAGGTGAGCTTGGAATGCTTCCACTCACATGTGCCGATGGACCTCATGGCTTTGCTGGAAGGGAAAGACGTGATGGTGGGTGTGATTGATGTGGCCAGCGAGGTCATTGAAACGCCAGAAGAAGTGGCTGACACCATTGGCCGTGCGCTTCAGTTTGTACCCAAGGCGCGCATCATTGCTTGTACCAACTGCGGCTTGGCACCCATGAGCCGGGAAGTGGCAGAGAAGAAGCTACAAGCTTTGGCAGAAGGCGCACGCATTGCGCGTGAGCGTTATCGCTGAAACGATTTCAATTCGTGCATGAAAAAGGCCATCTTGCGATGGCCTTTTTTTGTGACTGAAAAAATACGATTACATGCGCTCAAAAATGGCTGCAATACCTTGACCGCCGCCAATGCACATCGTGACCAATGCATAACGCCCGTTGATGCGTTGGAGTTCGTGCAAAGCTTTGACAGTGATCAAAGCGCCTGTGGCGCCGATGGGGTGACCCAATGAAATGCCAGAACCATTGGGGTTGACCTTGGCGGGGTCCAATCCCAAGTCGCGTGTGACTGCGCAAGCTTGTGCTGCAAACGCTTCGTTGGCTTCGATCACGTCCAAATCGTTGACGCTGAGGCCCGCTTTTTTCAGGGCCAACTGAGATGCGGGCACAGGGCCAATGCCCATGTACTTGGGGTCGACACCTGCGTGAGCGTAGGCCACCAAACGAGCCAGGGGCTTGACGCCACGGGCTTTGGCGGCACCCGCCTCCATGAGAACGACAGCTGCTGCCGCATCATTGATGCCTGAGGCATTGCCCGCTGTGACCGTGCCATTTTCTTTTAAGAAGACAGGCTTGAGTTTGGTCAGTTCGTCCATGGTGCAACCAGGGCGAAAGTGCTCGTCCGTGGCATAGGCCACTTCGCCTTTGCGTGTTTTGAGCATGACCGGCACAATCTGATCTTTGAAATAACCAGCCTGGGTGGCGCGCTCTGCGCGGTTGTGACTTTCTACGGCCAGTTTGTCTTGGTCTTCGCGCGTGATGCCCCACTTGGCGGCAATGTTCTCTGCCGTGATACCCATGTGAATGGCGTGAAAAGGGTCGTGCAATGCACCGACCATCATGTCAATCATTTTGGTGTCTCCCATGCGAGCACCAAAACGGTTGGTGTTGATCGCGTAGGGCGCACGGCTCATGTTTTCAGCGCCACCACCCATGGCAATATCGGTGTCACCTAGCAAAATGGATTGGCTTGCAGACAAGATGGCTTGCAAGCCAGAACCACACAGGCGGTTCACATTGAAAGCAGGCGTGCCTTCAGCGCAGCCACCGTTGATGGCGGCAACACGGGACAAATACATGTCTTTAGGCTCGGTGTTGACCACATGGCCAAACACCACATGGCCGACGTCTTTGCCATCGGTGTTGGCACGCTTGAGGGCTTCGCGAACCACTTGGGCGGCCAAGTCGGTGGGGGCGATGTCCTTCAGGCTGCCACCAAAAGTTCCAATGGCGGTGCGCACACCGCTGACAACAACAACTTCACGGCTCATTTAAGTTTCCTTTAATTTAAATCGTTTCAGACATTAATTTTGATCATCAATGGCTACAGGGGGCTGACAAGTGTGAGTCAGGCGTCGCGAACATCACTCACGGGGTTGCTGCCAAAGTCGGGGCGGGCCAAATAATCAAGTATACGTTTGGCCGCATCGGCGGGGGAGGTCAGCATGCCGGTTGCCTTTAATTGTTGAAATCCAGCCTGATCAGGAAACTTCTCTGAAGACGCACCCCTGAGTTGAACTTGCATGTCGGTATCAAT
>Ga0114974_10003599_pt1 | contig 11654 bp, 6 predicted proteins | sample S_130206_EF_Meta_FD_87318 | JGI IMG/M metagenome (GOLD analysis project Ga0114974, IMG submission 87318) | Freshwater microbial communities from Lake Simoncouche, Canada to study carbon cycling - S_130206_EF_MetaG | ecosystem: Environmental > Aquatic > Freshwater > Lake | place: Lake...
ATGGCTATTTTGGTAATGCGGGTACTTTTATTAGAAAGTATATTGATAGCATGCAGGAAGCACTAAAGACGAGTGGAATGAAATTGAGTATTTTTGGCGATCCTATTCACGCCAAGAACACTTATTTATCAGCAATCATGATGCCCATCTATCATTCCTTATTTGATCAAGCGGAAAATGCAGTTGTGGATAATGCAATTTTACTTCAACGCGTTCAAACAGCTCGTTTACCATTAATGTATGCCGCTATTCAAATTGGTCGAACCGAAACAGATACCGCAAGAAGTATGTTTTTCAAAAAAGAAAATGGTGCCGTAGCTGTTAAACCAGAAATGAAAATATTGGTGGATCGTTTTGTAAATAGATGTCAAATCGAAAAAATAAAATTATTAAGAGAGCGAAGTGGCACACCCGAACATTTTTTAAAAGCATATCACCGCATCTTTACCAATATGGATGAAGTAGAAAATGCAATTTCATATAAAAAGACAATTATACCAATTTCACAAGTGGCTCCCAAATCCAAGCCTATTCAAGCTTTAACCGATGGCATTTTTGCATCTTTTGAATCATGGCAAGAGCCAGATCAAAATTGGGTATATTATACTGGATCGCATATGGATTTCATCGTAGATTTAGGAAAAGTAAATAAAATTAATACGATTAATATGGATTTTTTAAATCCACAGGCACAACCCGATTGGCATTTGTTTTCTTTACCTGCTTATGTAACTTACTCACTTTCAACTGATGGTGTACAATACACCGAAGCCATCAAGGTTATCAATCCTAACAATCCGAATCCCATTGAAAATCCTGATATGAAATTGATTTCTTTTTTCTCCTTTAAAAAAGATTTTGATTTAGACACCAATGCAAGGTTTATTAAAGTGCACGCAGAAAGTTTATTAAAAACACCATCCTGGCATATTCGCTCTGGTTCGCCTATTTCTATTTACTGTGATCAGATTGTAGTTAAATAAGGAACAATAGAGCCGAATAGCCTTAAAAGCACCTTAAATAAATTTAATTATTTTAGTCATATCTATCGGTAAATAGCAGGCATCCTTTTCGATATAAATTTGTACTTTTAAAATAAAATTAAAAATTATGCATCTCCATATTAACCATACTACTTATTTTAAGTACATGACCTCTTTTTTAGGAGCGTCTATTGCTATTGTGGAAACAAGCAATATTATTGATCATCAATTACATTTAAAGTTCCCATTAGTTGAAGTAGCATTAATTGGATTATTCGCAACTTTTATACTTGGATTATTTATTACTTATCGTAATCAAAAAACGCCCGAAAGAATCAAGGAAAAAATAAAGAATAAATTTGAAAAATGGGAAACTACCCAAAGTATAAAATTCAAACTAAATACGACCGAATTATTAAATGCAAAACTATTCCCGGAATTATTATCTGAAAATAATTTTGAAAAATTTATTGAAATTTCAAAGCAAAATAATTCAGATGGCAATTCGATCAATAAATTAATGCCTATTTTAAATGTATTATTATTGGTTGTTTTTTTGGGAGCAGGAATATTTTTTTATGTCAAGTTAGGCAAAGCATCTAATACCATTGAAAAGGAATTACCCGAATTTTTACAATTAATTAAGGAAGGCAAATCAGGCGCAGCCTATTATGCTGGTAAAAAAATATTAGACAACGACCCTAATAATAAGGTGGTCGTTGATGCCTTAAAAACAATTACCTCTACTGTTGACTTAATTACTATTACTCCTAATGTTGATGTTTATTTACAATTAAGCGAAGCTGATAACAAGTGGGAATATATTGGGAAAACACCGATTAACAAAACCAGTTTACCTAATGGCACTGTTAAGCTAAAATTTGTGGATGCGAAAAAAAATGAGTTTATAGTGACAGCGGGAACCTATTTTATTTCAACAGGCGAGAATATTTTTGAACTTCCCGCTACTATGCCTGACACAACATCCATGGCATTGGTAATAGGTGGGAAAACAAATATATTTTTAGCTGGGTTAGATTCTAGGCCTGCTGCTAGGTTTTCACCTTTTCTCATTGATAAAAATGAAGTTACGAATCAAGATTATAAGAAGTTTGTAGATGCGGACGGGTATAAAAATGCGAGTTTCTGGAACCTACCTACTTTAGTTAATGGAAAGCCTTTTAATTTTGACCTTGCACAAAAAATATTTGTAGATAAAACAGGATTTGCAGGGCCTGCCGCATGGTCTAATGGAACTTATCCTGACGGCAAAGCAAATTTTCCTGTTAGTGGCATTTCATGGTATGAAGCAGATGCTTATGCAAAGTTTATGAAAAAGAGCCTACCCTCTGTTCATCAATGGGCCAAAGCTGCTACTCCATCAAAATCTGGATCCATTTGCCCTGTAAGTAATTTTTCAAAATCTGAAACCAAGGAAGTTCCCTACTCTAAAATTAAATCTGGTTATGGCTTATCTGACGTAGCTGGTAATGTTAGAGAGTGGTGCGCTAATGCTACTAAAGATGATCTTAGCGAAAAAGCAATATTGGGTGGAGGATATGATGATGACCCCTATACTTTTAATGATTATTATGGACAAGATGCTTTTAGTAGGAGCAATTCCAATGGAGTGAGATTAGTTCAAGATTTAACGAATAATAATCAACCACTTTATGCTGAAGTGATTAAAAAACCCTTTAGAGACTTTTTGAAAATTCCTAAAATTAGTAAAGAGGTTTTCGAAATTTATAAAAGACAATACGACTATGAGGCAGGTCCTTTAGATATAAAAATTCTTAAAACTGATAATTCAGATCCCGATTACACATATGAGTTAATTGAGTATAATGCTGCTTATAATAATGAAAGGATGAGTGGTGTCTTGTTTAAACCTAAAAACGCGAAAGGCAAAATAGCTACAATAATATATTTCCCTGGTTCGGGCGATATACATAAAAGTGAAATAGAAAAAGTGACAATTGGTCAAATGCCCAAAACCTTTATTAAATTAGGGTATGCATTTTTCTATCCTATATATAAAGGAACTATTAATAGACAAGACGCTTTAAAATCTGATTATGCAGAAAAGACTGACCTTTATAAGGACCATGTAATTATGTGGGGCAAAGATATGAAGCGATCCATTGATGTAATTGAATCAAGATCTGATCTAGACGCTTCCAATTTATTATACTTTGGCGTTAGTTGGGGCGGGGAAATGGCCAACATCATGATTCCAATTGAACCAAGGATTAAAAGAGCAGTTTTATTGGTAGCTGGATTAGAATTTGAAGAAGCCAAACCCGAAGTAGAAGCAGCATCTTATACACCTTTTATCAAAGTACCTATTTTAATGCTCAATGGGAAATATGATTATTTTTTCCCTTCAGAAACATCTCAAAAGCCAATGTTTGAATTAATTGGGACCAATAAGAATGATAAGTACTGGTATTTACATGAATCCAGTCACACGGTACCCCTAGACGAATTCACTAAAAAAGTAAAAATATTTTTAGATAAATATTCAACTATAAAAAAATAAAATTTTAATTATGGAAGTGCACCACCACCCTAAACTAGATCATAAGGCGAAGCCCTGGAAAGAGTATCTATTAGAAGGCATAATGATATTTATAGCGGTTAGCTTGGGTTATGCGGCCGAAAATTTAAGAGAACACTTTTTAGAAAATAAAAAAGCCATTGTTATGGCAAGAAACTTATTTTTTGATGTAAAAGCTGATTCTGCTACTATGGCAAATACTTTGAGAAATAGAGCCAATCAAGATTCTTGTTTCGAAATTGTTAATGGATATTATAATAATAACACCATTAAAAATAAAATACCTGAATTATATGCAGCACATCAAAGAATGTCATTGCGCATGTTACCAATTATGAATTCATTAGCATTAGAACAAATAAAAAATTCTGGCGCATTAAATTATGTTGAAGACGAAAATTTAAAAATTTTAATACAAGCTTACGATGGCTTAAATAGAGGCTTAAAGCTTAGAGAAAACAGAGAGTTTGATTATATTAATCGCTTTGTTGACCCCCTCACTCTTACCAATTTTAAGTATAAATTTTATCGTGAAATAAATGGAAATGTTAGTATTGAAAATAATATGTTAACAATAAAAATACCAGTCCCGGATCATTTAGCATTAAATAAACAAAATGAATTTGACTGGGATACTTATTTTTCAGTGATGGGTATGTTAAAAACCATACGTAATTCTACAGATCGAGATTATATTTTTGGTGCGCAAAAAGAATGCAATAAATTATTAGCAGCTTTAAGAAAAATGCTAATAGAGCATAATCAAATAATCAATTAACACCCATCTACATGAAAAGAAGAAATTTTATTGGTTTAAGTAGTACACTTGGATTGATGGCGGGCGCGATACCTGGTATAGCACTTGGTGAAACAAACACTTCAGCTCAAAAAGGGAAGCGATATCAAAACGGTGCAAGCCCTTGGCCTATTTCGTTGGATACGGCAACTATTAGACCTGCCTCTCTAAGGGATAAGGTAAAAATTGCAGCAGCAGCAGGTTATGATGGCCTTGAACCCTGGGATAGTGAATTAGAAGAATTTGAAAAAAACGGCGGTAACCTAAAAGAACTTGGTGCTGAGATAAAAAAATTAGGCTTAAAAGTGCCTAGTATGATTGGTCTTTGGAATGCAATTCCAGCAACCATGGCTGAATTCGAAATTTCACTTAAGGAAACACGTCGTCGTATGCGCATGGCCCATGATATTGGCGCAGAGCATATTCAAACCATTCCCAATTCCCTTCCAGAAAATTATAATCAAAAATGGGTGGCAGATAGATATCGTGATATCATAGCAATTGGAATGAAAGAATTTAATATTAAACCTGCTTTGGTTTTTGTTAAATATTTTACCATAAAAACACTTGGTCAAGCTACTGGTATTGCAATGGATGCTAATCATCCCAACGCAATGGTGATTCCAGATGTATACCATATGTATATTAGTGATGGAGGATTTGAAGGTTTAAAAATGTTAAAAGGGGATGCCATCGCTATTTTTCAATTTAATGATGCACCATCCTCGCCCGCCTTTAATGATTTAAGAGATGAACATCGTGTTTATCCAGGAGATGGAATATTGCCTTTGACTTCTATCTTTAAAGATTTAAAAGCAACAGGATATAAAGGATTTATTTCACTTGAATTATATAATCCTAATTATTATAAACAAGATCTTTTGCAAGTAGCTAAAACAGGACTTCGCAAAACATTAGAAGTGCTTAAAAAAGCAGGCGTATAATACTTATGTCAATATATCGTTGATCACATTACCTGAAACATCTGTTAATCTGAATCGCCTTCCTTGATATTTATAAACGAGTTGTTCGTGATTAAGCCCCATGATATGTAAAAGGGTTGCTTGAAAATCATGCACATGAACAGGATTTTTAATAATGTTATAACTAAAATCATCTGTTTGTCCGTAGGTAATTCCTGGCTTAACTCCCGCACCTGCCATCCACATTGTAAAACAACGCGGATGATGGTCTCTTCCGTAATTTTCTTTATCTAGTTTTCCTTGAGAATAGACCGTTCTGCCAAACTCCCCACCCCAGATCACTAATGTGTCTTCTAACATACCCCTTCTTTTTAAATCCATGATTAAAGCCGCTGAAGCTTGATCGGTTTGCTTGCATTGTTGCTTCATTCCTTGGGGCAAGGATCCATGATGATCCCATCCTTGATGATACAGTTGTACAAATCGTACATCTTTTTCTAATAATTTTCGAGCCAAAATACAATTGGCTGCAAAAGTGCCTTTTTCTCTACTATCTGGTCCATACAATTCAAAAATTTCATCCGATTCGGTAGAGGTATCCATCACATCGGGCACAGAGGTTTGCATTCTAAAGGCAAGTTCATATTGTGACATGCGCGCATCTACTTCTGGATCACCCCAAACGTCATTTTGTAAATTATTTAATTCAGATAAATATTGTAACATTTCTTTTCTGTCTTTTCCATCATATCCTTCTGGGTTATTTAAAAATAAAACAGGATCATTTCCTGCTCTAAATTGTACCCCTTGGTGTTGGGATGGTAAAAATCCATTGCCCCATAATCTTGCATATAAGGGTTGATCCCTTGATGCGTTTTTTGAAACCAATACAATAAATGCCGGTAAATTTTTATTTTCAGATCCTAGTCCATAACTAAGCCATGAACCAATGGATGGTCGACCAGGGAGTTGATGTCCAGTTTGAAAAAAAGTAAGTGCAGGGTCATGATTAATTTGTTCAGTATACATGGATTTAATAATACATAATTCATCCACTACTTGCGCAGTATAAGGAAGTAAATCACTTACCCATGTATTTGATTTTCCATATTGTTTAAATTCAGAAAAAGAAGGTGCAATCGGTAATAGCGCTTGACTTGCGCTCATCCCGGTTAATCTTTGACCGTTACGAACCGATTCGGGTAACCCCTGTCCTTGTAGCTTTGCTAAGCCGGGCTTATAATCGAATGTTTCAAATTGCGAAGGCCCCCCACTCATAAATAAATAAACCACTCGTTTTGCTTTAGGTGCGATGGTGGGTAAGGATTCTAAAATTTGTTGTTCAAATGATTTGGTAGAAATACTGCTGCTTAAAAGTGTTCCTAATGCCATTGCACCCAATCCGCCTGCCGTACTTTTTAAAAAATTTCTACGCTCTAGTTTTTTATTAATGGCGTCAAATTCTTGCGTATATATTTTAAAATCTTTTTCCATAAAATTATCTTTTAGTAATGGTTGCATCCGAATTTAAAATGGTACTAGCCACTACAGTGTTAGCAGCCACCCAACAAGGGTCTAATGATTTATTAATTTTATACAATCCAGTATTCAACCAGCCTTTTGTTTTATTAGGATTGGCTTTGAATTTATTGTATTCGATTTGTTGTAAGTTGGTTAACAAGGCAATTTCTTTTGATGTAGGTGTTATGCCGGTGAGTTGACGATAGGCTGTTGTGATGGCGCTAGTTGTATTGGACTGCTGCGTCATTTTTTCTCCCATTACTTTTGCTGCTTCAATAAAAGTGGGATCATTCAAAGTGACCAATGCTTGTAAAGGCGTATTGGTAGATTGTCTGCGTACCACACAGGAGGCCCTTGATGGACCATCAAAATTAGCAAGGGTTGGATTGGGCACGGTTCTTTTTAAAACGATGTAAAGGCTTCGTCTATAAATGGCATCAGTACTGTCTTGTACATAATTGGTATTATTAATTTCCCAAAGCCCTTCGGGTTGATAAGGATAGATGCTTTTACCCCCCAATTTTTTATTTAATAAACCGCTTGCCATTAAAGCATTGTCACGAATCATTTCCGATGTCAATCTATTGGCGGGGCCTCTTGCTAATAATCTATTTTCAGGGTCTTTTTCTTTTAAGGCGGCGCTTGCTTTGGAATCTTGTTGATAGGTAGCGGACATGACGATGCGTTTATTCAATTTTTTTATATCCCATCCGCTTTCCCTCATGTCGATAGCCAACCAATCTAATAAATCTAAGTGACTAGGCATTTCACCCTGATTTCCAAAATCCTCAGCAGTTTTAACCAGGCCAGTTCCGAAAAAATTTTGCCATAAATGATTCACCACTACTCTTGCTGTTAAGGGATGACGAGCGTCCGTAAGCCATTGTGCTAATCCATATCTATTTTTTGGATATTGACCAGAGAAGGGTAATATTTTTTCAGGCGTATTAGGGAACACTTCCTTTCGAGGCGCATCATATTGACCTCTATTTAATAAAAAAGTTTTTTTAGGTTTCGCCATTTCTTGCATCACCATTAATTCTTTGATATGCTCTGTTGAATCTGAAAATATTTTTCGTTGTAATTGTAAAGCTTCCTTTGCTGATATTATTTTAGGATCAATTACCGAAGCATAATAATCTTTTAAAATTTCAATTTCCTCAGCGTTTAATTGATTTTTTGCCTTTTGTGTAATCAGATACCAGCTTGCTTTATTTGCTAATATTTTTATTTCAAAAGGAGTCAGTTGTCTATTGTATATGGTGATGTCGTCTATTTTTCCACCTTTAAAGCCGAAGCCTCGATACCAACCCCCAATCTGTAATGCGGGTTCGTCGTTGGAGAAAAATACAATGTCTTTATATAGTTGATCTATCACCGTTTCCATAGGAACAAGATTCCCGTCGATTAAAAGATGAAATCCTTTGGCAGTAGACGATCCGTCATATGTCATGGCGAGATGTATCCATTGATTTCGCGGAACATCAGTTAATGCTACTTTTGTAATGGCATTAGAAGGCGCCGTATGCGCCATCGTCATTTCTAATTTATTATTTTTTAAGTATACATTATATCCCTTATAATTATATAATCGCTCCGCATTGCTTTTGTGAAACAAAACACCCTCTTTCATTTCCTTGGGAATGTATAACCAAAGTCCAATGGTGAAGGGATCTGAATTGCGAAACACGCCCACTTCTTTTAAATCTAAATAAGTATCTCCATTTAAAACCAAGGCTTGTCCATTGTTATTTTTTTCAAAAACGAGCTGCTCCATTTTATTATCCCAATCGCGTCTTAATATGGCTGCTTTACTTTTATTGATTTCGTTTTTTAAAGAATCCTCAAATGTATAATAGCCTTGCAAATGATCATTAGGGATTCCTTGACTAGCAATGGATTTATATTTTTCTTGTTGTATCCAATCATTAAAGTTGCTTGCCGAATGGGTATATGCGGACTGTAATTGTGTTTCCTTTTCCTTGATTAAGGTTTTAATATATTGTATTGTTTTTTCTTGATCTTGGGTAGGCAGCATTAATGTTGGTGTGGGCATATCGTCGTTCCAGGATATTTGACCCGACTCCAAAACATTATTAAAGAAACTATATAGTTGATAATAATTTTCCTGTGATACCGGATCATACTTATGATCATGGCATCTAGCACATCCAACCGAAATGGATAAAAAAGCTTCACCAAATGTATTGGTTCGATCCATGACATATTCTGTTTGAAACTCTTGCTCTATAATACCACCTTCCATATTTTGAGGATGGTTTCTGTTAAATGCCGTTGCAATGATCATGTCCTTGGTTGGAGACGGCATTAAATCGCCCGCTAATTGATATTGTATAAAGTCTTTGTAAGACAGGTTTTCATTAAAAGCTTTTATCACCCAATCTCTATACAGTGACATATCTCTTGTTCGATCCACGGTATAGCCATAAGAGTCTGCAAAACGAGCTAAGTCCAACCACTGCGTCGCCATTTTTTCACCATAATGAGGTGAGTTTAATAATCGGTCCACTTGTTTTTCATATGCATTGGGACTTTTATCATTTAAAAAGTTGTCTATTTCTTGAATCGTGGGTGGGAGACCTGTTAAATCCAAGGAAACACGCCTTAATAAAACCTCTCTTGATGCGGTGGGGCTAGGTTGCAATCCCTCCTGCTGTAATCGACTTATGACAAATTGATCAATAGGGTTATTTACCTGATAATTAAAAATTTCAGGGATGGCCTTTTTTTGTGGAGCTACAAATGCCCAATGAGGTTTATATACAGCACCCATTTCAATCCACTTAATTAGTATTGCTTTTTCCCTTGCACTTAAACTTAAATGTGACTTAGGGTCTGGCATTAAATAAGATGAATCCTTTGAAATGATACGAAAGAATAATTCACTTTTATTAATATTACCCGGGTATATAGCCACTTTACCCGGACTTTCTGGTAAGGGGGCATAGGCAGATTCTGCCATATCTAATCGGAGTCCTGCTTTTTGTTTTGCCTTATCGGGCCCATGACAAGAAAAACATTTATCTGATAAAATGGGTTTTACGTGTTCATTATAATCAATCACCGAAGGCAATTTTAGGTACTCTTTATTTATATCTTCAGGAAGCTTAGGCATAGTGGTGAATGCAAAAAACAATCCCACCATTCCTATTAATAAATAATACTTTTTCATTTTTTTTGAAATTTAAAATTTCCTATTTCAACTTTAACATCGGGTCTTTCTTTTTTAAATTGCTCAACTCCACTCGCCGTTACCTTTGTTTTCCATAAATAAAGTACCGATAATTTTTTAAAAGCAGCCAATTGTTTTAATCCCTCATCGGTAATATTAGTTCCATACAAGTTAAGTTGTTCTAATTCAGGTAATTGCTTTAAATACGGCAAGCATTCATTTGTAATGGTAGTATTTTCTAAATTCAATCTTCTCATTTTTTTCAAATCAACCAACATTTTAACATCATTATCTTTAATGGGCAAGTTGGTTAATTTTAATACCACTAGTTGCTTTTCTATTTTTTGCAATTCCAATAAAACCGCATTATCAAATGGGACTACATTGACAAAATTAGCCATTACAAAGGGTGCTGTTTCCGATAAGTTTGATAAAATAATATTTTGTTGTTTAAAAGATGTAATCGTTGCAACACTGATGGTCGCTGTATTGTCCGCCTGCAGGTCCGTTATCTTATTTGTAATAACAGGAACAGTAGCATCCACTTTTTTGGTAATAATTATTTTAGTAGGCGCTAGTTTAATGGGGGTCTCTGTTGTAGATAGGGTATCCATTTGATCCTCAAAAGAGGCTCCTGTTTTTATCCATTCTTGTATGATCGCTATTTCATTTTCACTTAATTGATGTTTCCCTTTTGGCGGCATATGTTTTTCATCTTCCAACGGCAATATTAAATTAGTATAAAGTGGACTTTTTAAAATATTACCCGCCATTAATATCATTCCTGTTTTTCCGCCCTTTTTTATAAAACCTTCACTATCCAATCGTAATAAGTTTTTTTGTTTTAATGCAGAGTGACAATTATAGCATCTCAATTTTAAGATGGGCATAATGTCCTCTTGGTATCTATTATGTTTTACTATTTTAATCGAGTCTTTCCCGTTGGTAATAATTTGAGTTATATTTTTCGTTTCTTTTTTTAAACTGCCTTGTTCAATTAATGTCTCTTTTGTATCAGATCCCCATAAATAATTTTCACCATGTGTTAGGGTGGCACCAAAATGACCTGTGACTATTAATAAAATGACAAGTACAATTGCTCCTAATTTTTTGTTTTGCTTTATAAAATACATAAGCCCTCCAGTCAAGGAGGTTGCAATGCCTGTCCATTGGTGTTTAAGGATTAAGTCGGCATCATATTCCCCGGAATTAGACAATAACCAACCTGCAATACATGCAACGACAGCTCCGATGCTACCTAATAAAAAAGCCAAAGAAATAGTCGTCTTTAAATTGGTCCCGCTGTAATGTTCGTAAAGCATCATGAATAAGCCTAAAAACAAAATACCAATAGGCAAATGCACAATAACAGGATGTAAGTGGCCGATGAATTCAAGCATATGAAAATGAATCAAAATAAATAGCAAACAAGCTTACAGCAAATTAACCATTAATTAGAAAGCATCAAAATTTAATAGGCATAAAACATTTTTACACTAACAGAGACGCTTTGTTTAAGTAATATTGAGTAAATTGAAGTATCAATATTCACAGTTAAACCGATCCTATGAAACCATTTTTATTAACCTTACTTGTTTTTATTATTATTGGATGTAATCAACTTCAATTCTCTAATCAAACAGGCGTAGCAGGCTTGCCTTATTTAGATGAATCTGAA
>Ga0114974_10003601_pt1 | contig 11653 bp, 14 predicted proteins | sample S_130206_EF_Meta_FD_87318 | JGI IMG/M metagenome (GOLD analysis project Ga0114974, IMG submission 87318) | Freshwater microbial communities from Lake Simoncouche, Canada to study carbon cycling - S_130206_EF_MetaG | ecosystem: Environmental > Aquatic > Freshwater > Lake | place: Lake...
GGTGGAAACTCTAACAATGCTTCCTCTGGCGGATCAGGTGTAGTTATTATTTCTTCATTAGTTGCTGCTACATCTACAACAGGCTCACCAACAATTACAACATCAGGTGGCAATACCATCTACACATTCAATTCTTCTGGTTCAATTACGTTTTAAGGAATAAATATGAGTTATTTTGCACAAGTTTCAAACGGAATTGTTGTGGACGTAATCCGTATTAACCAAGACGTTCTTAACTCTGGTTTGTGGGGAGATCCAGCTCAATGGGTACAAACTTCTTACAATACGCATGGCGGTATTTATTATATTCCAAATAGTAGTCCGCCTGAGCCAGATCCAGACCAATCAAAAGCGCTTCGTGCCAACTATGCAGGGATAAGCTACACATACGATTCAGTTAACGATGTATTTTATGCCCCACAACCATATCCGTCTTGGGTTATTAGTGCGCCTACATGGATTTGGCAAGCACCTGTACCGTATCCAGATGACGGTAAAGTATATTATTGGGATGAGGCAACATTGTCTTGGGTTTTAGTTGAACCACAACCTGGAGTAACTGAATGAGCCTATCGTATCCTGGCGGAATAATTTCAAGCACAGAAAATGTCCCAACAACCTCACCACCATATTGTGGTGGTGTATGGAAACTCAGTGAAGCTGCTTATTGGGCAGGACAAGGACAATGGCCCTACGGTCCATCCGACCCTAACTTTGAATACAATACATTGCTACTCAATGGCGATGGAACTAATGGCGCACAGAACAACACCTTCCTAGACAGCTCTACCAACAACTTTACAATTACTCGTAACGGAAATACTACACAAGGTAGTTTTAGTCCTTATGGTAGTAACTGGAGTAACTTTTTCCCTGCTGGTGGAAACTACGCAATAACCACACCTGCTTCTGCTAATACAAGTTTGGGGTCAGGGGATTTTACAATTGAAGGTTGGGTGTTTACAAATTCTTTTGGTTCTTTTTACAATATGCTTGCTTGTAAATGGGACAACCCTAATAAAGAATGGTATTTAAACTTTACTGCTAGTTCTATCACACTTGGGCTTTCTACAAACGGCACAAGTGATTCAGCAACATTTACTGCGTCTACAACTGTTCCATTAAATACTTGGTGTCATATTGCAGTTACTAGGTCAGGATCTAATTTATATATATTCTTAAATGGAACTTTACTCTCTACTCAAACTATTTCTCAAACCTTTTATGCTGCTTCGCAAGTAACGGCAATAGGAAACTTCCCTAGTAGCGGTGTTTCTGACACGGGGATGCGTGGCTATGTATCCAATGTTAGGCTTGTTAAGGGTACTGCTTTATACACAAGCTCGTTCACACCAAGTACAACACCGCTAACTGCGGTAAGTGGTACTCAGTTACTTATTTGCCAGTCAAATCGTTATTTAGATAACAGTTCAAATAACTTTACTGTTACAGCAACAAGTAGCAGCAGTGTCCAACGCTTCTCACCATTTAACCCAACAGCACCATACTCTACTAGCGTAATAGGTGGAAGTGGGTACTTTGATGGTAGTGGAGATTATTTGACTGTTCCCAATAATGCTGCACTACAGCTTGGTTCTTCAGATTTTACTATAGGCGCTTGGGTTTATGTAACTGCAACATCAGGCTCAGCACAGACTTTAATTGCAAAAGGAACAGGTGCTGGCAATCAAGCAAGTTATGTAATTCAATTAAATTCAAGTGGAACATGGGTGTATAACTTATCAAGTAATGGTTCAGCTTGGTATGTTTCCGATGTACCTATTGGAACAAACACACTTAATACTTGGCAATATATTGCATTAGTTAGAAGCGGAAATACATTTACACCTTATTTAAATGGTGTTGCTGGGACAGCTACAACAGCTTCTATAACACTGTTTGCTGGTACGGCAGTATTAAGTTTAGGGTCAGATGATACGGGTAGTCTTAGATTAACTGGTTATATTTCAGATGCTAGAGTTGTTAAAGGAACAGCAATTGTCCCATCTACAAATCCAACTACACCATCTACTGCCGTAACAAATACATCCTTTTTAGGAAACATGACCAACGCTGGCATCCCTGACTTTGCCATGATAAATAATCTAGAAACAGTAGGTGATGCACAAGTTAACACGAGTGTTGTTAAATATGGGACAGGAAGTTTAAAATTTGATGGTACAGGGGATTACTTAGTATCAGCAGATAAATATAGCGGTACTTTTGGAACTGGTGATTTTACTGTTGAAATGTGGGTTTATCCTGTTGCTGCTACAAATAGAACTATTATGGCAAATCGTACTGGTTCAACTGGCACAGCAAATGCTTGGTCATTTGAGTTTTTTAATACGGCGCAAAGATTAGAATGGCATACAGGATTAGCTATTGTTGCTTCTTCTAATACAAATATTACTTTAAATGCTTGGACTCATGTGGCAGTTGTTAGAAGTAGTGGAACTTTAACAATTTATCAAGGTGGAGTATCTGTAGCTTCTGTATCTGATTCTAATAACTATTCAGAAGCAAATTCATTGTTAATTGGTTATGAACCTGTATTTCCATCTACAAATGGTGCTTTTTACGGTTACATGGATGATATTCGCATTACTAAAGGACTTGCTAGATATACAAGCGCTTTTACACCACCAACTGCCGCTTTACCGACTTACTAAGGAATTGATATGACACTATATTCAAAGCTCGGATCTATTCCCTACCCGTACACTGACGGCACAGAAGGTTGGATTGAAGTGCCTGATGAGCCAGTCCCACCAGAAGGTAAAGAAGTAGTTTGGTGGTACCCACCTGGTTGGGTTATTCGTGACCCACAGCCACCTGCACAAGCGGGTTATATATGGGCTTGGAGTCAAACCGAAGAGCAATGGAACGAGTACCCTATTGTGCAACCTGATCCGCCTATTCCTCCACCTGTGCCAACACCAACAGGTAGTCCAACAGTAAGTTTTTCATTTAGTACTGGCACTAGCGCAGATACCATCACTCTTTCTTAATAAAACAGGTCTAACATGAAACAGACTATAGAAGCTAGAACATTAGAAGGTGGACTAATTGAGCCGCACCACGAAATAGAAGTGGTGTGTTCGGCTTGTGGCTACGACTTGGATGAAACCGAGATGCAAGCCGATGTCTGCTCAGATTGCAATGCTCCGTTAAACTTAAAGCAACATATATCTATCCATGCGACATCCGTACCTGCCGCTGGTGGCGGAGTAATGTAAGTGAAAAAAGTGAACTATGTCAGATCCGTTTGGTATTGCCGAAGGAGTAAAAACTCTTAGCGGAAGCCTAGATGCAAGTCGGGAGGCTAGTAAAGGGCTGTCCAAAAGCATTGAAGACATACAAAATGAAAGTTTTGAAGTAGCGCAAAAGAAAGCAGTAGAAAGACGCAGAGCAGCTAGAGAAGTAGAGTTTAAAAAAGAAACAGCATTAATTAAAGCCTTAAAAGACTGGAACCATAAAAAACAAATTAGCGATCAAGAAGCAAGACTAAAGATAGATTTTGTAAAAAAGTATGGTGCTAAAGAGTGGGAAGCAGTGTTAAAAATTAAATTAGATATAGACGCTATGGAGCGTAAAAATAATGAAAATTTCCAACACGATTTAAAAGCCGTTAGGCGGGTACAGTTTTATTGCTTTGCAGCAGCAGCAGTTATTGCTTGGTATTTAACTTGGGGTTATAAACAGTTTTAGGAGTAAGTAATATGTTTGGCATAGATGACATTATTGGCGTTGGGATGAAAATCCTAGACAAGGTTATCCCCGACCCAGCTGCAAAAGCAGAGGCGCAAGCAAAATTAATAGAGCTGCAACAGCAAGGCCGATTAGCAGAGTTACAGGCAGACACAGCAGAAGCTCAAGAATTGACCAAGCGAGCAGCAGCAGATATGACATCAGATAGTTGGCTGTCGAAAAACATTCGTCCAATGACATTGATTGCAATCCTTGCTGGTTATTTTATATTTGCCATGATGTCGGCTTTTGACCTAGATACTAACAAAACCTATGTGGAATTGCTAGGGCAATGGGGTATGTTAATTATGTCTTTTTACTTTGGCGGACGTACGCTGGAGAAGATTATGGATATGAAGTCTAGGAGCAAAGAATGATAGCAAAAGAATCTGTGCCTGGATTTGTAACGGTATGCGTAACTATTACCTTGTGCATTGTGGTTGTTAGCATGGTAGTAACTATGGCTGCTGGTATGTTTGATGCAGATGTTAGCAATGACAAGATTTTTGAAGCAATTACTCCAGCGTTTCAGACCATTATTGGTGGGTTTATTGGACTAATTACTGGTATCAAAATAGGGCAGGATAGCAAAGATGACGTATGACCAATTAGATTCTTTAGGAATAGACCATAAATGGCTTGCCCCTTTAGAAGAAACTTTTGTTAAATATGACATTTCTACACCACAGCGTCAGGCTTGCTTTATGGGGCAATGCGCCCATGAGTCAGGCAACTTTAAGACCTTGCAAGAAAACTTGAATTACAGCGCAGAAGGCTTGATGAAGACTTGGCCCAGCCGTTTCCCTACCAAAGAAGTAGCCGACCAGTATGCTCGTCAACCAGCCAAGATTGCTGGCAAAGTCTATAACGGCAGACTAGGTAACACCAGCGAAGAAGAGGCTGCTAAATATTTAGGCAGAGGTTTAATTCAACTTACTGGCAAGGAAAACTATGAACACTGCGGATCTGGTATTGGTGCTGATCTTCTTGCTGACCCTGCTCTATTGCTGGATCCACGATATGCTTGCCTTTCCGCAGGATGGTTCTGGGGAAAACGGGGTTTAAACAGCTTGGCAGATGCCTCAGATATTGAGACAATGACTAAACGTATCAATGGCGGCTTAATTGGGTTAGATGACCGTAAAGCCAAAATTGCCAAAGCACTGTCAGTATTAGGGTAAACCATGCCATTACAAAAATTACAATTTCGCCCAGGTTTAAACAGGGATCAAACTAATTATAGCAATGAGGGCGGTTGGTATGAGTGCGATAAAGTACGTTTTCGTTCAGGTTTCCCTCAAAAACTAGGTGGTTGGTTGCGCTATAGCACCTCTACTATTGTAGGTATTTGTCGGCAAGTATTTAACTGGATTACTACGGCTTCGGATAACTACTTAGCTATAGGAACAAGTAAAAAGCTCTATATTGAGGCTGGTCAGCTTTTGTATGACATTACCCCCATCCGCCAAACTTTTACAACTACTGCAACCAATAACTGCTTTACCACAGTCAATGGTTCTAAAACCGTTACAGTTAGCCTTACAACTCACGGGGCAGCAGACGGAGACTATGTAACCTTTTCTGGTGCAGTAGCGGTGGGTGGTATTACAGCAGCAAATCTTAATACTGAATTTATTATTACTTACGTAGACGCAAATACTTTTAGAATTACCGTTGCTACAGCCGCCACATCTTCGACTACTGGCGGTGGCACAAGTATTAAAGCCGAGTTTCAAATTAGCGTAGGAAACAACAATGCTTCTTATGGATACGGTTGGGGCGCTGGTGGGTGGAGTCGTGGTGCTTGGGGGTCTGGCAGTGCTACGCCTGTAGTGCTTGCACAACGGGATTGGTTTATACAAAACTTTGACAACGATATGGTAGCCAATATCCGTAATGGAGTAATTTACTATTGGAAATATTCAGGTGGGTTAACAACTAGAGCCACCCCTTTGGCAACTACAACTGTTAGTGGAGTAGCCCCTTCAGACGTTCCTGCCGTAGCTATGCAAACTTTAGTGTCTCAAAATGACAAGCATCTATTGGCTTTTGGTTGCACCCCATATGGTGGTGGAGCATCAGATCCTTTATTAATCCGCTGGGCAACCCAAGACCAACCTAATGTCTGGACACCTTTAGTTACCAATTCAGCAGGTTTTCTGCGAGTTTCCCGTGGCTCTCAAATTGTTTGTGCAATAGCAACTCGTCAGGAAATCCTTGTTTTTACGGATGGCACAGTAAATTCTTTACAGTTTGTAGGCACTACAGACGTATTTAGTCTTACAGAGCTTTCAGATAACGTTTCAATTCTTAGCCCTCGTTCAGTAGTTGGTGTTAATAACGTGGTGTATTGGATTGGGCATGATAAGTTTTATGCCTACAGTGGACGGGTTGAGACCTTACCTTGCAGCTTAAGAAATCATGTTTTTAGTAATTTAAACTACGACCAAGCTGACCAGATTATTTCTGGCACTAATGAGGGTTGGAACGAAATCTGGTGGTTCTATCCAACGGCAGACAGTAACATCAATAATGCTTATGTCATCTTTAACCATTTAGAAAAAATCTGGTATTACGGCACCATTGACCGCACAGCATGGTCAGACTCGTCACTTAGAGCTTACCCCCAAGCCTTAACAGGAACCTATGTAACTGGGTCTATTTCAAGTACCACTCTAACAGTAACAGCTGTTGAATCTGGCATTTTAGAGGTAGGAAGTGTTATTAGCGGCACAGGCATTGCTACGGGAACTGTAATTACCGCATTAGGCACAGGTGCAGGTGGAATAGGCACATATACAATTAATATTTCCCAGCTGGTAGTTTCTACCGCAATAACCGCCAATAGCATTATTTACAACCATGAACAAGGCGTTAATGATGATACTAGCGCTATGACCTCATATATAGCTTCTTCAGATTCTGACCTTGAAAACGGGGATCAGTTCATTTTAACCAAGCGAATTATCCCTGACCTTAGTTTTAATGGGTCAACTGCCACTTTACCTGCGGTTACTATGTATATAAAACCCCGTAATTTCCCTGGCAACGCTTATTCCAACGTAGATTCTCAACAAGTTATTGAAACTTCTGTAGACATTTACACCGAACAAGTTTTTATGAGAACTAGGGCAAGGCAGATGGCAATTGAGATTGAATCCACAGATTTAGGCGTTCAGTGGCAGCTAGGTAGCCCTAGGGTGGACGGCAGACCAGATGGGCATAGATAATGGCAATGCAAAGGTTCCGTGCGCCAGCCCTACCGCTTGCGCCAAACGAATACGATCAACAACAATTTTCCCAGCTTATTGGGGTTTTACGGCTTTATTTTACGCAATTAGACTCAAATGTAGCTTTACAAACAGATGGTATCAGTCTATTAAAATTACCCACATCAGGGTACAATTTACCGAATGGTACTGTATTTCAGGTAGGTGAAAACTTAAAGATTGTTGTACCCTATATTTCTTACTTATATGGAGTTTCAGCCACAGCTAGTGTGGGGACAGTAACGGTTACCATAATATGATAAATTATTTTACAAGGCATTTATGAGCTTCTTTGACAGTCTAATTGATACATCAACATATCAGGCACAAAGTCTTGCTAAAGCAATGGATGCTCCACAGGGAGTTCCTATGCCAGCAGCTCAAGCTATGGCAAAGGGCGGCCTGGCAGATGCAAACAGTCAAATTGAACAAGTTCAAATAATGAAAGTAATTGCTAATTACTTTAAAAATAAAGGCTTACCAATAGAACTAGCAATGAAGGGTGTTCAAAAAGAAATTGCTAATGGATTGCAACTTATTCCATTTGAAAGTTCGGTAATGGGTATGAAAGACCTTGGTCAAGGTACAGCTCAGGTTCATTTTTTTACCGTTGGAACAATGAGAGATCTGGCAAATGACATGCGCTATTTCTATAAGTATTTAAAAAATAAAGGCATTAATACGGTTTATGACACAATTCCAGCGCCAATTACGATAGAAGTATTTCAAAAACTAGGCGCTCGCATTGAAAAGTCAGACAACCCAAAGTACAAGTTTAAGGCAAGCATATGAGCGTAGTTGCGCTTAGAGATACGTCTCTGTTAGAACAGAGAGTAAATACTTTATATGAAGCTGTTATTGCTCAACCCCAGATTCAGTGCGAAGAAAAGCACCATTTTGGGCCAAATATTTATATCAAAGAAGTAACTATGCCAGCTGGTACTTTGATTATTGGCAAACACCATCGGATGGATCACCTTTGTAATATGGTGTCTGGTCGCATGAAAATTTTGCAAGAAGACGGCACAACCAAAGAATTAGTAGCGCCAATAACGTTTATGGCTAAGTCAGGCAGAAAAGTGGCTTACATTATAGAAACAGTAGTTTTTCAAAATATCTACTCAACTTCTGAAACAGATATAGAAAAGCTAGAAAATATGTGTGTAGATAACTCAAAACCTCTACTAGAGGGAGGGAAATAATATGTCATTTGTTGCTTTTGCTGCAACCGTTGGTGGAGGCTCTGCTCTTCTTGGTGGGGCAATGATTGGTGCTGGCATAGGAGGAGCTTATTCTGCTATTACAGGGGATGGCGATATTTTAAACAGTATGCTCACAGGCGGTCTTATTGGTGGCGCTGGCGCTGCTGGTCTTGGCGCTATGGGTGTTGGTAGCGCTACTACTGCTGGTGGATTAACTGCTGCCTCTGTTCCAAGCGTAGCAGGAAGCGCAGCTTTAGGTAGTGCTGCTCCTGTTGCTACTGGCGCTACTGGAGTTGGTGGATTAACTGCTGCCTCTGTACCAAGTGTGGCAGGAAGCGCAGCTTTAGGCGGTGCTACTGCTGCTGCTCCTGTTGCTACTGGAGTTGGTGGATTAACTGCTGCCTCTGTTCCAAGCGTAGCAGGAAGCGCAGCTTTAGGTGCTACTGGAGCTGGTAGTACTGCAGCTGGATTGACAGGAAGTCAAATGCTTGGTTATGGTTTAGCTGGAACAACAGCCTTACAATTACTAGGCAATCAAAACCGTTCAACCGCTGGCGGTGGTTATAAAGAAGACGAATACGATAAACGTTTAAAAGGTTACAAACTAAGTCCTAACTATCAGGCTTACGAGGCTCCAAGACCTAACCCATACTACAGACCTGCCTATGCAGCTGCTGGTGGCGTAATGAATTCATTTGACGATGAAGCTGGTAGAGATATGGCTGGTGGTGGCATGACCAGCTTAGGCGGCTATTCCGATGGCGGCAGAATGTTAAAAGGTCCTGGCGATGGGATGTCTGACTCTATTCCTGGTGTTATTGGTGGTAAACAACCTGCTCGGTTGGCTGATGGGGAGTTTGTAGTTCCTGCTGATGTGGTGTCGCATTTAGGCAACGGATCTACCGATGCTGGCGCAAAACGCTTATATAGCATGATGGACAATATTCGCCAAGCTCGTACAGGTAAAAAGAAACAAGCCCCACAAGTTAATGTTGATAAATATTTGCCTGTTAAAAAAGCATCTGGCGGTATAGCTGGTTATGCTAATGGTGGCACAGTTAGGTATGCTAATGGTGGTGAGATTTCAAGCGTGTATGAGGCGTATTTAGGTCGTACCCCAAGCGCTGCGGAGATTAAATCATGGCAAGATACTGGTGCTTCATACGACACTATTTCCAGAGGAATTCGTAATTCCGAAGAAGGAAAAACATATGCGTCAAACCCAGCTAATGCAGAAAAAATAGTTACTTCTATTTATCAAGATCAAGTAGGTCGTGCACCAGATGCGGATGGCTTAAAGTTTTGGTCTGAGTCGTTAGCTAAAGGTGCGCCATTAGAACAAATATCACAAGGTATTAACCAATCTATTGAAGGTCAGAACTATGACACTCAATACATTACTAGCCTTTATCGTCAGAACTTAGCTCGTAATCCAGAGCAAGCTGGTTATCAGTATTGGTTGTCTGAAGCTCAAGGTGCTGGGTATACACCAAAAGAAATTGAAGCTATCTTAAAACAGGCAGCAACTCCAGAACAAGCTAAAAACAATATAACTCCAGGTCAAAATGCTACACAAATGCAATTAGCTGCGTTAGAGGCCGATCCTTATGGTGGTCGTTACGCAACTAAGAGTATTTATGACTTATTGCCTGATGCAGCCAATGTATCAACAATTGGCAATCAAAGAGCGCAGTTTGTAAATCCAGTAACACAGCAACCTTATGTTACAAACTCTGGTCAAGGTACTTGGGCACAAAAAATAGGGGCAGATGTATTAAACGTGCCACAGGTGCAAGCAGCTATTAAGGTTGCTCGTGATAATGGAACACTCAATCAAACAGGTTACGATGCATTAATAACTGATTTAAATGCCGCTAAAACAATGGATCAAACAAGAGCTGCGCTTGCAAAACCACAAGGTCAAGTTGTTATTGATGCTATTTATGGACAACAAACTGGCGAAGATATAAATCTTGCTGCAGCGCAAAAAGAGGCAGTAGGACGCCAAGGAGTGTTATCAGCGCAAGATCCTGGATATTATCAATCTAATCCAACGCTAAGTGCTGCATATCAACAGGCTGGTTTAACTGTTCCAATGAACTATGGTGCTTATCAGGGCGTTGATACTCGCACGGGTCAAGCTAATGTAGTAACTCCACAGAACGTTCAAAATCAACAAAATCAACTATTAAATACTTTAAATAGAAATGATCCGTCCAGAACGTCATACCAGCCTATTAATCGTGGTATAGCTAATATGCCACCTTCTGTGCAAGACCCTTATTCTGACGCAGGTTTAAAGTTTTTGTATGAAAATATGATGAACCAATATGGGCCACCACCAGCTGATTTTGTTAACCCAGCCACTTTTGTGTCTAATAAACCTTATGTTTACAGACCACCAGCGCCAGACAATTTAATTTTAAATACTCCAATTCCTGATGCCTCAAAAGTTGTTCCTGCAGATGCTGTTGGCGCTGCTCCTGCAGCTGTTGTAAGTGAACGAGCAGGTGGTTTGCTGGCTATAAATCGTAAAAAACGAGCTAAAACTAAGCCTAGAAAAGGGTTACTGGCGGCATGAAACTAACTGTTCAATTGGTCAATGTAGCGCAGTTCCACCAAACTTGGGCGTTGGTTGAAGAGTTATTTGCCAAAGCAACTAAACAAGACAGTGATGACTACACTTTAGACCAGATTAAGGGTTTACTGGCTAGTGGTTCATGGGTATTATTAGTAGCCACAGATGAAGAAAACGTCATCCACGGTGCCGCCGCTATTAACTTTTATAATATGCTTAACTATCGGGTTGGGTTTATTACTGCAATGGCTGGTAAAGCAATTGTAAATGAAGATGTTTATGGGCAAGTTTGTAGCTTTATAAAAGCAAATGGGGCTACCAGAGTTCAATGCGCTGCTAAAGAGTCAGCAGCAAAGTTATACAAACAAGTTGGCATGCAAGAGCGTCACATTATTATGGAAACTAAATTATGAGCTTTTTAAAATCTAAATTTAACGGTTGGGCTCCTGACGGTACACGTACTCCTTTTATGGGTGGTGGCGGTAGTGGTGGGGGTCCAAGCCAAAACACTACGGTAACCTCAAATATCCCTGAGTATGCGAAGCCGTATGTAACGAATATGTTTGAGGCAACTCAGCAGCAGTTGTTTACTGGAAATAAGACCCCAGAAGGTGGTTATAATATTACTGGGTTTCGTGGGTATCAACCATACAGCGGTGATGTAGGGGATTATTACGCTGGATTTTCTCCGCTTCAACAACAAGCTCAGTTTGATGCTGGTGCAATGCAGCAACCAGGTCAGTTTGCTTTAGGTAGTGGATTAACAGGCGCAGCTGGTATGAGATCGCTTCAGGCTGGAAATCAATATGCCCAAAATGTAACAAATAAACAAAGAGTAGATGCTTCTGGTAAAC
>Ga0114974_10003602_pt1 | contig 11653 bp, 7 predicted proteins | sample S_130206_EF_Meta_FD_87318 | JGI IMG/M metagenome (GOLD analysis project Ga0114974, IMG submission 87318) | Freshwater microbial communities from Lake Simoncouche, Canada to study carbon cycling - S_130206_EF_MetaG | ecosystem: Environmental > Aquatic > Freshwater > Lake | place: Lake...
CGTATTTTCTTTAGGATTAATGGTGTTTTCGATAATAACGGTAAATTTTCCCGTTTGTGGAACATGTAACAATGTCAATGTTTCAAAAGTTTGCACATAGGCATCCGATGATAACTCACCATCGTTTACTACAACGCGCTTTAGCGTGAGCTTTTCCCCATGTAACACCAAATCTTTGCAACTATTTTGACTTGCCGCATGTCGCTCAAAGATTAATGTGGAAATCACCTGCGTGGCTTCTTCATTAAGTAAAAAATGTAGATTCACACTGTGGATAATAAAATTGGGAACCGTGTAATCTTTTAGATAAATTGTTTTAGGGTTTTGAGTTGTCATGGTGTTATTTTCGTAAAAATGAATGAATATTTAGTGTAATGTCATGTATCAATTACACTTCTCGATAACTCGCGCACGCACTCGCGGTTTCCCACAACGCCACTTCCGTGACTTGAAAACCACTTGCCTGCAAATGTGTAAAAATCATTTTACTGAGCACCTCAGCTGTAGGATGCTCATCTAATACTAAAAACCGTTCATTATTTAGAATTAATGCGGGAATAATTGGATCATCTTTATGGAGTAGAAAATTATGATCTAGATGTTTATTCACATAGGTTTCCACGCACTCTTTGACATCTGAAAAATCACACACCATACCCTGATTATCTAGCGTATCATGCGTAATTGAAATGGCCGCTTTTACGCTATGCCCGTGCAGGTTTCGACATTTCCCACCGTGGTTCATTAATCGATGACCATAACAAAAATAAACTTCTTTGGTAATTGTAAACATTTCTCAACCCTTAATTGTTTTAATAATGGCCGCAATCTCATAATGATTCGCCGATGTGCTAGGTGCAACACGCGTGACTTCAATAAAAGCAGTTAATGCTGCATTGACCAAATATTGGGGTGTAATCTGAATTTCTATGGCCTTTCCGACCTCAAAAGCATGCTGAGCGATAAAAGATACACCCGAACCACTAAGCGAAGTACATTGCGCAGCATAAAATGAGGCTGAATTGACTAAACGATATTGCATTTCACAATCGACACTCATACGCATATAAGCGCGTTTCTCAGCGAATTCCATGATTTTTTTCTCGTCTAAAGATGAATACCTAAAATTTTACTATAAAATGGACATTTATATTTTTTTACCTTGTCACTTTTGAGATGCTTACATGAAAAAAACCGTTGTTTTAACTGGTATCACTACAACTGGAACCCCCCATTTAGGTAATTATGTCGGTGCTATTCGCCCAGCGATTAGCATGAGCAAAGACGATAATATTACGCCATTTTATTTTCTTGCTGATTATCATGCATTAATTAAATGTCAAGAACCTGATCGTGTTCGTCAGTCGAGTTTAGAAATTGCAGCAACCTGGTTAGCGTTAGGACTTGATACCGAAAATGCCGTTTTTTATCGCCAATCCGATATTCCTGAAACGCTAGAGCTAACATGGTTACTCACTTGCGTAACCTCTAAAGGTTTAATGAATCGCTCTCATGCGTATAAAGCAGCCGTTGCAGAAAATGAAACCACAGCTGAAAATGATCCTGATAAAGGCATCACAATGGGCTTATTTAGTTATCCCGTGTTAATGGCTGCCGATATTTTATTATTTAACGCAAGCAAGGTGCCCGTTGGCAAAGATCAACAGCAGCATATTGAAATGGCGCGTGATATTGGCGCACGGTTTAATCATATTTACGGTGAGCATTTTACACTTCCCCAAGCTGTAATTGATGAAAAAGGTGCCATATTAGCCGGTTTAGATGGTCGCAAAATGAGCAAAAGCTATCAAAATACCATTCCTTTATTTGAGCCAGAAAAAAAACTCAAAAAGTTGATTAATAAAATTAAAACGAACTCACTTGAACCGGGTGATCCAAAAGACACTAGCGATTGTACTTTATTTAGTTTATATCAAGCCTTTGCAACGCCTGATGAGGTCGCGCAAGTTCGCCAACGCTACGTTGAAGGTATCAGTTGGGGTGACATGAAATCGGTATTATTTGAAAAAATCAATACTGAAATCACACCCGCACGTGAACGCTACGAAACACTTTTAGAAAAACCTACGCATATTGAAGAACAATTACAAGAAGGCGCAAGAAAAGCTCGGGCAATTAGTGCACCATTCATTGCAAAACTTCGTGATGCAGTTGGTATTTCCACTTTTTCTGCAAAATAAACGTGAATACATCTTTTGTGTAGACGTTAATATCAAAGCGATTAGAGACAACCTTGCCTTGATAGACTGGGGAGGTTGTCAAATATTTGCTATACTGTCATTCTTATTTTTACTAGTGCTTTCAATCACATTATTTCCATGCTTTCTTTTTCGTCTGTTTCTGTCAGTGCACCTGCTCGGTTGCACATGGGTTTTTTAGATTTAAGTGGTTCGCTGCAACGGCATTTTGGCAGTATTGGCGTAGCACTCAATGAGCCTGTTACCCATCTAGTTATGAAACATGCCCCGCAACGCAAAATCACTGGCATCGAAAATAATCGCCTTGATAAATATCTCACCTTATTTTGTAATGTTCTTGGTGTGCCCGATACACTTCACATTGAATTAACTCACGTTATTCCTTCGCATATCGGACTAGGCTCAGGCACCCAAATGGCAATAGCGATAGGGGCTGGGCTGAATGCTTTTTATAATTTAAATTTAAGTGTGCGAGACATTGCTGCGTTGATGGATCGGGGTTTGCGCTCGGGCATTGGTATTGGCGTTTTCGAGCAAGGTGGCTTTGTTGTAGATGGTGGACGAGGTGTTAACACAGTGACGCCACCTATGCTTGCACATTTTAATATCCCTGAAAATTGGCGATTTATTCTTGTTTTTGATAAACGTGGTCAAGGTCTACATGGTGCTGCTGAAATTGATGCATTTAAAAGCCTTCCCCCTTTTCCACGCGCACAAGCCGAGCGTCTGAGTTATTTACTTTTGATGCAAGCGCTACCTGCTATTGCAGAAAGCGATTTAAATCGATTTGGTGACGTGATTACGGAATTACAACGCACTGTAGGTGAACATTTTTTGCCCGCACAAGGCGGTATTTTTACAAGTCAAGATGTGGCAAAATCCATGCAATTTTTTGCAGATGCTGGCGCAGTTGCTATTGGTCAAACGTCTTGGGGGCCAACGGGATTTTGTTTAGTAGGTAACGAAGATATCGCGCAACAATTAGTCCAGCAAGCACTATCCCTTTTTGCGTCCACTCCATTAGAATTTCGCATCGTTAGCGCCCGAAATCGCGGTGGCGAAATTATTATTACCTAACCCATTACATTCAAGGAAACTTCAGGATATGTTAAGAATTGGACAAGGCTACGACGTACATCGTTTTAATGACGGCAACGAAATTATTTTGGGGGGCGTTACCATTCCTTATGAGAGAGGCCTTGAAGCGCATTCAGATGGGGATGTCGTTTTACATGCACTTTGTGATGCCCTACTCGGTGCACTTGCTATGGGCGATATTGGTAAACATTTTCCAGACACAGATGCTGCTTTCAAAGGCGCCGATAGTCGCGTTTTATTGCGTCATGTTTACGCTTTAATCAAAGCGAAAAACTACTGTTTAGGAAATGCAGACATTACGATTATTGCACAAGCACCCAAAATGCTCCCGCACACACCTAAAATGTGTGAAAACATTGCAAGCGACTTAGAAGTCAATATAGATCAAATTAATGTTAAAGCCACAACAACAGAAAATTTGGGATTTGAAGGACGTAAAGAAGGTATTGCAGTGCAAGCGATTGTTTTGCTAACGCAGAAAAATAACTAAATATCAAAAGGCAACAAAATTGCCATAATTTAGCTTAAATCACAGCAATCTGACTTTTCGATTATCTATTCAACAATTAGGTAATAGTCAAGTTGTGAGTGGACTGCTTACAATCCTTTTTTAATCTAAATTAATTGATAATACTCGCCCTAAATATCCCTGCACTATTTTCAAGTAGTGTAAAATTCTTTTTTGCACGGGTAATGGCGGTATAAATCAATTTAGGTGTCAGTACAAGATTCGCGCTGTCTGGTAGTGCTAACACAACGTGACTAAACTCAGAGCCTTGCGACTTATGCACCGTCATCGCAAAAGCCGTTTCCACCTGTGATAAACGCAGTGGTGATACCCAGCGAATAGCCGCATCGCTTTGAGGATTGGTATCAATAAACGCAACTTGCAGTTTACCGTCTGTGTTTTTTAGCGTGATACCAATATCGCCATTCATAAGATTGAGATTGTAATCATTACGCGTCACCATAATGGGGCGACCTTCGTACCATATTTTCGTCGAGCCAAACAGCCATTGCTCAATTCTATCATTCACACTTTCCACGCCCCAGTGACCTTGCCGCGTCGCGCATAACACTTGAAACGTATCAAACGCTTTTAAAACACCCAGCGCCCATTCATCAAAGAGATTTACTTCTCTAGGTCTATTTTTGATTTGCGCAATATAATCACGGTAACTGCCAAGTTTTTCACTATATGTAGATACCAATTCACGAAGTTGATTATCGTCTTGTATTTTGAGTAAATCGGGGTAGGTTATCCCTTCAATAATAGCTCGAACCTCATCTACTTTGCCATCATTAACTGCTTTCGCTAAATTGCCAATACCGCTATCTTTACCAAATCGATAACTATGCTGCAGCATGACTGTTTGCTGATTTACTGGAGAGCCTTGTTGAGATGATTCTTTTAATTCTTCTCCAGTACAATCCAAAATCCACTGTCGTGTGCTGGAATCATAGGCTTTATCTTTATTAGTGCCTAAGCATAAATTTCCCAGCACATAACCCGGTTCGACGGACGATAATTGGTCTTTATCACCAAGCAAAATCAACTGCGTATTTTCTTGCAATGCGTCAACTAGCGCAGCCATCATCTCCAAATCAATCATGGAGGCTTCATCGACAATGACGATATCGGCCACTAACGGATTGTTGGCATTATATTGGTATAAACGGGTATTAGGGCGACTACCAAGCAGTCGATGCAATGTACTTGCTTTGCGTGGAATATATTGGCTAATCTCAGGAGGAATAATCTCTTTCATACTTGCTAAGGCAACACCGATGGATTCATTCACACGATTAGCGGCTTTTCCTGTCGGCGCGGCAAGCAAAATAAGTGGCTGATGCGTAGGCGATTGGACTTGACTTCGCTCAATGGCGAGTGCAAGCAATTTAGTTAACGTCGTGGTTTTACCTGTGCCCGGACCACCAGTGATAATACTAAACCGTGAACGCAACGCTAAGGCACACGCTATCTTTTGCCAATCGGGTGTTTCTTTATTGTTTTGAAATAAAGTGTTGAGTCGCGAAAAAATGTTTTTAGGTAGCGCTTCTGCGCGGTATTGCGCAAGGGTTTCTATTTTGTTATCGACAGTTTGTTGATAACGCCAATAACGGCGCAGATAAAGTCGTTGATGGACTAGATCCCAAACTAGCGGTGAATTCCCCTCACCTTTACTCACCAAGCTAGATTGCCCTAAAACCGTATCGAGATTCGTATTTTCTAAATAAGTTTTTAATAGAGCAACATCTTCGCTAGTCGTTTCATCAAAAGGCAACAGCGCCTCAGCGGGTTGTTCAAATAGTGTTTTTAAATCCAGATATACATCACCTTGGTTTAAACGATAACTGACCAGCGCTCCAAGTAATAAAAGACTGTCACTAGCGTGAGCATCTTCTTCACGCAGAAACTTGGCAAAAGCTACATTCAAATGCGTGAAGGCATTGCGTTCAACTAAATCCGATAAAAAATCAAAAAGTGATTGTGTCATGGCGTTTACTCCTTCCCTGCAATAGCATTTGAAAATAAGCAATCGAGTTGCTCAATAAATTCGCGTGAAGGTTTATCAAACACACTTCGATTTCCGCGCAAAAACAAATACACCGCCCCGCCAAGATGCGTATCGAAATCGTAAGCATCACCTAATCGAATTTTGAGTAGTCGATGCAGTGCCAGTAAATACAGGACATATTGCAAATCATAACGATGCTCAAGCATGGTTTGACTTAAATTGGCATCTGAATAATAAGCCGAGCTATCACCAAGACAGCTAAATTTATAATCCACCACGTAATATTGCTCGTTGTGGACAAATACCAAATCGATAAACCCTTTGAGCAGGCCATGGAGTTGATTTTTTGCCAGCGCGGGGCGTGATTGATTGGCAAACGTGTGTTGTCGTATTAACGCATCTAATTTTTCAACATCCACGTTTTCAGCGCCAATTAAAAACTCCAACTCGCTTTTGTATTGCACAGAATCTAAATCACACAATCGAACGCCTTGCCCCGCTACGAGATCCATCTTTAACCAATCTTGCAAAGCGGTTTGCAAAATGGCTTTTTTGTCTTCTGTCCACGTTTTCGCCGTAAATAAATGACCAATCAATTGCTGTTGAAAACCTTCATTTTGCGCAACCTGTTTAAAACCTTGATGGGCACATTGCTCTAAAAGTGAATGCACCAGTACACCCGGAGCAGCCCCTTTTGGGAGCGTATGAATAGAAAGTCCTGATACCTTGGGTAATTCACCGTCGTCAATATCATCCACTTGAGCATCTTCTTGCGCAGTTTCGATTTCGTCAGGAAGTCGTCTTGCTGATTGTTGATGCGAAAAAGAGAGTGAACTGTAACTCGCTACCCACCAATCATCAGGAATGTAGTTTGTCGATTCTAATGCGTTTGCTAACGGTAGGGCGCTTATTGTTTTATCAATATAAAAATCAGAAGTAACTTTAGGTAAATCGACAATTTGAATATCATCGCAATCTGCTTTGGTTTCTATAAGGTGTTGACGCAATGCACCCGCAGGAGTTCCCGCTTGCCAACCGAGTAAATGCCCGATTGCCGTAAACTCTAGCTGGCAAGCTTTCCCATTTCCTTTTTTAATGGGAGCAACCCCTAGCCAACACGCATACATCGCCCGCGTAACCGCCACATAAAATAGACGTAAATCTTCACGCAAACGCTCTTCGTCGCTGGTTTGAATTAAACTGCTGTCATCCTCTTTTTCTTCTCTAAAGCCACACGCAAAGGGCAGAAAAACCAACGGATACTCAAGGCCTTTAGATTTGTGAATGGTGACGATTTTGATTAAATCGGCATCACTTTCAAGACGCACAATGGTTTCATCGCCGCCTTGAGTGTGTGCTTTGAAAATTAGCTCGGCTAAATGCCGAATCAGCGCGTGTTGACCTTCAAGTTTGGGACTGTCTTGCTGGAGACTTTCAGCTAAATGCAAAATATTGGTTAATTGTCGCTCACTGTCATGACTGCTCTCTTGGACATTATGGAGTTGATAATCGTGCAGCAGTGCATGAATCGTGGAGAGTATCCCCTCTTTTTGCCAGCGACTGTGATAGGCAATAAACCGTTCAACATGACTTTCCCATGTCATTTCATCTAGCACTAATTCATGCAGTTGCTCGTATGTAAAGCCAAATGTGGCGGTACTCAGTGCCGCACGTACCTTGCGCTCATCACGCGGCGCGGCAAACGCATCAAGCCAAATCAAGACATCACGCGCTTGCGGAGACTGATAAACGCTATCACGCTCCGACAAATAAATACTGCGTATGTTGCGCTGACGCAGAGCATGTCGCATCACATCCGCTTCACGTCCCGTTCTCACTAAAATGGCAATATCCGATGGTTTTACTGGTCGAAGTTTTCCATCTTGTTCAAATCCCGTCGACTCGGAATTAAGCAGCGCCACAATCTCACTTGCCGCTACTTGCGCCATGTCTTTTTGGTATTGACTGCTAGTAATAGCCTCATCAGATGCCCAATGCCAAAACGTCAGAGGCGAGGCTTTTTCTCCATTGACCGTCCAAATATCATCACGCCCTTTTGCGACTACAGGAAGAAATGGCAAGGGATTGGTTTCATTTTCTTTAAATCGAAAAGCCCCTAGTTCGTTTTTATCGCCATGCAGAAAAATTTGATTGATAGCAGAAATTAACGATTGGGTAGAGCGGAAATTCGTCCCAAGCGTGTGATGATGTCCCGTTGTTGCCTCACGCGCCTCCAAATAGGTGTGAATATCTGCCCCGCGAAATGAGTAAATGGCTTGCTTAGGATCGCCAATCATAAACCAGGCTACTGGCTGTGCATGGTCTTGTGGCTGATAGATTTTTGAGAAAATGCGATATTGAACTGGATCGGTATCTTGAAATTCATCGATTAACGCAATCGGGTATTGCTCTCGAATCACACTCGCTAGACGCTGCGCGTTCTCTCCTTTATCCAGCGCATAATCAAGACGGTTAATCATATCGTTAAACGTCATGCACGCTAGCGTTTGTTTTTCGTGTTCATAACGATTGCGCATCCATTGGATAGCATGGCGATGGATGGCTTGTTTAAATCTAGTATCGATAGATTTTTGTTCTTCAAGATAATTTACATAATCATCGATGGCACTGAAAGCGAAAAAGGTAAATTGTTCTGATTGTATTTTATGGGCTTTAACCAATCCATTGATAAGTTTTTCTGCACCAAATCGTTGCAGATCTTCCTTTTTATCAAACTCATGTTTATTTTCTGCCCAACGATTGATGTGTGAAAGTTTTTGAGCGAACGTCTTTTTATTATATGACGTACCATTCAACCAACCTTCTTCTGACGCTTTTATCAATAGCGTATTAATACCATCTGCTTGATCCAACCATAATTGCTTAGCTTTCGTTTCGTGCTCTTTGCGTATTTTTTCCCACGCATCTATAACTTTAAAAATATCAACTAGGTCTGGTAAATTTGCCGATAACGGTAATTTTTCTATTTGAAATAAGGCAGACTTAATGGCTTTTAATAGCCCATCAGGCGATGTGGCAATTTTGCTGAGAATTAACTGGCACTGTGGTTTGCTTAACCCATAAAAATGTATCCGCCAATAATCGGTAACGACTTTATTTAAGAGCTCTATTTCATTGATGAGGACGTCTTGCAAAAATGGACTTAAACTGTCAAACGCATGTTGTTGGAGCATTTTTTTGCACCAACCATGAATCGTATAAATCGCTGATTCATCCATAAAGTTAGCCGCGACATCAATGCGTTTTGCGCAACCAAGCCACTCCATTTGAGGATACTTATCACGCAAAATACGCAAAAAATCGTCTTTATCAATGACATCAGCAGGCGCTCTAAAATACTGCGCTGCTTCACTGAGCCTTGCTCGAATACGATCGCGCAACTCTTTTGTCGCCGCATCGGTAAAGGTCACCACTAAAATATTAGCCGGACTTAATTCTCGCTGAAATGCTAGCGCACCACTAAGGATTAATCGCACATAAAGTGCCGCAATCGTATATGTTTTACCCGTACCGGCACTGGCTTCAATTAAATGCGAACCCGACAGAGGAAGAGTCAAAATGTCTAATTTATTCATTGTGCAACCTCCATGATATGGGTAAACATGTGACGATAGAGGTCTTCTGCCAATGCTTCAAATTTTTTTGACGACTTCATGTCGTCAAAACTGGGGTAAAAACGCTGTAAATACGCATCTTGCTCTAATTCACCAAAAATATTGAAGCCCCCCTCATAGACTGATTTCGCTTTTTCTAATTCCAACTTGGGCAAATAAGCAAATGAAGCTCTAACAGCTATCGGTAAAGGTTGTTGCAAACCTTGTTGCCATTTTTCTAGTAATTCTTTGAGATAATGTTCTGCTTCTTTTTGTGTCAATATAGGAATTTGACACACGGTATCCGACCCAACAATGATAGATTGCAAAGGGTTTTGCGTTGCACAAAGCAGCAAATGATTGACCCAATGATGGCAGAAATTGTGATATTTAATAACACCTTTTGACTGGAGAGTTTGTGCTGTACAAACAATCAAGGCGTGCTCATTGCCATTTTGTCTAAGGGCATTGAATTGACCAGACAGTTGCACTGTGACGCCATTGGCTAAGCTAAATTCTTGCTTTATATTGATGGGTTCGCAGACCGTTGGCCATTGCTCCAAATGAGTCTGATACGTTAGCCAAGCTGATTTAACCGGATTCACCATGTCATCAAACGTAATTTCTTTAAAGTGACCCAGCGGGAACAATCCTTGCCCATTCATTTTGGTTTGTTGTTTTTCAAAAAAAGCATCCAAATGATCCATTTTTGCATCACTGGCTTTTAATGCAGACAATAGTTCATCACGAAATTGATATTGCTCTAAATGATTAAAATCAAACGGTTCATCATCATTGCGAAGTTCCTCTGCACTATCTTCAAAATTAAATTTCAACGTGTGCATACAATACGTTTTCACAGGGGCTCTCAAAAAACGCCCTAACGCAATAATCGGTAACTGCAGGTGAGCATCAGCGACAGCGGTTTTTGTTGTCACGCTATTGGGTTTCACTTGATTTTGCGCAAACCACTCATTTGCATACGTGAATAGCCGTGTATCACGCTCTTTTTCAATATAGCGCAGACTAAACGGTTGCAGAGGATGTTCTAGGGTAATGGCGTTAATAAGTGATCCATTTTTAGCTTCACTTAAACACCACGATTTGCTAATCGTTTCACGAAGTTGGCTGATTAGCACCGAAGGCGGAATCACCGTATTATCGCGAATACTGCGACCTACCCAACTGATATAGAGTTGTTTGCGAGCGGATAACAACGCTTCTAAAAAGACATATTGATCATCTTGCCGACGTGAACGATCCCCTGGACGGTAATGATTAGGTGCGCTCATTAAATCAAAACTTTGTGGTGCTTTATTACGAGGAAAATCGCCATCATTCATCCCTAAAATACACACCACGGGAAAGGGAATCGAGCGCATAGGCATCAATGTACAAAAATTCACTTTGCCTGTGAGAAATATTTTTTGAAATCCGGGTTCATCAAAACTCGACAACCACGTTTCTTTCACAATCTCTGCCGATAATCTATCGCTTGTATCCTCACCTAATTTCGCCAAGATGCAACTCTGTTGCCATCTAGCCAGCGAAACAGTAAGTGTATCGAGTGTTTTACGCTCTTTATCCTCGGTGGCTAAGAAGAAATCCTCAAGGAGTTTCGGTAATAAAGTAAACCACTGCTCTGCACTGTGATTGGTATTGAGTAATTTTGCATAGTGTTCGAGTTTTTCAAGTAGCGCATACACACTGCCTAAACATTTTGCTTCAATGCCGCCAATTTCCTCATAAGGCTCAATATCTCTAAAGGCCTCACCTACGCCTACCGCATAACCGAGCAACATACGTTTAAAGCCAAATTGCCACGTATTTTCATTTAAGCCGTCCTGCATAGCTAAATTTTTGCGATGCGCTTCATCCACGCCCCAACGCACACCCGCTTGCGTCGTCCATTGCTGAAGTCGTGGCAAGGCAGTTTCTTCGAGTCCAAAACGTGAGCGAATAGCGGGTACTTCAAGTAGCCATAAAATTTCACTTGCGCCAAAACGCGAACGCGGTAGATCTAGCAAATACTCTAATGCCACGAGTAATGTATTTTCACCACGCTGTTCTTGATCAGTTAGACTGTAGGGGATTTCACGTTTATCTTTATTAGCAGTAGACTTTTCATGTTTATTCTTTTCTTGAAATCGACCAAATACTGCGTGAATATGCGGTGCATACTGATTAATATCCGGCACCATGA
>Ga0114974_10003604_pt1 | contig 11652 bp, 9 predicted proteins | sample S_130206_EF_Meta_FD_87318 | JGI IMG/M metagenome (GOLD analysis project Ga0114974, IMG submission 87318) | Freshwater microbial communities from Lake Simoncouche, Canada to study carbon cycling - S_130206_EF_MetaG | ecosystem: Environmental > Aquatic > Freshwater > Lake | place: Lake...
AATCTTAAAAATATGCAGGACTTTCTCAAAGACAAAGATGTTGTAAAGCAATATTGGCCTGAACGATTAGAAGTAGTGGTCACCATGCCCAGGTCTGCCAACGGGAAAATACAAAAAGCTGTATTAAGACAGCAACTCTTGAATTCATCAATTTAAAAAACTCATGATAGAAGCCCAATACACAGTTACCGATCACATCGCGGTGATTACCTTGCACAACCCACCGGTCAACGGTCTTGGATTTGAATTACGAAAATCTCTTTTAGAAAAACTCAATCGCGCCCATTCCGATAAGGATGTTCAAGCCATTCTTTTAATAGGTGCTAATGATGTGTTTTGTGCAGGCGCAGACATTCGGCAGATGAATACACAACAATATTGGACGTACCCTAGAACGATTGATCTGGCCAAGGTGTTAGACAATATACCCAAATTGAGCGTTGCCATTATTGGGAAATTTGCAATGGGTGGCGGCATGGAGCTAGCACTGGGGTGCCATTACCGTATGTGCTGGAGCAACAGTAAATTGGCGCAACCCGAAATCAATTTAGGACTGTTACCAGGCGGTGGTGGTGTTTTGCGATTGCCGCGTTTGTTAGGGCTTGAAACGGCTTCGCATATGTTGCTCAATGGACAAACGGTTAACGGTGAGGCCGCTCTCAAAATAGGGTTGGTTGACGCATTGGCACCCCAGAGCACACAACAATTTTTACTCGATAGTGGATTAGCATGGACCCGCAAACTTCTCAACGAAGCTTATCCTTTGCGGCGCATCTGCGAAATGAGCATTCAATCAGATAACAGCGAAAATTTGTTCAATGAATTAAAGAAAACCTATTGCAAACCCAGCGCTGGACTTGCGCCACGCGTCATCGTTAACAGCCTAGAACAAGTGATGGTTAAAAGTTTTGAAGAGATGCACATTGTCAGCGATCAAGCCACGGCACAACTCATGTCGAGTGTTGAGTCAGAAGCCTTGCGGTATTTATTTTTTGCGCAAAGAGATGCCTTAAAAGTTGACCATGCGGTAACCCAGTCGATTAAAAAATTACTATCAATTCATTGGTGCGGTGCAAACGATGAAAAATGTCTGGATTTCCTTCAGAAAAATTCAATTCAATGTGAATATATTTCTTCAGACATCAACCATGATGCATCTTCGTTAGGCAGTGATGTCTTAATTCGTTCACATAACCATTCAAATTTAGTTGAATTAGTAACTGAACACCAAAACCACCCCACCACTAATCAGCTGATCAAAGAATTAAAACATCAAAATAAAATTCCTATTTATTCGAAACGCATGTCCAGCAGTTTGATTCAACCAATGCTCGAAGCCTTTTTAAATTCCTACAAAGATTTACTACACAAAGGTCTTGATGCACAACAATTTCAACAAAACTTGCATCTGTGGGGATTTGAGTTGACGATGCCAACATCGCCAGTCCAACCCTGCGATGGCCAATCCAGTATTAGTTTTGAACAAGCAATGCAAGCCATGCTCAAATCCATTGTTCAACAAGGTACCCAATTAATCAGCCTTGGACATGCGCTTCACAAGTCTGACCTCGATTTGGTTTGGGTTTGTGCCTATCGTTTTCCCGCATTTCTAGGGGGACCTTTTTTTAAAGCTCAATCTGCATCTTGAATTGACCAAGCCTTTGCTACAATCAAACCAAAAGTGAACGACCGTTCTTTTTTATCTAATTCTTAGAGGATCCCATATGAGTGCAGATTACAAAGTTCAAGGCGACATCGCCATCATCATTCTCAATAATCCACCCATGAATGGGTTGGGTCTATCAACGCGCCAAGGGATTGTCGATGGATTAAATAAAGCCGTTGCAGACGCCAAGGTCAAAGCGGTCGTCATCACGGGCGCAGGCAAAGCATTTTCAAGTGGCGCAGATATCAAAGAATTTGGAACACCCAAAGCCATTCAAGAACCGCATTTAATTAGCGTCATCAATGCCATCGAAAACAGCACTAAACCCGTGGTTGCAGCCATGCACAGTGTCACCATGGGCGGTGGACTCGAATTAGCCCTTGGGTGTCATTACAGAGTTTGCGCGCCTGGTTGTGATATTTCTTTTCCAGAAGTCAAACTTGGTTTGATTCCTGGTGCAGGTGGTACGCAGCGTTTACCGCGTGTATTAGGTGTTGAGCCTTCGGTCAATTTAATCGCCAGTGGCGAAACAATCAAAAGCGATATGTTGGCCATGCTTCCAGGTCAAAAATTATTTGATCAAATGGCCAGCGCCCCCGACAAACTGATGGATGAAGCGCTTGCATTTGCTCAATCCGTTGCAGATACAAAACCACTCCCACGCATTCGCGATTTGCCATGCAAACATCCATTGGGGGACGCTTACTTTCAATTTGCTCGCAACATGGTCAAGGGCATGTCAAAAAATTATCCTGCACCACCCAAATGCGTGGATGCAGTTGAGATGGCTACCAAGTTAAAGTTTGATGACGGCATGAACTATGAGCGCGAGACTTTTATGAATCTCATGCTCACACCCGAATCACGCGCTTTGCGTCATTTGTTTATTTCACAACGTGCTGCGTCCAAAATTGAAGACGTACCATCTGACACGCCACAACGCAACATTGGATCGATCGCTGTGATTGGTGCGGGCACCATGGGCGGTGGTATTAGCATGAATTTTCTCAATGCTGGCATACCCGTCAAAATTTTGGAAACTAAACAAGAAGCTTTGGATCGCGGTTTGACTGTGATCAAAAAAAATTACGAGTCACAGGTTAAAAGAGGAAAGCTCAAAGAAGACAAATACCAACAACGCATGTCCTTGCTCAGTACCACGCTCAGTTACGACAACATCAAGGACGCCGACTTGGTCATCGAAGCGGTGTTTGAAGAAATGGGCGTCAAGCAACAAGTATTTGAAAAACTCGATCACGTGATGAAAAAAGGCGCGATATTGGCCACCAACACGTCCACATTAGATGTGAACCAAATTGCAAGCTTCACCAAGCGTCCTCAAGACGTGGTTGGATTGCATTTTTTCAGCCCTGCCAATGTCATGAAATTACTTGAAGTGGTGCGTGCCGAAAAAACGGCAAAGGGTGAGATGGCAACCGTCATGTCTGTTGCTAAAAAAATCAAAAAAACTGCGGTTGTATCTGGCGTGTGCGATGGCTTCATTGGCAACCGCATGATCGAACAATATGGACGTCAAGGTGGATTTTTACTTGAGGAAGGCTGCACACCTCAACAAGTGGATAAAGCGATTGAAAAATTTGGTTTTGCCATGGGACCCTTTCGCATGGGTGACCTTGCAGGCAACGACATCGGTTGGGCGATTCGCAAACGTCGCTATGTTGAAAAATCCAATATGAAGTACAGCAAAACGGCCGACTTGTTGTGTGAGATGGGCCGCTTTGGTCAAAAAGTGGGTAAAGGCTGGTATGACTACCAAGAAGGAAAACGCGACGCTATTCCAAACAAGGAAGTCGAGGACATGGTGGTCAATCATCGAAAAACCATGGGCATCACAGCTCGAAAAATTTCTGATGAAGAAATTGTTCAACGCTTGGTGTTCTCATTGGTCAACGAAGCTGCTCACATCCTCGAAGAAGGTATTGCAGCGCGTGCATCAGATATTGACATGGTCTACATCACAGGTTATGGATTTCCAATCTATCGCGGTGGACCCATGCTTTATGCCGATCAATTCGGTTTATTCAATGTGATTCAAGCCATGCAACGCTTTTCACGAAACCCACTCGACGATGCGAGTTTTTGGAAACCCGCACCCTTGCTTGCCAAACTCGCCGCCGAAGGCAAAACATTCAATTAAGGAACTGACATGACCAACGCAGTGATTGTTTCAACCGCTAGAACCCCTTTGGCAAAAAGCTGGAAGGGCGCTTTCAATATGACGCATGGTGCATCCTTAGGTGGCCACGCAGTCAAACACGCGATTGCTCGTGCAGGCATCGAGGCTGCCGAAATTGACGATGTGATCATGGGATGTGCAACACCCGAAGGTGCAACAGGCGCCAATATCGCTCGACAAATTGCTCTCATGGCAGATTGCCCCATAACGGTATCAGGCGTTACTGTTAATCGGTTTTGTTCATCGGGTTTGCAAACCATTGCATTGGCTTCTCAACGCATCATTGCAGGCGAGGGAGACGTGTATGTAGCAGGTGGTGTTGAAAGTATTTCTTGTGTGCAACAAGAAATGAATCAACACATGTTGGCAGATCCCAATTTAAGCAAGAAAAAACCAGAAATTTATTGGAACATGTTGCAAACGGCAGAGCAAGTGGCCAAGCGATACAAAATCAATCGCGATGTGATGGATGAATACGGTGCATTCAGTCAACAAAGAGCATGCGCCGCACAAGCCGCTGGCAAATTCGACGCTGAAATTGCGGCCATCACGGTCAAGGCAGGTGTCATTGATAAAACCATGGGCATGATAACGCAACAAGTGACCGTAAGCAAAGACGAGGGTCTGCGTGAAGGAACCACTGCGCAAGGTATCAGTGGAATCAAGTCGGCCATGCCAGGTGGTGTCATTGCCGCAGGGAATGCGAGCCAATTCTCTGACGGTGCTGGTGCGTGCGTGGTGATGAGCGAAGAACTCGCCAGCAAACGAAACCTCAAACCCTTGGGTCGTTTTTTAGGATTTGCTGTTGCGGGTTGTGAACCCGACGAAATGGGTATTGGTCCTGTGTTTGCAGTTCCTAAATTACTCAAACGGTTGGGCTTGAGCGTTAAAGACATCGATTTGTGGGAGCTCAACGAAGCCTTCGCGGTACAAGTTTTGTATTGCAGAGACAAACTGGGCATTCCCGCAGAACTTCTCAATGTCAATGGTGGTGCTATCGCTGTGGGTCATCCTTATGGTGTGAGCGGACAACGCCTCACAGGTCATGCATTGATTGAAGGAAAACGTCGTGGTGCCAAACGCGTCTGCGTCACCATGTGTATTGGTGGTGGTATGGGTGCAGCAGGCATTTTTGAAGTTTTATAAAAAAACGTCTTCAAGGATGTTGACATGAGCTTGCGTCAAAGCATTGATTTTTTTCTGTATGACTGGCTGCATGTCGACACTTTGTGTGGAAGAGATCGTTTTTTAGAACACGGCAAAGAAACTTTCGATGCGGTATTAGATATATGCGAGCGTATCGCCAAAGACAAATACGCGCCGTTCAATCGATTGGTGGATACGCAAGAACCCCGAATGGAAGGGGACCGCGTCATTCTTCCACAAGTCACGCACGATGCACACGCGGCCTATGCAGGCTCTGGCATGCTCAGCGCCGCGCAAGACTACGACATCGGTGGTATGCAGTTGCCCTATACAGTAGAGGCTGCAGCCAATTCATTTTTTGCTGCCGCGTCGGTGAGTATTGGTAGCGGCATGCTCACCGTTGGCAATGCCAATTTATTAATGGCGCATGGCAGCGAGACACAAAAAAAAGTTTTTGCACGTAACGAGTTTTCAGGTCGCTGGATGGGCACCATGTGTTTGTCTGAACCTCAAGCAGGTTCATCTTTATCGGACATCACGACACGTGCAACGCCTGATGGTGATGATTTTAAAAACGATGTGTTGGGTGAACGTTATCGCCTCAAAGGCAACAAAATGTGGATCTCGACAGGAGACCACGACATCACCGAAAACATTGTGCATTTGGTGCTTGCCAAAATTCCGGACGCCAACGGTCAATTCATTCTAGGTACCAAAGGCATCTCACTGTTTATTGTTCCCAAACAATTGGTCAACGAGCAAGGCCAACTAACGGGAGAGCGAAACGACGTTGCATTGGCAGGACTCAATCACAAATGCGGTTGGAGAGGCACGGTCAACACCTTGCTCAATTTTGGCGAAGGCAAATATCCTGTGCGCTCAGGTGGAATTGATCACCGTGGTGCAGGTGCGATCGGCTATTTAGTAGGACAACCTGGCCAAGGTTTGCGTTGTATGTTTCACATGATGAATGAGGCGCGTATTGGTGTTGGATTGGCCGCCACGATGCTCGGTCTTGCGGGGTATTACGCATCATTGGACTATGCAAAAAATCGCCATCAAGGACGCTCTGCGCGGGGCCAAGGCAAAGATCCATCAAGCCCCAGTATTCCTATCATTCAACATGCAGATATCAAGCGTATGTTGCTGGCACAAAAATCATATGGAGAAGGTGCACTGGCTTTGGCTTTATATTGCGCACGTTTAGTTGATGAACAACATACAGGCACCCGTGAACAAGCCAACGAGGCCCGATTACTCTTAGAAGTGTTAACACCAATTGCAAAAAGCTGGCCCAGCGAATGGTGTTTAGAGGCCAATAATTTAGCCATTCAAATTCACGGAGGCTATGGCTACACGCGTGATTTTCCTGTTGAGCAATATTGGCGCGACAATCGACTCAACATGATTCACGAAGGCACACATGGTATTCAGGCCTTGGATTTGTTAGGGCGAAAAGTATTGATGGAAGAAGGTCTTGGCTTGAAATTGTTAAAGCAACGCATCATGGAGACAGTTCGTTTGGCTAACACCCAAGAGCAACCGATCAAAATGCATGCGCAAAAATTGGTTGATGCCATTGAGCAAATTGAACACGCTACACAACTAGCGTGGAGCCAACAAAACCCAAGCATCGCATTAGCCAATGCAGTCCCCTATATGCAAGCATTTGGTCATACGGTGATGGCTTGGACATGGTTAAGCGTTATAGCTTCCACTCAATGCAAAGATGCTACGCATGAGGGTCGCCGACGCGCATGCGACTACTTTTTCAACTATGAATTGCCTAAAATCAGTGCATGGCTCCATGTGGTGAACAACCACGACATGACATGCGCTGAAATGCCCATCGAGAGTTTTTAATTTTTTTCACCTTCAATTTGGAGAATTCGAATGATACGCAATGTATTAGAACTGTTAAGCCTCAAAGGCAAAACCGCACTCGTCACAGGCGGCTCACGCGGTCTTGGTTTTCAAATGGCGCAAGCATTGGGTGAAGGTGGCGCAAAAATAATCATCTCATCTCGCAAAGCCGATGATTTAAAAGAAGCCACTTCAAAGCTAAAGTCCCAAGGCATTGATGCAGATTGGATCGCAGCCGACTGCGCCAATGAAAAAGAGATTCACGAACTCGGCGCGCAAACCATTCAACGCTTGGGTCACATCGATATTTTGATTAACAACGCAGGTGCCGCATGGGGAGCGCCCGCTGAAGACCATCCCATTGATGCGTGGGACAAAGTTATGAACCTTAATATTAGAGGCTACTTTATTCTGAGTCAGTATGTGGGCAAGCATTCGATGATTCCAAGAGGCAAAGGTAGCATCATCAACTTGGCCTCAATTGCTGGATTGGGCGGGAACCCCAAAGGCATGGATACCATCGCTTACAACACATCCAAAGGTGCAGTCGTTAATTTCACGCGCGCATTAGCAGGCGAGTGGGGCGAACATCACATTCGTGTCAATGCCATCTGCCCTGGTTTCTTTCCCAGCAAAATGACCCAAGGTACGCTTAAAAATTTAGGTGAAGAGCGTTTGGCAGCTCACGCGCCTTTGGGTCGATTAGGCGATGACGAGGATTTAAAAGGAATATGCGTGTTACTCGCGTCAGACGCTAGCAAACATATCACGGGTCAATACATCGCCGTTGATGGCGGTGTGAGCGTCATCAAAGGCGGTTGAATGGCCAGTTTAAACACACCACGCAAAAGTGAAGGCTTTTTATATCCAATTCCTTTTGTTGAACTTTTAGGCTTTAATCTCGCCAAATTTGAAAATGGACTTGCAGAAGTTAAATTTGACCCCCTGCCAGAGCATCTCAACACATTAGATTTTATTCATGGTGGCGTTTTGATGACGCTCATGGATGTAGCGATGGCCGCAGCTGCGCGCAGTATCGATCCGCTTTTATCGGTGATCACCATTGAAATGAAAACGACGTTTATGCAACCAGCCATCGGCGAAATCATCACCAAAGGGCGATTGATTCATCGAACGCAATCGACTGCATTTTTAGAGGCGAGTATTTTTGATATCAATAACAAACACTGCGCACATGCGACGGGTACATTTAAATATGTTCACAATAAAAATCAAGCCAACCTCAAGAAACCAGCCTCGAATTAATTTTTAAAACAAGGAATGACAATGACGACGATTCAAAAAATTATTTTAGATAATCGCCCACAAGGCGTTGCCACTGTTGACAACTTCAAACTGATTGAAACAGCCGCTCCTGTTTTAAAAGACGGTGAAGTGTTGATTCGTCACTATTACTTAAGCTTAGACCCTTACATGCGCGGCCGAATGAACGAATCCAAGAGTTATGCGCAACCACAAGCCTTGGGTGAAGTGATGATTGGGGGCACGGTAGGCGAGGTCGTACAAAGTCTTCATGCCAAATTTAAAACAGGCGATTACGTGGTGGGTATGGGCGGTTGGCAAACGCACAGTGTGGTTCACGGCGATACACCAGGTGCGATTCGAAAAGTCGATACCACTCATGTTCCCTTGAGTTATTACTTAGGCGCAGTTGGCATGCCTGGCGTCACCGCATGGTACGGGTTGGTTCGAATCATGGAACCCAAAGCGGGTCAAACTGTCACTGTCAGCGCGGCTAGTGGTGCCGTGGGTAGCGCATTAGGCGCATTGGCAAAAGCTCGCGGATGTCGAGTGGTCGGCATTGCAGGCGGTAAAGATAAGTGCGACTATGTCGTCAATGAATTGGGTTTTGATGCATGCGTTGATTACAAGCAACAGAAAGACTATCTTTCACTTTCTAAAGCACTGCGCGATGCATGCCCCAATGGCATTGATGCACATTTTGAAAATGTAGGCGGCATGGTGTTAGACGCTGTCATGATCAGAACCAATGCGTTTGGTCGCATCGCAGTCTGCGGAATGATTGCAGGTTACGACGGCGCGCCACTACCTATGACACATCCTTCTTTGATTTTGGTGAATCGACTCAAAGTGCAAGGCTTTATTGTGAGTGAGCACATGGAAGACTGGCCTACTGCACTCACCGAGTTAGCTCAATTGGTAGCCCGTGGAAAACTCAAACCTAGAGAAACTATTGCGCAAGGTTTATCCCATGCGCCCGAGGCCTTTTTGGGTTTACTTAAAGGCAAAAATTTTGGCAAGCAATTAGTTAAATTAATTTAAATAAAAAAAACGGAGACAAGCATGGCCGATATTATTTTGCATCATTACCCGATGTCACCTTTTGCAGAAAAAATTCGATTGGTATTGGGTTACAAAAAAATCAATTGGACCAGCGTCATCATTCCTATGATGATGCCCAAGCCCGATGTAGTCTCACTGACGGGCGGTCACCGTCGTACACCTTTGTTGCAAATCGGTGCTGATATCTATTGCGACACAGCATTAATTTGTGATGTGCTCGAACATTTATATCCCGCGCCCACGCTTTATCCAGAACATCAAAAAGGATTGGCTCGCATTGTTGCGCAATGGGCCGACGCCATCATCTTTGGTCCCGTGATGGCCTACAACTTTCATCCACAAGGCGCTGCGCAAGCGTTTGGAAATTCGGAACCTGAGTTCATGAAAAGTTTTTCGCAAGATCGTCAAACCATGCGCGGTGGACAACCCCGCATGCGACCCGAAGATGCGGCGTCCACTTACAAAAGTTATTTAAGACGTTTATCGGATATCCTAACGGATCATCCCTTTTTATTTGGCGATGCGCCGTGTGTCGCTGATTTTTCTGCCTACCACCCTTTGTGGTTCACGCTTGAAAAAACACCCGCGATGGCATCAATCTTCGATGCAACACCTTTGGTGCGTGATTGGGCTAAACGTATGAAAGACATCGGACATGGAAGCTTCAAAACCATCAGCAGTGACGACGCATTGAAGCTTTCAAAATCATCTCAAACACTTGCACTGAACAACGAGCCCTTCATGGATGAGCACGGCATTGCACTAGGTACGCCTGTGGTCATTCGTGCCGAATCATTTGGCACCGAACCGACCGAAGGCAAATTGATTGCGTCTACGCGTACCCGTTACTCCATCGAGCGCACCGATGAACGTGCAGGTCAGGTACATGTTCATTTTCCAAGAATTGGTTTTTCAATCAGCAAGGTGAGTGCATGATCAGTGATTTTAAAGGTAAAACTGCGGTCTTAACGGGCGCAGGTTCGGGCTTTGGTTTGGCCTGCGCCAAACAGGGCGCGATGTTGGACATGCGATTGGTGATGGTTGATGTTCAAGAAGACGCATTGCAAAAGGCCGCTCAAGAAATTAGCGCAATGGGAGCTGAAGTGTTGGCCGTCAAAGTCGATGTTTCATCGGCTACTGAAATGGAACAACTTGCTACAAAAGTGATGCAACAATTTGGCGCGCCTCATTTTGTTTTCAACAATGCAGGCGTTGCTGCGGGTGGTTTGATTTGGGAAAGTAGCCTTGCTGATTGGCAATGGTTGTTGGGCGTCAACATGATGGGCGTTATTCATGGCATGAGATTGTTTACACCCATCATGCTCGAAGCTGCAAAAAAAGATCCCCACTATCGTGGACACATGGTAAACACAGCCAGTATGGCTGGCCTGTTAACACCTCCCAATATGGGCATTTATAACGTCAGCAAACATGCAGTGGTTGCTCTCACCGAAACCTTGTATCAAGATTTGCAACTGATCACCGAGCAAGTGAGTGCGAGTGTTTTATGTCCTTATTTTGTTCCAACAGGCATCAGTCAAAGTCATCGCAATCGACCCAATTCTGCGCCAGCAGAAAAACCCACACAAAGTCAACTCATTGGTCAGGCCATGAGCGACAAAGCAGTAGGCAGCGGCAAGGTGAGTGCCGATGATGTTGCCCAAATGGTTTTTGAAGCCATGACAAAGAATCAGTTTTATATTTATAGCCATCCCAAAGCCTTGGGTAATGTTCAGCAACGCATGGAAGCGATCGTGATGGGAAATAATCCGCCCGATCCTTTTGCGCAAAGACCTGAAATTGGTGAACAGTTAAGAGAAGCGCTCAGGCAAACGCTTTAATGTTAAAGGAAGTTTAGTTTTTTTGATTTGAGTCATTAATTTCTGTTAATTTTGCGCAGATTCGTCTTGCATTTGCGACTGGCCATTTTGCAAATATATTTTGTTGGCATGAATAAATCTTTGCAACCACATGACATAGGTATCGATCGGTTGTACAACTTCGATTTTTTACTCTAACTTCTTTTTTCTTAATGAGCGATAAATGGTGTCGAGTTGTGATTGATGGGTAATCATTTCTTCTATTCTCGACCCTCAGCTGGAATATTAACTATTATGATTTATTTTAAAAAATTTAAATAATAACTTTATATTTAATTAATTTTTAATATTATTTCTTTTGTATGTTAAAATTCATTTTTTTGATAAAATAATTGCTAAAAATGAACTGTGGCACACTCCATTGCCATTGATTAACCCTACAACCAAAGAGGAAACAAGTCCATGCAAGCACTGCAAATTTATGCAGGCCCAAAAGCCAAAGAACATATACAAATCAATGGCTTACAACCAGAACATATAGCGGTTATTCCTGGCGCTGCGGGTGGCCCAAAGGGCCTCATATTGGGTCCACTGGATCGATTTATCTTTGGCAAATGGTTGGCGAGAAGCCGACA
>Ga0114974_10003606_pt1 | contig 11651 bp, 11 predicted proteins | sample S_130206_EF_Meta_FD_87318 | JGI IMG/M metagenome (GOLD analysis project Ga0114974, IMG submission 87318) | Freshwater microbial communities from Lake Simoncouche, Canada to study carbon cycling - S_130206_EF_MetaG | ecosystem: Environmental > Aquatic > Freshwater > Lake | place: Lake...
CACATCCCTCGATGCCCGATCCCTCCTCAAGTCCCACCAGCACGCCTGCGACTGATCCCGCCAAGCGCGTTCGCCTGCGCAAACAAATGCTCATCCTCGCGACCGTACTCGCCTTCGCTGGCGTCGTGGTGCTCGCCTTCCTCACGCGTATCCCGCTCCCGCTCCGTCTCGCCGTCGGCCTCACCGACCTCATCGCCAGCGCGGTCCTCTTCCTCGTCGTCCGCCAAAAATTCGCGTAGCGCGGCCCTCGTTCCTCCGACTGCGCCGCGTCGGCTCCCCGCACCCACCGAGCCCGCGCGTTCTCACTCGCCCACCAGCCACGTCACGCGCCCGCCGCCGCCCGGTGCCTGCGCCAGCGCCTCACTCAAAAAACTCAGCATGGGCTCGGCTTCGCGCTCAAATTGCCACGGCGGGTTAACCACCACGAGTCCGCATCCCTTCAGTTTCATCGTGCTGCCGTCACCCGCGATCATGAGCTCCGCCGCGAGCGTCGGCGGCGGACGCAGTGCCCGCAGGTCCGCAAAAAAATCCTCCACCCTCGCCCGCTCCGTCAGCGGATACCACACCGCCAACACCGCGCTGGGAAACCGGCGCAATCCTTCGCTCAGCGCTCGCGCGACCTGCGCAAACTCGTTCTGCGCCTCAAACGGCGGGTCGATCAACACCAGCGCGCGTCGCTCAGGCGGCGGCAGCAGCGCCCGGACCGCCACGTAGCCGTCCATTTCCTGCACCTTCGTGCCTAGTGAAAACTGAAACGCTTCCCGTAGCGCCGCGCACTCGTCCCGCTGCCGCTCGCACAGCGCGAGGCGATCTTGCGGCCGGGCCAGCTCCCGCACGAACCACGGCGAGCCCGGATAAAATTTCAGCGCCCCGTGGTCGTTCGTGTCCGCCCCCGCGCGCCGGCTCGCGTCAAATCTCCGGGCCACCGCCAGATAGTCCGCCACGGACTCCGGTAGATCCGTGCGGCCCACCAGGCGCCCTACGCCATCCGGCCATTCCGGTTGCCGCGCGAGCGAGTCGCCGGTGGCCGCCGTCGTAAGATCATAACCGCCCCGCCCCGCGTGCGTATCGAGGTAGAGAAACCCTTTTTCCTTTTTCTGCATGGCCCGCACGAGCCGGATCAGCAGCGCGTGCTTCATCACGTCCGCAAAATTTCCGGCGTGAAAATGGTGTCGGTAGTTCATCCGCTTGCTTGGCTGCGGCGAGCTGCCACCACCGCGCGAAGATCAGCCCCTCAGGCCACGGGAACCTTAATCACACACTTGCGCACCACGCCGCCGGGCTCGCGCAGCGCCAACTGCGGCATATGCACATCCGTCGGAAAAAATACCGCGGCCTGCCCGGGAAACACCCGCAGCCCCGAGGCATCTGGATTATCCTCGTAGGTGATCAAATCCCGCTCGGGGTTGTACGCTTGCCGCGTAGTCATCATCGCGAGCTCCGCCACTTCCATCAGCTCCACTCCTTCGAGAATGATCTGCACGTCGATGAACTTCCGGTGCGACTCGAAAAAACCGTCCGCCCTCGCCTTTGACCGATAGCATTCCTCGCTCACAAACACGCCGCCGCCGAGTTCCGTACGTTGCCGCTGCCCGAGCGCAATCGCCCGCACCCGGTCCGCCGTGGGCGAACCCGCGCGCAGCAATTCGTCCGCATACGCCCACGCGACGTCGAAACCCGGCAGTAGAGCGATCCGCGCCCGCACGTTGTTGATCGATCCATAGAGAGCCATATCCGCGACTCCATTCGGCGCGCTCCGCACTGGCAAGCCGCGAAACCCCGGATTGCGAAACCCCGAATTGCCCGCGCGCCCCCGTCTTTGGTCCGCGCACTCCCATCACTCCGCTCAGGGTCGGCGCACCGACCGATTTTCAAGATCTTTCGGCGTTGATGAATGGCTCGAGCCTCCCTCCATGCCTGAAACTCGCCGACGGCGACGGATCACCCGCCGCCCTGCACGAGCCATCCAGGCGCGCTCGGGTCCCACACCGGCAGGATCACCTCACGCCGGCGCTATGGTTTTTGCGCCTGCACCGTCTGCGGTCGCACAAATGTCTCCGCCGACACCAGGGGGTTCGCCTCCACATTTTCGATCACGGTATACTGCATGATCTTTCCGTCTGACAGCACCGCGACCTTGTGCGGCACCAACACCCCGTCGACCGGCCGATAGTCCTCGTAGCGCGTCACGATCTCCAACCTGCGCCCGCTCACACTGTTCCGGTGCTCAATGCGGGCCACGATAAAATACATCTCCGCATCCACGAGCAGGGAAAAGGTGTCCGTCAGCTTTCGCGTCACCAAAATACGCACCACCTTCCGGCCCCCCACCTCCAGCTCACCCGCGTAGTCGCAGACATAACCGCGCTCCGCCCCCGCGACCAACGGATCGTCGAACTCCGAGTCGCTGGCAAAGACCCGCCCCTCCGACAGTCCCATCGGCTCGTAGCGCGGCGGCCAAACCCCCGTGTCAAACGTCCAAGGGACGTCGACGCCGTCGCTCGCCTGCACCAGCGAACGCCCTTCAGCTCCCGTCTCGAGTCGCAGTCGGTTCGGTCTCGCGGCGATCATCGTAAACCGCACTTTTTTTCCGCCCGTCAACACATAGCCGGATGCGCGCAGCCCGACCAACGCGTTAATCCGCTCCTTGCCGCCAATCACCTCCACGTGGATCCGCGCCAAATCCGCTGCCTGATCAGCCCACGCCAGACCGACGACCAATAGCCAGCCGAAAAAATATTTCCACATCCGCATGCCGGAGACTCACACAGCGAGAAGCCCCACGACAAGCCCAGCGCTCACCTCGGTTAACGTGACCTCCCGCTTTGCCATGATTATCCACCGCCCTACTCGCATAGACCGCGAGCCCCCTCTCCGGCCCGGCCCACTCACGGCGTCATCGTCTGCAGCACCCGATCATCTTATCCGTCCGTCGGTGGCCCTACCCTCGACGTACTCCCCACGCTCCTCGCCGTGCGGCGAAGCGCAGGCCACAGCGGCGAATTTTTCGCCGGGGCAGCGGTGACCGCATGCGTACTTTAATTCGCCGTTGCGCTGAGTCCCTCCTTGCAGGCCGACGCCGCAATCCGTCTGACTCCCCGCATGAGTATCACGTTTGGTTGGTGGCACCGCGATCCCGTCGAGGGAAAATATCAGATCAATGCCGATGTCCATGGCGGCAACATCGAGTGGACCCGCCACCAGGGCCATCATACGTCGTGGCTACCCCACACACCCAGCAATGAGGACCGGGAACGCCTCGTCTACGAAGCCGAGAAACGCGTCCCCCGCCGCCTCATCACGCAAAAACAATTCGAGGAAATCAAACGGCTCAGCGAAAATGCCGGTCCCGGAAAAATCTCCGGCAAACGCATCACCGGACTCGGACCGTCCTTCACTTAATTCCTAGCTGCGTTTAAGATGATCCCTCGGCCGATCTTTTGTCGGCGGCCGGCTTGCCTGATAAGCTCACCTTGAAAGCGAGTGAGGATCAGACCGGCGCCGTGGCCAAGCCGGGATCAAAACGACCACCGCACTCGCAGCCCGTGTAGCCAGTCCGTCGCGCGGCTGCCCAGCCCGCGGCTGACGCCATAGTCGAACTGCAACCGCTTCGACACATCCCAAGTCGCACCCGCGCCGAGGCCGCCCGCAAAACTGGATAACGTCGACGACGAGACGCCCAGCGTCGCTTCGGCATACACCCCCAGCGGGCCGACGATGTGCTGCCGCAAAAATCCACTCATCAACCACCGTGAGTCGTAGCCGTTGTTGGCATCATTCCGTAACACGTCCCACGACGCCATCGCACCTGCCGCCGTGCCCACCCCGAGCGACAGCGCCCACGGAAAAATCACCCCTCCCTCCACATGGTCGTTACCGACTCCTCCCGTGCTCGTCGGCACCTTGACATAGGGAATCACCGCCGCCGCGGCCCCGAGCTGCGCGTTGCGCCAATACGTCCACTTCGTCCGCAGCGTCACATCGCCCAATCCCGACCTTCGCTCACTCGCGCCGCGAAACTCATACGTTTGCCGCAGGAAGAACTGCATTCCAATCTGCGCATCCACATCCTTCGTGATCCCCGTGGACAAAATCGTCGTCGCCAGTCCCAACGCACTGAACCTGTTCGGCCCCGAATCATCTCGGTTAAACGCGAGTGAGATCGCGTCCATCCGTACGAAAAATTTTCCGGGCGCGATGGTCTCCGGTGTCTCCGTGACCTGGGCCGCGAGACGGGCAGCGAGAGCGGCTAACAGCAAAACGAGTGAGGCGTTCTTCATCAGATAGGCGCGCAGTGTTCGCCATCGCCGCGCCGCGCAGCCAGCCAAAACTTACGTCGCGCCGCGGCTTTCCCCCTTGCCCGCCCGTTCACGCGCCACGCACACTGCACACCCATGTCCCCGTCGTTTGCGCGGCTCGTGTTCACGCTCACCGCCGTATTTTTCGCGGCGTTTTTCCTCTGGCCGATTTTCCAAATCCTCAAAGGCGGCTTCGTCGACGCCGACGGCCACCTCACGTTCGCCTACCTCGCCGCGCTCCTCTCCGACCCCACTTACCTCGGCGGCCTGCGCAATTCCTTTTTCCTCGCCTGCGCCGCCACCACACTCGCCCTCTTCATCGCCCTCCCTCTCGCTTTCATCAGCGACCGCTTCCGCTTCCCGTTAAAAGGTCTCCTCGGCTCCTTCGTACTCATCCCGATGATCCTGCCGCCCTTCGTCGGCGCCATCGGCATCAAACAAATATTCGGACAATACGGCGCCCTCAATGCCCTGCTCGGCCAGCTCGGCCTGCTCGCTCCCGGTGCCACGATCGACTGGTTTGCGACAAACCAATTCTGGGGCGTCGCCATCGTCGAGGCCCTCTCGCTCTACCCCATCATTTACCTCAACGCCGTCGCCGCCCTCGCCAATATCGACCCCGCGATGGAGGAGGCCGCGCAAAATCTCGGCTGCACCGGCTTCCGCCGTTTCCGGAAAATTACACTGCCGCTCATTATGCCCGGCCTCTTCGCCGGCGGCACCATCGTCTTCATCTGGGCCTTCACGGAACTCGGCACGCCCCTCGTCTTCGACTACGCGCAGGTCACCAGCGTCCAAATTTTCTACGGCCTCAAAGATATCGGCGGCAACCCGTTCCCCTACGCCCTCGTCGCCGTGCTGCTCGCCGCCTCCGTCGCGCTCTACGCCATCGGCAAAGGCCTGTTCGGCCGCGCCGGCCACGCCATGATGGCCAAGGCCACCAGCTCAGGCGGACCGCGCGCCCTGCCCCGCCCCGCCGCCTGGGCCTGCACCACTCTTTTCGCCGGCGTGACCTTTCTCGCCGTGCTCCCGCACCTCGGCGTGATCCTCGTCGCCTTCTCGCGCGACTGGTATGGCACGCTGCTCCCCCAAGCCTACACCCTCGACAACTTCGCCCTCGCCCTCGGCCACGACCTCACCGTCCCCGCCATCGCCAACAGCCTGAAGTTCGCGAGTATCGCCACGCTCATCGACCTCGTCCTCGGCATCGCCATCGCCTACGTCATCGTCCGCTCAAAACTCGCCGGCCGCGAAATCCTCGACTTCCTCGCGATGCTCCCGCTCGCCGTCCCTGGCCTCGTCCTCGCGTTCGGTTACCTCGCCATGTCTCAGGAAGGGAAATTCTTCTCGTTCCTCAACCCCGTCCGCGATCCCACGATTCTGCTCATCATCGCCTACTCCGTCCGCCGCCTCCCCTACGTCGTGCGCTCCGCTGTTGCTGGCTTCCAACAGACGAGCGAAACCCTCGAAGAAGCCGCCCAGAACCTCGGCTGCGCGCCCCTCAAATCACTGGTCAAAATTACGCTCCCGCTCATTGCCGCCAACCTCATCGCCGGCGGCCTCCTCGCCTTCGCCTTCGCGATGTTGGAGGTGAGTGACTCCCTCATCCTCGCCCAAAAACAAATGTATTACCCCATCACAAAGGCGATCATGGAACTCTTCCCCTTGCTCGGCGACGGCAAATTCCTCGCCAGCTCCCTCGGCGTTTGGGCGATGGCGTTCCTCGGCATCACTATCGTCGGCATGAGTCTGCTGCTGGGTAAAAAGCTCGGGGCCATTTTTCGAGTATGACGACGTTCGCGCATTTTCGCTCTTTCGTCGCGCAACGGGGGCGTCCGCTTCAGTTCGCCTCGGTCGCTTTCCTTGCTCCGTTTTCGCGGACCGTACGCAAGACCGTCAACAACGTCAGCGACCTCCTAAAAGAGCCACGGGCTCACGTCAGCGGCGATGCGACCCGATTTCTCGGCGATCCCGAACGCACCCTTCGCCTCGTACGAATATCTAAAAGTTAGGGCAGCGCTATTCCGGCAATTCACCGCCATGCCCCTCCTCCTCTTCGTCTATCTCCTTTGGGCCTGCTCCTTCGGCCTCATCAAGCACCTCTCCGGCGGCGGCATCGACGGTAATCTCATCGGTTCAATCACCTAAATTCACCGCTCACTCGCCGCTAAACATCCCCGCCACCGGCACCGAAAAATCCGCCAGCAGCCGCGATACCGCCGTCTCTCCCGGACGCCAACCACCGACCAACCGGTATTGCCCGTCCTCCAAATAAAATACCTCCACCGTCGAGGCTTCTGGGTCCAGCATCCAGTATTCTTGGACGCCGTGTTGTTCGTAGAGATCGCGCTTGTCGAAACGGTCCCGCCGCCGCGATTCCGGCGAAATCACCTCAGCCACTAAATCGGCCGACCCGTTGACCACGTCGCCAATGATCCCGAACCGCTCGCGCCCGACGAAGAGCACGTCCGGCTGCACCGCGCGCCGTTCCGCCAGCACCATGTCGATCGGCGACGCACACGTCTTGCCCAAACCTCGCGGCCGCACCCACGCCTTCAACGCGTCATGAAAACGATCCACAATTTGCTGATGATAAAACGAGGGCGACGGCGACATAATAGATTCTCCGTCCCATAATTCGGTGGGACGATTGGATTCCGGCAGTCCCGCGCGCCACTCGGCAAAAGTCCAGCGCTGGCTGGCCTTCTCGCCCGTAGTCTCCGTTGGCGAAGTCGTAATCATGCCCGCACCGAATGCCCAAGCGCGCCCTTCGTCAAGCGCGTGCGCCTACGCCGGCCGGCACCTTTGCCCCTCAATGCTTTCAAAGCCGCCCTAAGTGCGCCCGCTGTCCGAGCCGCCCGACCGTTCGCCAACTCATCCGCCACTAACCTCCGCCCCACGTGAGAAATTATTTCGCGCGCATGGCGACGCACGCCCCGCAATCCCTCGTAGGCAGCGGTTTCGATGGAAATAGTTTTTGTCTCCACACCCACTCTCTGGCCCCTTCTCTCCTGAGCGTCAAAGCATCCGCCTCCTTACTTTTTCCGGCCATCGTCTCCACGCCATGCCCCTCCTCCTCCTCGTCTCCCTCCTTTGGGCCTGCTCCTTCGGCCTCATCAAGCACCTCTCCGGCAGCGGCCTCGACGGCACCTTCCTCTCCGCCACCCGCCTCGGCCTCGCGCTCCTCGTCTTCCTCCCGTTCCTCCGCCTCCGCGGACTCGCCCCGCGCACCGCCCTCGCGCTCACCGGCATCGGCGCGGTGCAGTTCGGCCTCATGTATCTCGCCTACAACGAGAGCTTCCGCTTCCTCGCCGCCCACGAGGTCGCACTGCTTACGCTCACGACTCCCCTTTTCGTCACGCTCCTCGCCGACGCCTTTGACCGCACGCTTCGCGTCCGCGCCCTCTTCGCCGCGCTCCTCGCCGTCCTCGGCGGTGCCGCCATCGTCGTGAAATCCGTGCCCACCGCCGGCACGTTCACCGGCGTCGCGCTCATCCAACTCTCCAATTTCGCCTTCGCCCTCGGCCAAATCCTCTACCGCCGTCTCCGCGTCCAACAGCCCGCCCTCCGCGACCGCGACGTCTTCGGCCTCCTCTACGCCGGTGCCTTCGTCATCGCACTCGCCGCGACGTTCTCGCGCGACATCTCCGTCGATCTCAAGACACCCCAGCTCCTCGTCCTCCTCTACCTCGGCCTCATCGCCTCCGGGCTCGGTTTTTTCCTCTGGAATCTCGGCGCGACGCGCGTCACCGCCGGCACCCTCGCCGCGATGAACAACGCCAAAATCCCTCTCGCCGTCGCCGTCTCCCTTGTCGTCTTCGGCGAATCCGCCGACTGGGTCCGCCTCGCCATCAGCGCCACCCTGATGAGCCTCGCCGTCTGGCTCGCCGAGCGTTCTCCCCGAGCAATTCCAAAAAAATAACGACGGATGCAACGGCCGACCACGACTTCGATGCGCCCTCTCCACCGCTTCAATCTCTCCGGTCTTTACCCGTATTAATCCGCGCTCTCCGTGGTCAAAAAATCCGTCCACGCGCGCCGACCTCAGTCCCTCGTCACATCCCTTTCGTCCGATACGATCGGGAATGTCCCGTGCTCGGCACCGAGACCGTGTAACTCTTTCCATCCGGTGCCACCGACAGCTTGATCACATTCGCCTCGCACTTCGCCGCCTCGGCACCGACCCGATTTCCCCGGTTCGCAATGAACTCGGCGGCGACGTTGTCCGCCGGCGACTTGAAACTCTCGTGCAGCTGATAGGTCGCCTGCACCGACTTCGCCGACTTGATGGCCGCGAAGCTCGCCGCCTCGCCGCCCTTTTGCGGGCCGTTGTTCATCACCACCACCGTCGGCTCCAGGCTCTGCACAAGGATGGGATTATTGCTCACCCCGAGCCCGTGATGATTCGTTTGATACACATCCACCACGCCCGGGAGATTCACCGGCGACACCAATTTCTCCTCGAGATTCCACGTCAGATCGCCGCCGTCAAAAAAGCGAAACGCACCAAACGACAGCAGGAAAACCGCGCTGTTCGCGTTGTCACTCGTATCGACGGGGATCGCCGCACCACTGCCCGCCAGCGGGTTTCCCACCTTCGCCTGAGCTGCGGTCGGTTCGATAAATTTTTGATCCGCAGCGAGACAACGTAGTTCGATCTTCGGCGTACCGGCGCCACCCGACTTAAGCGGGATACTCACCCCTGGCGCCAGCGACTCACGCTTCGCCGCGATTTCTTTCCAGCCCTTGATCTGCACCTGAAACGACGACTGCGCACGTCCATCCGGATCACCCGCCGGAATCGCCCGCTGGAAAATGGTACCGAACGGCAACACCTGCGCCACCTCCGCCCCGCCGCCGAAATGATCCCCGTGAAAATGCGTCAGCAGCACGTAATCGATTTTCCCCAACCCCGCCGCCTTCGCCGCCTCGATGATCCGACCGGGATCGCGCCCACCCGGATTTCCCGCGTCGATCAGCACGCCTTCACCGGCCGGCGTCACCATCAACGTCGAGCCTCCACCTTCGGAATCGACCCAGTAAATATCCAGCGTCTTGGTTTTTTGATCGGCGCGCGCGGGCGCAAGAGCAGCCAGCGCACAGGCACCAGCAACGAGGAGGGATCGTTTTGTTTTCATAGGATAATAAGCAGGGTGGCCTCCGATCGGACCGTTCGGCACTCGGGTGTGCGCGTTTCAAAATGGGCCGACCACCGACCGGCCCCACTTCACTTCGAGTAAAACGCGTTGATCTTGTCCGCCACGTCGCGGAACCCAATGTCCTCACTGTAGATTTCCTTAAACTCCCCGATCGCTGCGTCCGCCTTGCCCATCAGTTCGAAGCACAGGCCGAGTTCGTAAATCACGTCCTTCTTGGTGTCGTCCATTTGCGCCAGCTCTTTCTTCGCCGTGGTGAGCTGGGCGATCGCGAGATCGAAAAGCTTCTTCGCCTTAAAGCACCGCCCGAGACCAACCAACGATGCGACGCGCACCTGCGGCCCTTTCTGTGCCTGTTGAAATTGGCCGATCGCGCTGTCCGTCTGTCCCAGTTCCAACAGCAACCCGCCGAGCTTGTAACGCGCCTCGTGGTCGTTCGGGTAACGCTCCACGTAACGCTTCGACTCGGTGAGCTTGAAGTCCGCGAGTTCCGCGCGCGCCGCGTCCATCTTGGCTTTCGCCGCCGGATCATGCGGTGCCGCCGCCAACGCGGCTTCCGCCGCTTTCAAGTGTTTCTCGATGACCGCCGTCGCAAGTTCGGTCTCCTGCTTCTCCAGTGCCGAGTCCGCGCCGCCGCCCGGCACTTGGCGCGCCTTGCGTACCCACGCCAGCGTTTCCTCCACATTGCCGAGCTTTTGATAGGCCTGCGCAATCGTTCGGTAGTGGTTGAGATTGGCCGGCTCTTTCGCGACGAGCGCGAGCGCCTCGTCCAGCAAACGCTGCGTCATGTCACCGGAAGCGACGACCTTCGCCGCTTGTTCCAGCATCACGGCCTGGGCCTCGTCCTTGAGTTTGTCGCGGAAAGAACCCTGCCCCTCCCAATTTCCCTTCGTCATCGTTTGCGCGATCGAAGCCTTACGCATGAGCGTTTGCGCATCGGCGTCCATGGGCTTCGTCACCAAAATTTCATCCGCGACCTTCAGCGCCTCCGCGGGTTTTCCTGCCGCCAGCCACGCTTCGCCCAGCGCGATGAGATTGGCGCGATTGCCCGGCTCCAACTCGCGCACCGCGTCGAGCGCAAAGGCCACCGTTTCAAGCCAACCCAACCCGCCCGCCGCCTCCGCCATCATTCTGAGCGCCGCGACATTGTGCGGATCCTTGGCGAGCAACCCTTCCGCAGTTTCCAGCTGTTTCGCGGGATCCTTCTTCCCACCACCGAACATAAACGGCGCACTGGAAATTCCGCTCAGGGTTTTCGACAGGAAACCGCCCTTGCCTTTGACCTGTTTAAGCTGAGCAACGCGCTGGAGTTTGCGCACCTGCAGGCAGCCCGGAGCCACCTTCAACACCTGCGCGGTGACCTCGAGCGTGTAGTCGAGATTGCCGCGATCAATCGCCACGCGGGCATTTTCGATCAACTTTTGGTGGCGGGGGTCGAGCGAGGTGACGGAAACTTCGGGCATAAGGAATCGCAGCGAAGTCGCCTCATTCGTCGCGGTCAACGCCAGACTCTGTCGCCGCGGACGCACCCGCGCAGAATCGTTACAGCACCGTCAGCTCGCTCCGCACCGCCGCCTCGATCCTCGCCAAACCACCGCGGACCACAGCATCGGTCGGCCCCTCGACGAGCAATCGCAGTTTCGCCTCCGTCCCAGAGTAACGCACCAGCACCCGCCCTAGCGAACCGAGTTCGGCTTCGAGCGCAGCGATCGCCGTCATCACCGCCGACAGCGACTCCAGCGGCGGCTTCTCCTTCACCGTGAGCGCCGCCGTCCGCTGAGGAAATTTACTCATCACCCGCCGCAATGCCGACAGCGGTTGGCCGGTTGCCAACATCACCTCGATGACCATCAAGGCCGCCACCAGACCATCCCCCGTCGGCGAAACGTTTGCGCAAATAATATGTCCGCTGGACTCGCCTCCGAGCGTCGCGCCTTCCGCCACCATCCGCGCAATCACGTAGCGATCGCCCACCGACGTGCGCACCACCCGACCACCGGCCGCCATCAGCGCCGCATCGACCCCGAGATTGCTCTGCACCGTCACGACGAGCGTGTTCTTCGCCAACCGCCCCAACGACAGCGCGTGCGTTGCGAGGATCGTCAAAATCTCGTCGCCATCCAGCACGTCTCCGCGCTCATCACACAACACGCACCGATCCCCGTCGCCATCATGCGCGATGCCCAAACGGGCACCC
>Ga0114974_10003607_pt1 | contig 11648 bp, 11 predicted proteins | sample S_130206_EF_Meta_FD_87318 | JGI IMG/M metagenome (GOLD analysis project Ga0114974, IMG submission 87318) | Freshwater microbial communities from Lake Simoncouche, Canada to study carbon cycling - S_130206_EF_MetaG | ecosystem: Environmental > Aquatic > Freshwater > Lake | place: Lake...
ACAAATGGCTTGAGATGGCTCATCTCCATTTTGTCAAACCATCTATTGCTGATGATATGGTCTATATGATTTGTTTTTACCATTTCTATAAACTTTGGTTCAGTCATACCATGTTTTTCAGCCATTTGGCTTCTTGTCATTCCTAAAGAAGAAGCAATCTTATAACTGTTCTTGGTATATGCTGTGAGGTATTGACGAAGGCGAACCCGCATTTGTAACTCCTCATACTTTATAGGGTCTTTACGCAATTCGCGTTGGTATTCCCGATTATATGTTCTTACATACTCCTCATTGTCTTGTCTCCACTTGAGGATATAACTTTTCATCTCAACATATCTTTTGCTATTCGTATTCTTTGGTCTTTGTATTTTGTTTTGTTTCTTCATAATAGTAGGCACATATTCTTTATTGATTTTTGTGCTCAAGAATAAATAGATGCTAAAAATCTCAAACCAACATTATTTCTAAAAATAAAAATGCCCCATATTTCTATGAGGCATTTCTAGTATAAACCATTATATAAAATAGGAATCTCGGCGAGGAGAAGCCCTGTTAGTATATATAACAAACAAAGTAGCGGAACATCCAATTTATAATAACTTTGATATTTTTGTATGTTTTCTAAGTCTTGGTTATACTTATATTACAGACAGACAATCAATATAATCTAACAAGGAAATAATAATATGCCATCACCAGCAATCTACAGTAAGACACTTTTATTCATCGCCACCGCATCAGGTGCTCCAACAGCAATTTTGGGAGTAACAAACATCGGCGGTCCAAACTTCACTCGCGCTGAAATTGATATAACTACAATGGAATCAACAGCTAAAGAATATAAGCCAGCCGCTCTATCTGATGCTGGTGTCTTGACATTCGGACTACAATATAGCCCAACGAACGCTGTTCATAGTTATATCGTAAGTCAATCTGCCAACACAACTCTTGGCAATGACCGCTTCAAGATTACATTCGCTGACAACACCAACTGGGGCTTCACCGGAAGTTTCACAGGATTTGAACTAACAGCAGCCGACCCGTCGCAAGGTATTCTAACCGCTAACTGCTCTGTTCGCTTGAGTGGTAATGTTAATTTCTCGTAATTCTAAAGATTATACTGACTAAATAAACTATCCCGCTTATGCGGGATTTTTTATTTCTAAAAAACAAGCCTGAATGTTATTATAGTTTATATATATCTGTATATGAGCTTCAAAGGAAAACAACATTCGGAAAAGACAAAGAAGAAAATCAGCGACTCTCGTAAAAAATATAGAGGAGAAAAGCATCCAAGATTTGGTGCCAACTGGACAGACGAGCAGCGTGCCAAGTATATACTAACAACATTTCAGCGTCGTGAAGAAGAAAAAAGAATAAAGATGTTTCTTGTTAAATACGACAATCTATATAAAAACTTTCAGTTAGAAAACAATAAAAAATAAAACCTATGTTTGATAAAATCTCATTAAAAGCAATGTGCAAATACGAAAAGGAAACTGGCAAAAATGCTATGGAACTTTTCTCTAAAGAAAACAAGTCAGCAACTGACTTACGCGATATGGTATATCTAATCAAATATACCAAAGATGCCGCTACAACATTTGATACAGTAGAAAACCTATCTACAGATGATTTCACTGCTGCTATCAAATCTATGAGTGAAGACAAGGCGTAATGGAGCAATCTACATCGGCACACGATATACTCGCGTTCGCCATTGTAGAGGGCTGGACTGTTGTGCCCTATGATACTCTATTGAGTATAGGACCAACAGACACATTATACAAAGCACTATTAAGTGCTTATAAAGAAAAGGAACGCAGAGCGGACTCAAGAACCGCTCTGCTTTGTGCTGTAATGGCAAACTGTATGAGCAGTGGTGGCAAGAAGTATGAAGTATCTGACTTTATGCCAAAGGCTCCCAAGACTGCCGAGCAAGAAGCCTTGGATGTAAAATCCCAACTGATGAAATATATGGCAAGCAAGCAGCAGTAATAGTTTATAAGATTATACTTATACTAAAAGATATTATAACTTATGGCATCATCTATTTCCACTGTCGCTGTTGATTTCGTAGCAAATGTCGCCAAGTATATGTCTGGCTTGGACACGATGGCAACCAAGACAAAATCGTGGTCTGATAAAACAAAAAAAGATACACAGGGTGCTACAGATGCTTTTGATGGTACAAGCAAGGCGATAAATAATTTAGCAAAACAACTTATAGCATTGGTTGCTATAGAAAAGGTTGGTGCAGCATTTGCTAATGCTGCAAAGCAAGTATCTCAACTAGCCGATGAAGCAGAAAAAGTAGGAGCAAGTGCGAAACAGGTTGACAAACTACGCTTGGCAGCGGAGCGCAATGGAACTAATATAGATACTGTAAAGATTGCTTATAAAGAACTACAAAAATCTACAAATGAAGCACTAAATGGAACAAAATCTACAATAAAGGCTTTTGATGAACTTGGGGTTTCATTCAACTATATTGCTAGACTAAATCCAGATGACAAGTTTAAGGCTATTACTAAAGCATTGAGTGAAGTACAAGATGCTAATAAGCGTGCTGAACTTGGAACTATATTACTTGGTAAAGCATATACAGAGTTATCTCCGCTTATTGCCAAAGGACAAGCTGGTATTGCTACTGGTGGTAGAGGTGCATTATCAGAATCACAAATACAATCTATAGATAAAGTAACAAAGGCTTTTGAGGAAGTTGGAAGAGCATTGGATATTCAACTTCGCAAAGCACTTGTAGCTTTAGCACCAGCATTGACTATTGTAGCAAATGCTCTTACTAGCATAATAGAAAACTTTAATCTTATTATTGCCGGTGCTGCGTTGGCATTTTCTCCAATTATTATAACAAAGTTTGCTGGAGCAATATCAACTGTTGTACAAGCATTATTAAATTATGTTATAGTAGTAAAAAATGCTCAAGCTGCTGCTGCCGCTCTTGGTGGTGTAGATTTATTTGCCAACTGGAAAAATTTTGGACCACTCATTGCTTCCAGTGGTATTCCAGAAATACTTCTAAAAATACGTCTTGCTGCGATTGCTCTTATACCACCTTTAGGAACAGTTGCTGGATTATTAAAAACTGTCGGTGCTTCACTTGCTACATTTGCTGTAAGTTATATTGGAACATTGGCAGTAATAGGTAAAGGTGCTGAAATACTTGGCTTTAATATATTCGCAAAGCAATCTTATGAAGCAATAGATTCAGCTAAAGAATTTAGTAAAGGTCTTGTTGGTATAGAAACTAATGCTACAAAAGCAGCAAAAGCACAACAAGATTTGATTGAGCAACTAAAACTAACAGAGCAAACTGATGCTGATAAAGCATTAGATGCTATTGCTAGAGCAGCAGAAGAAGCAAAAAAAGCATCTGATGATTATGTAAAATCTCTAATAGATTTAGGAAAAACTTTAGATGAGCAGTTTGGAAATCCTTTAGATATAGCAGAAGCAAAACTTGTAAAATATACAAATGCTGTTGACCTTGGAACAATGAGTTTTGAGGTTTATAAAAAAGCAGTGGCGGATGTATTATCAAAATTGAGTGAAGTTGATAGATTCAAGATTAGAGAAAAGTTTGGAACTGGCCCATTTGAGGCATTAGCAGCACCATTAGGAGATAAAGCGGGGCCAAATGATCCAAGAGGTTTGATTGGTTCAAGCAGAAAGCCATTAGAAAATTTCATACCAGATTTTACAAGAGGCTCATCTACTTTATTGGTAAATCTAAAAAATATAAATACTGCTGTTGGTGGTGTTGCTGACTCGTATAACACAGCAGGAGAGAACTTGCTAAAATTCACTATAGCATCTGATAAAGCATTTAGTGACTCAAAACTAAAAACATTCTCTTCTCTAAAATCTGAAATTGATTTACAAGCAGTAAGAGAAAAAGCCATAAAGATGGGACCAGAGTTATATGATGCTACTCGTAAAGAAAGTGAAGTATTACAAAAGAGAGTATTGGATATACAAACAGCAGCAAGTGCTACTGATATATATGGTAAAAAGATTATAGATGTTGAGGTCGCATCAAGAGCACTTGCTCAAGCACAAGCAGATTTATTTGCAGCAACAACTCCATATTGGGAAAACATAGTTGGATTTACAAAAAACTTTGCTGATGGATTAGCAAGTGCTATAGTAGCAGGACAATCTTTTGGTGATGCTCTAAAGAATGTATTCCAAGATGTGCTCAAGCAAATCGCTATCTTAATTATCAGAACAACGATACTACAAGCAATTATGGCAAGTATTGGTCTCGCTAGTGCTCCAGCCGCTTTAGCATTTGGTCAAATGACTGGTATAGTTGGTAAAGCATCAGGTGGTCCAGTCACAGGAGGTATGCCATATAAAGTTGGAGAAGCGGGTCCAGAGATGTTTGTACCATCACAAAATGGAGTTATAATGCCAAATGGTATGACTGGTGGTTCTCAAACACCAATAGTTCAAAATATATATATCCAAACTGGCGTATCACAAACAGTGCGTGCTGAAATGGCAGCACTACTTCCAACATTCAAACAGCAAGCAATCGCTGGTGTAGCAGAAGCAAAACAACGCGGTGGTTCATATGCAAGAGCATTATCCGCAGCATAACATTTATAATATATGCCATCATATCCAACAAACACAAGATTGGTTCCACAAAGAATAGAGTTCACAACTCGCACTCTTGCTACACAATTCCAATCACCATACACAGGTAAATCACAAACACATCGTTACGGTGGTCAGTTTTGGGAGTTAAATGTAACTCTTGCTCCACTATTTTTAGATGACGCATTAGAACTTACAGCGTTTATAAACTCTCTTGCTGGTACATCTACAGCATTTACATTCAAGTTGCCATCAAAGTTTATGACTTCTAATACAGTTGGTATAACTACAACTACAACTGGAAATGATTTTACAGTTGGTAGTGGAACTGTTGCTGTAGGTAAATATGGTTATACTAGTTCTAGTAATAGACTCGTTCAGTTCACATCAGCAACTTCACTATTTCCAAAACTAATACCAAGCACAGGTTATAGCATCAATAGTTCATCTGGTGCCAATATGCGTTTGGTAAATAATGATATAACATATAGTGTAGATGAAATGATGCTTACTGGTATTGTTATACCAATGGTAGAATCCTTTACATAAAATATATGAGTCGTAATATACCCGCAGCATATGTCAGCAGTAGCGTAACATTGGTTCAACCTTATTATGCTGTTTATTTAGAGTTTCCAACTGCTCCTGTTCGTTTATGGACTGGAGCATATACTAAATCGTTTAGTGATGAGTTTGGCGGTGGTTCGTATCTTGGTGTAGGCACACTGGGCAATATATCTGCTGTTACAGAAACAACAGAAATATCTGCTAGAGGTATAGATTTAACTTTAAGCGGTATTCCAACTGAATATATCAGCCTTGCCTTGAGTGGCAGTTATAGAGGTGGAGATGTGGCTGTATATCTTGTATTGTTTAATACAAATATGAGTTCATACGAGAAACTTACTATATTCAAAGGTAGTATGGACCAAATGATTATCAATGAAAACGGAAGCACATCTACGATTGGTGTAAAATGTGAGTCGCGTCTTATTGCTCTAAATCGTCCAAGGGATATTCGTTACACAGATGAGTCTCAAGCATTACTATATCCAAACGATACTGGACTACGCTTTGTAGCAAGTATGGCTGACAAATCAATATATTGGGGCAACTCGGCACCTGGCAGTACAGGCAATAGTGGTGGTGGTGAAAATACCGGCGGCGGTGATGGCTCTAATAATAATGGTCCAGAATAAAATATGACATTTGACTCATCATTTTATAATAAACTACAAGAACTTCATCAACAAAAGTTTGATTGGAAGACAAACAACTGTGGATTATTTGTAGCAGAAATATACAAGGCTATTTATAACCGAGACTTCGCTAATATGTTTGCTGGTGATTATTATGATAAAGAGTCGGCATACAAGTATGTTGAGACTAAAGGTGGATGGGATAATATACTAAAATCAGCAGGATTATCAAAACGAGAAGATGGCACTATACTTATTGGTGATGTAGTGCTATGCGAAGAAGCCATTGGTATATTTGATGGAACCAATGCTATATTCGCTGGCAAAGCATTTAGACGCAGAAACAAAATAACAGACGCTTATTATCTATAACACTTATGGCTGAACTTCTCGCATCCCAAATCTTTTACGCACTTGCTTCCGCAGGTATTGACATTGCTGCTGGAACAGCGACCGCTATTACAATCGGTTCGTATGTTGTAGTAGCAGGAACAGCATATGCTGTGGCACAAAGTATGGTAAAAGCTCCTGCTTTTGGTTCATTACAATCTGAAACGAGTGGCAAGGTTAGTATGACACGCGACACTGTTGCTTCGCGTAGAGTTATATATGGAACTGTTCGTGCCTCTGGACCTATATTATTCGCAAGCACAAATGGAAGTAAGAATGAATTTTTACATATGGTTGTTGGTATTGCTGGTCACGAAATCAGCCAACTACATACTATATTCTTCAATGACCAAATCGCATTTCAGAATAATACTCAAAGTATAGCATTATATCCTACTGATAGATTAGCAATGACATATAAAGTTGGTGCTCCAACAGGACAAACAGCATATGTTATGGAGCCATCTACAGAATGGACTGCTACAGATACACTTGATGGCATAGCCAGTATATATGTGCGTATGACTGCTGACCCAAAGGTATTTCCAAACGGAATACCAAATATATCTGCTGTGGTTACAGGTCGTAAAATAAAAGACATTGATGGCAATGATATAAACAGTGGCAGTTATAGCAATCCAGCACTTATTCTAAATGACTATCTACGCAACTATTTTGGAGCATCTGCTGCCGAAATAGAAACTGGCAGTTTCAAGAGCAGTCAAGTTATATGCGACCAAACTCCATTTAGTGGCAGTGGCGATTATACTAAGCGTTATACTTGTAACTATAGTTTTACACAAAATGTCAAGCCATCCAAGATTATAGAAGATATTCTAAAAACTTGCTATGGCAAACTAACATATGTCAATGGTCAGTTTGTTCTAAATGTTGGATATTATAGAACACCTGTTGTAAGCATCAATGAAGATGATATAATTAGTGGTATAACTGTTACTACAAAACCATCTCAAGCAAGTTCATATAACCGAGTAAATGGCTTATATGTTGATGGCTCAACTTATACAAGTAGTTTCCAAGCGGGCGACTTTGTTCCTGTAACAAGTAGTTTTTATTTAGCAGAAGACAATGGTATAGAAAGTGCCGTTGATATTGAGTTGAGTGGCGTTACAAATCATACTACAGCAAGACGCATTGCTAAACTAAATCTGTTAGATAGTCGTCAGGACTTGAGTGTTCAATTCACTACAAAGATTAGTGGATTACAACTAATCGCTGGTGACAATGTTTATGTCACTGTAGAAAGATATGGTTGGGCTGGTAAAGTATTTGAAGTAGTAGAACTAACCATCAATCAAGATTTGAGTATCAACTTGACGCTCAAAGAAACTGCTGCTGAAATATATGATTTTCCAGTTGGCGAAGATGTAGATAGAGATTTAAGTCCAAATACAAATCTACCAAGTCCATTTTTCGTATCACCTCCACTCGGCTTTAGTGCTATAGAATCTACAACTATAGATGCTGATGGAACTGTATTCCCAGCCGCAACACTAAATTGGAGTAGCAGTTTAACAGGTAGTGTTAGTGATATAGAAGTAGATTTTAAGATTACAAGCAGTGCCAACTATGACACGCTTGGTAAGTTTGGTCGTGACACTAGAACATTTACAACCATAGACGTAGAGGCTGGTAAGACCTATAGTTTCCGTGCTCGCAACTTCAATTATCTTGGAGTAATGAGTGAGTATGTAAGTCAATCGTTATATATTCAAGGTGACAATACTCGCCCTCAAGCACCTTATAGTGGCAGTGCTATTGGTGGTAGTGGCAGTTTATATGTTACTTGGCTGAATAGTGCTGTAGATAGAGATTATAAATTTACTCAAGTATTTACAAACACAAGTAATGCTAGTGCCAGTGCTCAAAATGAAGGCACAGTTTCTGGTACAAGCTGGAATAAAACGATTACAACATCAGGTTCATATTATGTTTGGCTAAAGAACATAGACACATCTGGCAATCAAAGTGATATAAGCAGTGGTGGAAATGCTTTTGTAAGTGCGATTGGTCAAGGAGCACCTGGTCCTGCTGGTCCAAGTGGTAGTGCTGGTTTTGCATATACAAACATTTATCGTCGCAGTGATTTGATTCCATCTGGTCCAACATATCCAGTTGGCAATATACCTGTATCTGGTTGGGATTTACTAATACCAGCCGACACCGGAGAAGCACTATGGCAAAGTAGCGGTCTAATATCAAATGCTGATAATACAACATTAACTGGTAGTTGGAGTGCTCCAAAACGCTTAAATGGTAGATTGAGTTATTATCAAACAACATCGCCGTCATCTGGAATGGTAGAAGGTGACATATGGTTTGATATAGACGACAAGATGAAAGTATATCGTTTTAGTAGCGGCTCGTGGGTCAGTGTTCAAGATGAAAATATACCAACCTTGAGTAGTTCATTACAACAAAATATAACAAATACAACCAGTTATAGTGCCAGTTTAGCATCATCAATCGTTGCTAATAGTGCTTCTTTTAGCACCAATCTAAATCAAACAAACAACACTATTACAAATAATAGCAGTAGTGCTGCCGCAAGTATAACAAGTGTTGGTGCCGCTGTTACAACTAACAGTAGTTCATTCGCAGCAACAATAACAACGCTTGATACAAAGGTTGTAAATAACAGTAGCAGTTTAGCATCTTCTATAACAACTGTAAATGGAAGTGTAACTACAAATAGTCAATCATTCGCATTGTCTATAAACACATTAACATCTACTGTAACAAACAACAGCAGCAGTTTTGCTTCTTCTCTAACAACTACAAATAATACTGTAGCCAATAATAGTAGTAGTGCGGCAACAAGTATAACTACACTTTCATCTACAGTTACAAACAATAGTGCCAGTTCTGCTGCGAGTATAACAACAACAGCAACGACATTAGCATCAGTTTCTGGAAGTGTAGTAAATCTTGGTGCTGAATATGGCGTATCTGTGACTGCTGGTAGAGTTACAGGCTTTAAGATTTTATCAACTCCAACAGTATCTGATTTTACTATACAAGCAGATAAATTTGCTATAGTAAATAGCACAGGTGGAAGCAGCAAAGCACCATTTATTGTTGAAGGTGGAATAACATATATTGATGGTGCTGTTATTAAGTCGCTTGATGCTGGTAAAATAACTGCTGGTATTATTACAGCCGCAATTCGTATGACTGCTGGTGAAATCACTGGCTCTGGTTATCAAGTTACAAGTCCGATTGGTATGCGAGCACTAAATAATACTAGTGTATTGACTGTCACAGGTGGTAGTGACAATGCTACAGGAGGTCAGATTGACTTGGTTGGTAATAGTGCTGGTGCTGGTATTGCTGGTGTAGCACAAATTATCGCTGGCAATGTAAGCACAGGACATATCTTACTAAAAACTGGTGGAGATAATACTCGCCTAAAGGTAGATTATAATGGAACAGTTGGTATAAACACAACTAGTCCTGATAGTGGATATAAACTGGATGTAAATGGTGGAGTAAAAGTCGGTGGAAATATAGCAACATCTGGTGACATAAGAAAAATAACTAACGATGATTGGACTGTTCCAATGAACGATGGCAGCAATAGTATATCACAGCAATGGGACGGCAGCGACTATAAAGTAAGAGTAGATGCTACAGATTTTATTATTGCCCGCGAAGGAAATGATGTAACATTTAATAGTGTCAATACCACATCGTCTGAACGCTATAAAAAGAATATCAGAGTTTTGTCTGGTAGTTATAGCATCATTGATAATATCACTCCTGTAGTATATGATATGAAGGATGGTAGTAAAGTTGACTCGCCAGGTTTTATCGCAGAAGCAATCGCGGAAGTTATTCCAGAAATAGTCCATAAGAATAAAGAAGGACTTGTAGATAGTTTGGACTATAGTAAATTTACTCCTATGTTGGTAGATTGCATAAAGACACAAAAAAAACTAATAGAAGATTTACAAGCAAGATTGACAAGATTAGAAAACAAGGCATAATATATTATTATGATGACACAAAATGAATTAAAAGAATATCTAAATTATAATCCAGATACTGGAATATTTGTTTGGAAAAAATGTTATAATAAAAAACTCAATAAAATTGGAACCATTGCCGGTGGTATTAATAATAAAGGATATCATAGAATTCAGATTAATAATAAATCATATTCATCACATCGTTTGGCTTACATTTATATAAATGGAGAAATTCCGAATAAATTATGTATAGACCATATCAACGGAATAAAAACAGATAATAGAATATGTAATTTACGATTGGCAACTGTAAAACAAAATGCTTTTAATGTAAAAAAGCGTATTAATAATAAATCTGGACATAAGGGTGTTTGTTGGAATAAGAAAGAAAAAAAATGGTATGCTTATGCAAGTCGTAAACATATTGGTTGTTTTGATATAAAAGATGATGCTATAAATGCACATAAAATTGCTATAGAAAAATTGCACGGTGAGTTTGCTAAATATTAAATGCCCTCAAACATCACAGTTAATGGAGTAGATTTAGATAGCATATTTGACGCATTGGAAACAACCAAGCGTGCTGATGTTGGTTACTCTGTGTCCGGTGTTGATATATCTAATCGCTATGAGCCTAGTGCTGGTAGTTATGACCAGATTGCATATAACACAAACTATTCATCTGTTGGTACAGATTTAAGATATTTGTTTCGTGCTGCTGCTTATGTTCCACCAACAGCAACACCTACTCCAACATTTACACCAACACCTACTCCAACATTTACACCAACACCAACTCCTACATCAACGCCAGAGCCTACTGCTACACCAACACCAACTCCTACATCTACACCAGTTCCAGAGTACGATGTACAAGCAGAGAACAATACAGGAGGTAACGCTGTTACATTTGATGGTGATGGTAGTGGTAATGTTATACAGCGTGTTGCTGGTACATATAACCTTATTGCTTATCCATCTACAAACTATGTATTCAGTGGATGGACAGTATTCTTCGGTGATACTCCAGCAAATGATATAGCAAGCACAACAGTTGCCCTAACACAAGATAGTCATTATCAAGCCAACTATTTACCATACCCAACGCTAAAAGCAGAGAATAACAGCGGTGGTGCCGCAGTATCTATAGATGGTGATGGCAGCGGCAATGTTATAACAAGAGCACCTGGCACATATAACCTAATAGCATATCCAGATAGCGGCTATACATTTGATTATTGGGAAGTAGTAAGCGGCGCAACACCTGCTGATATAAATGATGAAACTACAACAGTAACAGTGTCGGCTAATACAACCAATCATTATAAGGCTCACTTTGTTTAATAGACATATCCCCCAGCAGCAACACAAGCATAACAGAACAGGATGTATATGAGCTATTATCGTATATAGACAAAAGTATATATCGTAATAGAATGTATATACA
>Ga0114974_10003610_pt1 | contig 11641 bp, 9 predicted proteins | sample S_130206_EF_Meta_FD_87318 | JGI IMG/M metagenome (GOLD analysis project Ga0114974, IMG submission 87318) | Freshwater microbial communities from Lake Simoncouche, Canada to study carbon cycling - S_130206_EF_MetaG | ecosystem: Environmental > Aquatic > Freshwater > Lake | place: Lake...
AACATGCTGTGACTTACTTCTGGGGCACTTCGGGCGTCGGTTACAACATCGACAAGGTCAAGGCGGCCATGCCCAATGCGCCGGTTGACAGCTTTGCGATGTTCTATGACCCCAAAGTAATCGCCAACTTCAAAAAGTGCGGCGTCACTATGCTCGATGCCCCTGACGAAGTGGTGGCCACAGTGCTGCTGTATTTGGGTCGCGAGCCGATGAGCGAGAAGGCCGAGGATCTGGCTGCCGCCGAAAAGGTGCTGCTGTCCATTCGCCCGTTCGTGCGCGAGATCAAGTCATCGGGCTATCTCGACGATCTGGCCAACGGCGAAATCTGCTTGGCGCTGGGCTGGAGTGGTGATGTGGGTCAGGGCAAGAGCCGTGCCGAGGAAGCCGGCAAGGGCGTCAAGCTGCAATACAACATCCCCAAGGAAGGCGCGATTCAGTTCTTTGACATGCTGGCGATCCCGGCTGATGCGCCGCATGTCGGCAACGCGCACAAGTTCATCAACTATCTGCTCAGCAAGGATGTGGCGATCAAGAACACGAATTTCGTGCGCTATGCCTCACCCAACGCCGCAGCCCGTGATGGCATCGACCCTGCCATCACCGGTGATGCCAACATCTATCCGACGCCTGAAGTGGCCGCCAAGCTGTCACCCAATCTGGCGCGCTCACAGGAGTTCACGCGTGAGCTGACCCGCGTCTGGACGCGGTTCAAGACGGGCAAGTAGGTGACCGCGGCAGACAACGGCGCGGCGAGCGCGCCGCTGTCGGCTGCACAGCCCTGCGTGCGCATCGAAGGCGTGACCAAGCGCTTCGGTGCGTTCACAGCGGTGGATGACGTCAGTCTCGATATCCAGGAAGGCGAGATCTTCTGCTTGCTGGGTGGTTCGGGTTGCGGCAAGACCACGTTGCTGCGCATGTTGGCTGGCTTTGAGCAGCCCTCTGCTGGCCGCATATTGATCGATGGCCAAGACATGGCTGATGTTGCGCCCTACGAGCGACCGGTCAATATGATGTTCCAGTCTTATGCGCTGTTCCCGCACATGACCGTGCAGGACAATGTCGCATTTGGTCTTGAACAGGAAAAGCTGCCCAAGGCCCAGATTGCCCAACGCGTCGAGGCAATGCTGTCGCTGGTGCGCCTGGATGGCATGGCGCAGCGCAAGCCACATCAGTTGTCGGGTGGCCAACGTCAGCGCGTGGCGCTGGCGCGTTCGCTGGTCAAACGTCCCCGACTGTTGCTGCTCGATGAACCGCTCGGCGCGCTGGATCGCAAGCTGCGTGAACACACGCAGTTTGAGTTGCTGGGGCTGCAAAAGCAGTTGGGCGTGACCTTCGTGGTCGTCACGCACGATCAGGAAGAAGCGATGACCCTGGCCAATCGCATCGGCGTGATGGATCGCGGTCGTATCGTGCAGGTGGGTAGTCCACGCGATATCTACGAATACCCCTCCACGCGCTTTGTGGCTGACTTCATCGGGTCGGTCAACCTGTTCGAAGGCCGTCTGACAGAAGACGAAGCCGACTACGTGCGCGTGGCCTGCCCGGAATTGCCGGCACCGGTGTTGGTCGACCATGGCGTATCGGCAGCGCCCGAGGCCACAGTGTGGGTGGCGATCCGTCCCGAAAAGATTCAGCTGCTGCGCGAGCGACCTGCGGGCACCGATAACCATGCCCAGGGCACGGTGCGCGATGTGGCCTATATGGGTGACATGAGCATCTATCTGGTGGTACTGCCCGGTGGACGCGAGTTGCGCGTGACGCGCGCCAATTTGCAGCGCAAGGAAGAAGAAGCCTTCGAAAGTGGCGATGCAGTATGGCTGGCCTGGGATGCGGCCAGCCCGGTAGTCGGGACGGGTTGATGGCAGCCAGAGGCCTGCGTCTGGGACGGCTGCTGGTCATCGGCGTGCCGATGGGTTGGCTGTTACTGTTTTTTCTGGCGCCGTTTCTCATCGATTTCAAAATATCGCTGTCGGAAGTGCGCTTGGCCATTCCGCCCTATGCGCCCTTGCTCGAATGGGCCGATGGTAAGTTGGTCGCACTGCATTTGCAGCTGACCAATTACCGCTATTTGTTTACCGACTCGCTGTATGTCAGTGCCTATGGCTACTCGCTTAAAGTGGCCGCGATCTCTACGCTGTTGTGTCTGCTGCTCGGGTATCCAATGGCCTTGGGTATAGCCAGAGCCGAGCCGGCCCGGCGCAATCTGCTGCTCATGCTGGTCATCTTGCCGTTCTGGACCAGCTTCTTGCTGCGTGTGTATGCGTGGATGGGTTTGCTGCGCAACAACGGCCTGATCAACAACCTGTTGCTGTGGGCCGGGGTCATCGACGCGCCCATTCAGATGATGCAGACCGACTTTGCGGTGTATCTGGGCATTGTCTATTCGTATCTGCCGTTCATGATTTTGCCGCTGTACACCAATCTCGAAAAACACGACGGTACGCTGCTTGAGGCCGCTGCAGACCTAGGTGCCAAGCCGCTTGCTGCGTTCCTGCGGGTCACGTTGCCGCTGTCGGTGCCGGGCATTCTGGCCGGCGCGCTGCTGGTGTTCATACCGGTGGTGGGTGAGTACGTCATTCCCACGCTGCTGGGTCGCCCGGATCAACTGATGATCGGACGTGTGCTGTCGGATGAGTTCTTTGCCAACCGCGACTGGCCGGTGGCCAGTGCCGTGGCCATGCTGATGTTGGTGCTGCTGGTGGCCCCTATCGTGGCGTTTCAGCGAGTGCAGAGCAACGCGGCGGAGGCACGATGAGCCGCTCGCGTCGCAGTGTGTTGGTGCCTTCAGTCATGGCGTTTGGCTTTGCCTTTTTGTATGTGCCGATCCTGGCCATGATCGGTTATTCGTTTAACAACTCGCGGCTGGTCACGGTCTGGGACAGTGCCAATTCACCCACGCTCAAGTGGTATTCGGCACTGTGGCGCAATCAGCAGGTACTCGATGCAGCGTGGCTGTCGTTTCGTATCGCGCTGCTCAATGCCACTGGCGCGGCCATTTTGGGCACGTTGGCCGGGTTGGTGCTGGCGCGCTTTGGCCGGTTTCGCGGCCGCACACTGCTCACCGCCTTGACCACAGCGCCGCTGGTGATGCCCGAAGTCATCACCGGCCTGTCGCTGTTGTTGTTGTTTGTGGCGATGGAGCAGACCATCGGTTGGCCCGCCGGTCGCGGTGTCACCACACTCACCATCGCTCACATCACGTTTTCTTTGTCTTATGTGGCGGTCATCGTGCAGTCACGTCTTGCTGGCTTTGATGTGTCGCTGGAAGAGGCGGCAATGGATCTGGGCGCACGACCTGTGACCGTGTTTCTGCGCATCACGTTGCCGCTGATTGCCCCTGCCATTGTGTCGGGCTGGCTGCTGGCCTTTACGCTCAGTTGGGATGATCTGGTCATCTCGCAGTTTGTTGCGGGTCCAGGCTCCAGTACCTTGCCCATGGTGATCTTCTCCAAGGTGCGCTTGGGCGTCACGCCAGACATCAACGCGTTGGCCACCCTGATGGTGCTCACAGTTGCCGTGGGTGTGGTTATCGCTACTGTCCTGCTGCGGCGCCAGGAGCGCCGGCGCGAGCAGGATCTGCGCCTAGCTGCCGGTGCGGACTGACGGATGCAGCAGCCATGAGTCACACAGCACTGGGTATTGATGTCGGGGGCTCGTCACTCAAGGTGGCCCGCGTCGACACAGCGACACAGGCTTTGGTGTCACCGTTTCACAGCGTACCCACCCCCCAACCGGCCACACCGGCAGCGCTGGTGCAGTTGTTTGCGCAGTTGGCGCAGCAGTTAGCACCGACAGATCCCGTGGGCATAGCCATGCCATGTGTGGTGCAACACGGCATCACGCGCTCGGCGGCAAACATAGACCCGGGCTGGATTGACTTTGATTGCGCTGCTGCGGCGCACCTGGCGCTGGGTCGACCGGTCACGGTGCTCAATGATGCCGATGCAGCGGGCATTGCCGAGATGCGCTGGGGCGCAGGCAAGGGCGAGCAGGGCGTTGTCATGCTGCTGACCTTTGGCACGGGCATAGGCTCTGCGCTGTTTCATGGCGGTCGCTTGTTGCCCAACACCGAGTTAGGACATCTGCAGGTGGATGGCCGGGAAGCAGAGCACCAAGCCTCAGCGCGAGTGCGCACGACGCAGTCGCTGGATTGGCCCTCGTGGGCGGTGCGCGTCAATCGTGTGCTAGCCGAATATCGCGCCTTGTTCTGGCCAGATCTGTTCATTCTCGGTGGTTCGATCAGTCAGGACTTTGCACTGTTTGAACCTTACTTGCAGTGTCGTGCGCCAGTGCGCCCTGCGCAGTTCATGGCACAGGCCGGTGCAATGGGTGCCGCGTTGGCGGCCATAGAGGATCTTTGATGCGCAGCAAGCTGCCGGATGTTGGAACCACTATTTTCACCACCATGTCGCGCCGTGCTGCAGAGCTTGGTGCAGTAAACCTGGGGCAGGGCTTCCCCGACTATCCCATCGATCCGCGGCTTGCCGAGTTGGTAGGCGATGCCATGCGCGACGGCCACAACCAATACGCGCCCATGCCGGGTGTGCCGGCGCTGCTTGAGGCTATTGGCAGTCGTCTTGAGGCGCGCTATGGCCTGGGTCTTGATCCGCAACAGTCGATCACCGTCACCTTGGGTGCGACAGAGGCGATTTATTCCAGCATTCAGGCGCTGGCCGGTCCGGGGGATGAGGTGCTGGTGTTTGATCCCAGTTACGACTCCTATGATCCGGCGGTGCGTTTAGCTGGTGCGCGCTGCGTACATGTGCCGTTGGCCCCGCCGTACTTTGCCTATGACTGGGATGCGGTGCGTGCTGCAGTCAATGAGCGTACGCGACTGATCATCATCAACAGCCCGCAAAATCCGTCCTGCACGGTGTTGGGGCCGACGGATCTGGATCAGTTGGCGGCGATTGTTGCCGGCCGTGATATCCGTGTGTTGTCTGATGAAGTCTATGAACACGTGGTGTTTGATGGCCGGCAGCATTACAGCGTGTTGGCACATGCGCAGCTGCGCCAGTGCGCGGTGGCTGTGTATTCATTCGGCAAGGCGTTGCATGCGACAGGCTTGCGAGTCGGCTATGCAGTAGCCCCAGCCGACATCACCGCTGAGCTGCGCAAGGTGCATCAGTTCAACACCTTCACCATCGCCACGCCGCTGCAGCACGCTATCGCCCGCTATATCAGTGAGCGCGCCGACGTGTTTAGCGGCTTGGCAGGGTTTTTCCAGTCGCGACGTGATCTGCTGACGCAGCTGCTAGCAGGCTCGCCGCTGCGCGTACTGCCGGCTGCAGGCAGCTTTTTCCAATTGGTCGATTACAGTGGCTGCGAGGCATTGAGTGCACTGGATGATCAGGCCGCCGCACAGTTGCTGCTGGAACAGGCCGGTGTGGCCACTATTCCCTTATCACCGTTTTACAAAGTGCCGCCTGCGCAGACTCTGCTGCGGCTGTGCTTTGCCAAGCGCGAAGAGACTCTGCGCGAGGGCGCATCACGATTGCGCCAGTGGATGGGTTGAATCATGAGAGATCGGACGCGTCTAAATCATCCGCCGCAGGCACCGCTGCCCGAGGGCAATCAACCGCTGGTGGCGCCCATCTACCAAAGCGTGAAGTTCGACTTTGCAGGGGTGGAAGGCACGCACGCCGGCCTTGATGCTGGCGGCTATTTTTATTCACGAGTTTCCAATCCCACTACCCGTCAGTTGGAGCTGACGCTGGCGCAGATGCAGGGTCGTGACGATGCGCTGGTGTGCGCATCGGGTGTGGGCGCCATTGCACAGACGCTGCTGGCACTGCTTAGGCAGGGCGACCATGTGCTGTGCTTTGCCGAAAGCTATGGCCCGACACGCAGTCTGCTGCGCCATACGTTGGCGGGCTTTGGCGTTACGCACACGATGCTGTCGATTGATGACGACGCCGGAATCGAGGCGGTGTTGGCAGCCACGCCCACACGGCTGGTGATCTTCGAGAGCCCCACTAATCCGGTTAATCGTATCGCCGACATTGCCCGGCTTTGCGCTGCAGCGCGGCGCGCCGGTGCGCTGACACTGCTCGACAACACCTTCGCCGGGCCACATCAGCACGGTCAGTACGATGTCGATCTGTATCTGCATAGCCTCACCAAATATGTCGGCGGTCATGGCGATGTGCTCGGTGGAGCGGTGATTGGCCGCAAAGAGCTGATCGACTCACTGCGCCGCAGTTTTATTCTGTTCGGCGGCACGCTCGACGCGCATGCGGCTTTCCTGTTGCAGCGTGGTTTGCGCACCTATTACCTTCGCTATCAGGCGCAGTCCGAGTCGGCGCAGCAGTTGGCGCAGGCACTGGCTGCGCATCCTGGCGTAGATCGCGTGCACTACCCAGGCTTGGCATCGCATCCGCGGCACGCGCTGGCGCGTGAGCAGATGCAGCACTTCGGTGGTGTGGTCAGTGTCGATATCGCCGGCGGGACCGTGCGGGCCAATGCCTTTGTCGATGCGTTGCAGTTGTTTCGTATTGCCGCGAGCATGGGCTCACCCGAATCGCTGGCCTTGCCGCCGTCCATGCTTGGTTTGGCCGAAGTGCCGCCGGCGTTGCGAGCGGGGTGTGGGATCGGTCCCGGTACCGTGCGCTTGTCGGTGGGCTTGGATGATCCAGCAGATCTGATCGAAGACGTGATGCAAGCGCTGACTGCAGCGCACGGCTAAGTTTTGCCGCTGCCTGTGATCTGCGTCACAGAGCGTCCGAGACGTAGCGGCCACACTGCACGCATGGCCAAATCCAATGTCGTTCCGTTTGTCATGCCTCAGCGCGACAACGATGCAGCCCTTCAGCGAGTGCACCAAGCACTGACCGTACGTCTGGAGCAGTTGCCGCCGTTACGACCGACAGCCTTCGAAGCCTGTGTTGCTCATCTGGTCAGTGGTCCACGGCAATTGCTGGATTTGCCGTTCGGCCAGCGCAGATTGATGGCGCTGCGCGATGCGTTTTTCGTTGCGCCTGCGCGTGAGGTAGAGATGCGTCGTTTGTGGCGCGAGTCGATTGCCACAGCCTGCAACAGCGTGGCCATGGCGCGCGTGTTGGGTCTGGATGAACCTTGTGTTGCGGCTGCTGCGCTGTTGTATCGCGTGGCAGACGTCTGGTTGCTGACAGCACTGGCGGATGCCGAAGCATTGACCGGTGAAAGACTGCGCAGTGCCGCACTGCGCGAGATCCTCACGGCTCGTTCACGCCAGTTGGCGCCACGCATTGTGCGGGCCTGGGCGCTAACGCCTGCGGTTTCGCAGCCGCTGCTGGGCTGGCGCGACTGTGGTGAGACCTCGCGCGGCGGCTTGCCGCCGACGCTGCCTTCACGGCTGATTCATATCGGCAGCCTGCTGGCCTCTGAGCAGCTGTATGAAGGCTATTGCACGCCGGGTGTGGTCGATGCGGCGGCTCAGGAGCTGGGCCTAGACGCCGAGGTGCTGATGACGGCGCGGGACGCCACAGCCCACATTCGGGCCCTGCTGGCTAATATCGTCTGATTTGCGCTGCTAAGATGCGGGTATGTCCCGCACTCTGAACACAACTCCTGCGATCGACGGCTTCTGGATGCCCGGGGAGTTCGAGCCCCATGCCGGCACCTGGATGCTGTGGCCTGAACGCTTGGACAACTGGCGCGCTGGTGCGCAGCCTGCGCAGCGCGCGTTTGCGGCGGTGGCCACAGCCATTGCCGGCTTCGAACCTGTCACGGTCGGTGTAAGCGCTGCGCAGTTCGGCTATGCGCGTGCCGCATTGCCCGAAGCCATCCGCCTGGTAGAGCTGTCCAGCAACGATGCGTGGATGCGCGACGTGGGCCCCACCTGCCTGGTCAATGCACGCGGCGAAGTACGCGGCGCAGACTGGCAGTTCAATGCTTGGGGCGGCTTTGACGGCGGCCTGTATTTTCCCTGGGATCAGGATGACCTGGTGGCTCGCAAGGTGCTCGAAATCGAGTCCTGCGATCGCTACCGCGCACCCTTCGTGCTGGAGGGCGGCGCCATCCACAGTGATGGGCAAGGCACGCTGCTGGTCACCGAGCAATGCCTGCTCAATCCCAACCGCAACCCGGGCCTCGATCGCCAGCAACTGGAACAGTTGCTATGCCAGTGGTTGGGCGCCAGCACGGTGGTGTGGTTGGGACAGGGCGTGGTCAATGATGAAACCGATGGCCACGTCGACAACCTGGCCTGCTTTGCCCGGCCTGGTCATGTGTGCTTGACGTGGACTGACAACCGGCGGGATCCGCAATACGCGGTGTCCGCTGATGCCTTGCAGCGTCTGCAGTCGGCGCGTGATGCAAAGGGGCGCCGCTTCACCGTGCACAAACTGGTGCAACCCGGCCCGCTGCGCAGCACGGTTGCCGAAGCAGCCGGTGTATTGCAGGCCCATGGCAGCCAGGCGCGTCCGGCAGGCCATCGTCTGGCCGGCTCATACGTCAATTTTTATCTGGCCAATGGTGGCGTGGTCATGCCACTTCTGGATGCGCGTCGCGATGCGGCAGCGATGGCAGTGTTGCAGCGCGTGTTCCCCGATCGACAGGTGGTCGGGGTGCCCGCGCGCGAGATACTGCTAGGCGGCGGCAACATTCACTGCATCACGCAGCAGGTACCCGCGGCGCTGCGGCGTGCGTCGCCGCTGCGCCGTCGCCGCGCCGGATAGTTAGCCTAGGATCTGCTTGGCTTGCGTGAGCCAAGCCTCTTGAGTGCGCCGATAGTGCTGCGGTGCAGCCTCCGCGCGTTGCAGCAATTCCTGCAACGCAGTGCGAGCTGCTTCGGCTTGTGACTGCGTGACCAACAACTGCGCCCAACGCACGATGGCCTCGGCGCCTGGGTAATAGCCCGCCAGCACGCGATACTCTTCTAGTGCCCGCTCTGTGTTGCCTTCGGCCTCTAAGGCGCGGGCAAACAGCAGGTGACCGTCGGGCGAGTTGAAGTTGGGATTGTGTTCAATCAGTCGTTCCAGCGTGGTTCGCGCAGCAGCCGCTGCGCCGCTTTCAAACTGGGCTCGCGCTAAGGTCAGCAGCAGGCTCGGATCGTGTTCGTACAGACCCTTGAGCCCCTCTGCGCAGAGGCTGATGGCCTCGGCCGGTCGCTGCAACCGCAGCAGTTCTTCGGCATGACGCTGGCGGCTGTCGACGTTGTCGCTGCCGCGTGAGAGTTGCTCGTAGCGGCGCAGGTTGGCTTCCGGGTCTAAAGCCTTTTTGACGCCGCGCACGGTGCGCTGAGTGGTACGGCTGCGCACCAACTCGGGGATCAGCTCTGCGGCTATGTAGGCCACGACACCGACCATCGACAACATCAGTAGCACCCAGATCCAGATCTGGTTGCGACCGGTTTTGATGCAATGAATGATGAGGACGGCCTGCAGGGCCAACGACAGCAACAGATAAGGCAATGGCATGTGTGCAGCTTACCAGCCATACACGGTTGTGCGGGACAGGTGGCAAGGCGTTTATCCTTGGGCTATGGCTTGCCCACCACTTTTGTCCCGAGTACTGCCGCTGCTGGTCCTGTTGGCGGTAGGGCAGGCGCAAGCCCAAACCGCAGCCCCTGCGCCGCCAGGCCCTAGTGCAGGGCAGGAACCGGCGCGCCCGCGCATCGGCTTGGTGCTGTCTGGCGGTGGCGCCCGTGGCGCCGCCCACGTCGGTGTGCTCAAAGTACTCGAGCAATTGCAGGTGCCAATAGACGCCATCGCTGGAACCAGCATGGGTGCTGTGGTCGGTGGCCTGTACGCCAGCGGCATGAGCGCGACGCAGATCGAGTCGGCCATCGGCGGTTTGGATTGGCAGGAGGCCTTTCGTGATCGTCCGCTGCGCCGCGACCTGAGCCTGCGTCGTAAGGTCGAAGAGCAGCAGTATTTGGTGCAGCTGCCGTTGGGTTTGCGCAATGGCATGTTCATGCTGCCGCGTGGCCTGCTGCAGGGCCAGAAGCTGGCGCGGCTGCTGCGTGAGCTGACGCTGCCTGTGGCTGCTGCGCCGGACTTTGACCATCTGCCCACGCGCTTTCGTGCTGTGGCTACCGACCTGGAAACCGGTCAGCTGGTGGTGTTGGATAAAGGTGATCTGGCCACGGCTATCCGTGCCAGCTTGTCGGCGCCGGGCCTGTTTGCACCGGTGGAGCATGACGGTCGGCTGTTGGCCGATGGTGGTATCACCCGCAATCTGCCGGTCGATGTGGCACGCGCGATGGGCGTCGATGTGCTGATTGTGGTGGATGTCAGTTCGCCGCTCTCGACGCGCAGTGATCTGGAGTCGGTGACGCGCATCTCCAATCAGATGCTGGCCATTCTGATTCGCAAAGACACCGAGCAGCAGCTGGCCACCTTGACCGAGGCTGACATCGCCTTGAAGCCGCAGTTGGGATCCCAGTCGGCCTATGACTTCGCGCGCCTTGACACGCTGGTGACACAAGGCGAGGTGGCGGCCCGTGCGCAGCTGCAACGTCTGTCGGCTCTTTCGCTGCAGGGCGCGGCTTTCGAGCAGTATCAGGCGCGCCGTGCCGGTGCTGGCGCTGCAACACCGCCGCAGATCGATTTCGTGCGTGCCGATGCGGCATCGCTGGCCTATGCACAGACCATTGAGGGGCAGTTTGGCGATCTGGCCGGGCAACCACTCAATGGCCCGTTGTTGTCACGGCGCATGAGTCAGTACTACGGCCGCGGCACGCTCGAGTTGCTCGATTACCGCTTGGTGCAGGACACGCCGCAGGGGCCGCGCGGCTTGCAGTTCAATGCCAGGCCTAATGCCTGGGGCGATACCTATGTGCGCTTTGGTCTGCGTCTGCAGGACGACTTTGCCGGCAATTCCAGCTTTGATGGCGCGATGCGCTTGGCGATGACCGGCATCGGCAGCATGGGTGCCGAATGGCTCACCGATCTGCAAGTGGGCAGCAGCCCCAAGCTGGGCACCAGTTTGTATCTGCCGCTCTCGCAGCGTGAACGTTGGTTCATTGCGCCGCGTGCGCAGTTTGCCGTCAGCAACCTGCCGCAGATAGTCAACGAGGAGCAGGTGGGCGCGCTGCGCGTGCACCGCTTGGGCTATGGACTCGATGCCGGCCGAGAGTTTGGCAATACGGCAGAGCTGCGCGTGGGTGTGGAGCGCGAACGCGGCAGCACGCGTCTGCGGCTGGGCACCGGCGCGCAACCGCGCGAGGATTTCAGCAGCCGCCAATACTTCGGCCGATTTACGTACGACACGCTGGATCGTGCTGCGTTTCCAGGCCGTGGTGATCAGCTGACACTGGAGTGGCGTGGTGAAATCCAAGACACCGGCCCCGGTGCTGCATCGGATTCACTGCGCGTGGATTGGCGGATGGCACGCAGCTGGGGACGCAATACGGCCGTGGTGTGGGCCTCGGCAGGCAGTCAGCTGCAGCCACAGCAATCGTCACCGCGCAGCTGGTATCCGTTGGGTGGTTTTTTGAATTTATCCGGCCTCACACCGGATGCGATCAGTGCGCCGCACTACGCGATCTCGCGGCTCATCTACTACCGCAAGGTCGGTTATGGCGGCGAGGGCTTCCTAAACGTGCCGCTGTATCTGGGTGTGTCTGCCGAGATGGGCAACGCCTGGCAGGACCGCGGCGACATCAGCTTGGGTGGGGCACGCAAGAACGGCAGCGTGTTTTTTGGCCTGGATACGTTCC
>Ga0114974_10003615_pt1 | contig 11627 bp, 8 predicted proteins | sample S_130206_EF_Meta_FD_87318 | JGI IMG/M metagenome (GOLD analysis project Ga0114974, IMG submission 87318) | Freshwater microbial communities from Lake Simoncouche, Canada to study carbon cycling - S_130206_EF_MetaG | ecosystem: Environmental > Aquatic > Freshwater > Lake | place: Lake...
CACTTCCTGCAGATCTGGATCGTGCCCGGTCAGCGGGGCCTGACGCCGGCCTACGGCCAGTACCGGTTCGACCGGGAGAAGGCCGCGGCCGACTTCGTGCTACTTGCCTCGCGTGACGGACGCTCGGCCTGGGTGCATGTGGCTCGTGGTTCCGCCGTCGTCAACGGCCGCGTGCTCAGCGCTGGGGACGCCGCCGAGGTGAGCAGCGAGATGCTCACGGTCACCAACGGCGACCAGGCCGAGATCCTGGTCTTCGATATCGCCTGACGTCAACGATTCACGCTCTTACTTTCACGATTCCAGATTCACGATTCCTAAAGGAGTTTTCATCATGAGCACTGCTACCGCCGACGCCATCCGCACCTTCAGCATCGACAAGTCGCACTCCGAGGTCACCTTCCAGGTGCGTCACCTCATCACGAAGGTGCGCGGCCGCTTCTCGGACTTCAGCGGCACGATTGCGTTCGACGCCGCCAACCCGGTGAACTCGACGGTGAGCTTCACCATTCAGGCGGCCAGCATCGACACGAACGAGCCGAAGCGCGATGGGCACCTGAAGGGTGACGACTTCTTCGCCGCCGAGACGTACCCGACCCTGACCTTCACCAGCGTGACGATCACCCCGAAGAGCGGCGAGGACTACGCCGTGGAAGGTGACCTCACCATCCGCGACGTCACCAGGCGCATCGTCCTGCCGGTGACCCACCTGGGCACCGCGAAGGATCCGTGGGGCAACGAGAAGCTGGCGTTCGAGACCGAGACGACCATCAACCGCAAGGAGTTCGGCCTCAACTGGAACGCCGCGCTCGAGGCCGGCGGCTTCCTCCTTGGCGACGAGGTGAAGATCAGCCTCCAGATCCAGGCGGCGTAAGCCAGACGACGACCTCTTAGAGCCGTTTCGGTGTCGGTGTAGTACGTAGTGTCCGGCTTCAGCCGGACTATCTGGGGTCCGCCTAAAGGCGGACACTACACCGATCTCGAAACCGCTCTCAGCTCCGCAACAGCGAAGCGGAAAACGCTCTAGACTGGGGGCTCGATGCAGCCATCCGTTCCCATCGCCATGCTCCTCACGAAAGATGTGGCGTACGAGTGGCACGACGGCGTCGCGCTGGCGGCGCAGCTCGTGGCCCAGGTGCGCGCCGACATTCCGCACGCCGAAGAGCGCATTCCCGACCTGCGCGGCGTGACGCTCGAAGGGACCGGTGCGCTCGCGCTCTCGGCCCACCCCGAACATTCGATGCCGGCCATGCCCGGCGCGGCGCAGTTGCTGCAACAACTGCTGAGCGGCAAGGAACAGCCGACGCCGCTGCGCCTGTTCGCGATGCAGGCAGCGACGGCGGAACCGCCGATGTCGCTGGCGCTGTTCGCCGAGGAACTCGAGAAGTGGGAGCGCCCCAATCGCCTGGCGAAGCTCGGTGCGCTCTACCAGCGTGCGTTCGAACAGATCGGTCCGGCTGCGCTGACCGACGAAGCGAAGCTGCGCGAGGCGCGAGCCCAGGAGGCGATGCGTGGTCCGGTGAACAGCGGCGGCGCTGCCGCGCCGGCTGCGGCGGCGAAGACGCCGGCAGGCCAGAACGCACAGGCCGTCACCGTCACCGCTGTCATCATCGGCGTCGTGATGCTGGCGGCAGCCGGCGGCACGTGGTTCGTGTTCAACGGCAAGCGGCCGGCTCCGCAGCCGGCCGCGGTCGCCACCGCCAGTGAGACGGCGCCGATCGACAGCAGTTCAACGACTACGGCGGGGAGCAGTGGCTCATCGCCGGCGGCGCGTCGGGCGGCGCGACCGCAGGCGTCAGCGGCCCCGCCGTCCGCTGTCGTGGCCAGTGCCGAGGCCGAGCTCGCACGCGGACGTGAGCTGTTCGCACGTCAGGATTACGCCGCCGCCGCGGCGGCCTTCGACCGTGTGTTGCAGATTCTCGCGCGTGAGCCTGGCCCACAACTCGAAGAGCTGCGGCAGGTGGCGCGGAGCATGGCGGACGTGTCGCGCGCGGCGATCGCGGAGCAGGTGGAAGCGGCCACACGCGAGTACCGCGTCGGCGATGAAGGCGTGATCGACCCGGTCGCGCTCGGCTTCCTGCCGCCGAAGCCCGATCCGGCCACGCCGGCCGAGCGGCTGCAGGTGCTCGAAGTGCGCATCAATGCCTCGGGCACGGTCGACTCCGCGAAGTTCGTGATGAACCGTCCCAGCTTCCGCAATTCGTGGTGGATATCCGCGGCGAAGGCGTGGCGCTTCAGCCCGGCCACGCGCAACGGTCAGCCGGTGCGCTTCGTGATGCGCATCGTGATGGACGACTCGGCAGGGCGCTGACCTGGGTCGTCAGTGCGCGCGCGACAGCCCTTCGCGCGCCGAGGCATCGCCTGGCGTGAGCCACAGCGCTTCCGCAAAGTAGTTGCGCGCGGCGCCGGTGTTGCCGGCGGCAAGCGCCAGCAGACCGAGGTTCGTATAGGCCGTGCTGTCGTGCGGGTCGAACCGTAGCGATGTCTGGAAGGCCTGCGCGGCGAGCGCCGCCTGTCCCAGCTTGGTGTGCGCGGCGCCGGCCAGGTCGTAGGCCGCGGCGTACGACGCGTCCACGGAAATCGCCTGCTGCGCCTCGTTCAACGCACTGGTCGCGTCTCCACTCAGGAAGGCGAGCACGGCGGAGTAGTAGTGCGTCGGGGCCGAATCCGGGGCCGACGCGTTCAGCAACTGCACCACCGGCGCGAGCTGCGCGCGGTCGCCGGCGTCGGCGTAGAGCGACGCCAGTTGCTCGCACGCACTGGCGACCACCGGCCGCACGTCGCACGCCTGCGTGGCCGTGGCGATCGCATCAGGCCTGAGCGCGGCCGCGGCCATGAGCTTCGATAGCGCCACCTGCCCGGCAATGCCAGGCATATCGCCGGCGACCGCTTTGATCCAGCCTATGGCATCGGTGGCGCGGTTGGTGAGCACCGCGGTGCGCGTGAACGCCTTCAGCGCCGCGTCGTCGTTCGGGTCGAGCTTCAGCGCGCTGGTGTAGTCGTCGTAGGCAAGTGCGTACGCATCCGACTTGGCCAGCATGTCGCCGCGTCCGCGCCACTGGGCAGCGGTGGCCTGCTCGCGCAGCGTGCGGATGATCGCGGGCGGCGTGCCGGCTGCGCCTGCGGCTGCGAGTGACGCGTCGTTGTCGCTGGCGCTCGCGTTGTGCAGTTCGCGCGGCGCCGAGAACTCGAGCCGCATGCGGTCGTCGTCGAGGATGTCGGCGCCGGCCGAGTAGGCGGCCAGTTCCGCCGGACCCGCGGCGTAGAGCGAGAGCAGCGCGAACGGCTCCATCGCACCCACCTCCGCGAGGTTCGCGGCGGCGTTGCCGCGCGACCAGTTCCGCTCGATGTTGCCGAGCAGCGGCAGCACCGGGTCGACCGACGCCACCATCAGCACGTCGTTGTCGTTCACCATCCACGCCGTGCCGTTCGGGAACACCGACGTGAACGTGGCGACGATCGACTTCAGGTCGCGTTCGCTGATCGTGTAGGTGTGCGCCCACTGGCAAATGATGCCGCCCGGCGCCAGCCGTGCCTTTGCGCCCTCGAAGAACTCTTTCGTGAAGAGCGCGGCGACGCCGGCAATCCACGGGTTCGACGGTTCGCTGATGATCACGTCGTACTGTTGGCGCGACAGCATCAGGTGCGAGCGGCCGTCGCCGACAATGAGCCGGGTGCGCGGGTCGTCGAGCGCCTTGTGGTTCTCCACGTCGAAGAAGTGCGACGCCTCCACCACCTCTTGCGAAATCTCCACGACCTCGGCCTCCTCCACCGGATGGCTGAGCGCCGCGCCGAGGGTGACGCCGCTGCCGAGTCCGATGATGGCGATGTGCTTCGGGTTGGGATGCAGCAGCAGCGGCAGGTGCGCCACCAGCTTCTGCGTCAGCATGTCGCTGCGGTTGGAGGCGTCGGTCTTGCCGTCCACGGCGAGCGTGGTCGTGCCGGTCAGCCGCTTCACCGACACCGTGGCGGGCGCGCCGTCCTTGTAGTAGAGCAGCGTGCCGGCTTTCAGTTGTGTCTCGAGGTCGAGCCCGTTCGGTACGAACGGCGCGTAGAGGTAGACGCCGCTGGCGAGCAGGGCACGGTCCCACTGCGGCGCGGCGACGATGGCCAGCAGCGCGACGGCGCTGGCGGCGTAACCGATGTTTCTGAGCGTGGCGTTCACGGTGGCCACCGCGATCACCACTACCGACGCGACCACGAGCACGAAGGCTGCGACCGCCAGCGTGGTCGGCAGGCCGAGCCAGGGAATGAGCACGAATCCAGCCGCGAGCGTGCCGGCTACCGAACCAATGGTGTTCACCGCGTAGACCACACCAAAGCGCCGTGCGGGCGAGTGGTCGGGGTCGCCGACCATGGCGAGCGCCAGCGGAAACGCGGCGCCAAGGCAGACGGCCGTGGGGACCACGAGCAGCGCGGTGAGCAGCATGCCGCGGCTGATGAGTGCGCTGAACGAGTCGGGCGCGGCGGCCATCTCGCGGGCAACCGCGCCCGGCACGTAGCCGCCGGCGAGCGACGAGGTGGCAACGATGGTGACCGCACCGACGGCGAGGATGAGCGCCAGCCAGCCGGCGTGTGCGCCGGCCTTCACGCGGCCGAACAGCCAGGTGCCGGTGCCCGAGCCGATGGCCACACCGGCGACGACCGCGGCGAGCGTGGCGGCGAACGCGTAGGTCGTCGGGCCGAGGACGAGCGCGAGGATGCGCGTCCAGGCGATTTCGTGCACGAGCGAGGCGAAGCCTGACAGCCCGAGCACGATGAGGGCCGCCACCGCTTCAGGCTTCCACGCCGCCGTCGTTGTAGTGTCCGGCTTTAGCCGGACCTGTGCCGTCGCAGCGGCGGTCTGTGTGTTCGTAGTGTCCGGCTTTAGCCGGACCTGTGCGGTCGCAGCGCCAGCCTGTCTGGTCGTAGTGTCCGGCTTTAGCCGGACCTCGTGCTCGCGCTTGCTCTCGCGCATCGCCACCACGCTTACCAGCGCGGCCGCCACAACGCTGGCGAGCATGCCGATCTTCGTGGTGCCCGAGATGCCGATGGACGGGATGAGCGTGAAGCCGGCGAGCAGCGAGCCGACGGCGGCTCCCACCGTGTTCATGGCGTAGAGCGCGCTGCTGACGCGAGCTGGGTTCGACGAGCGGTGGGCGAACCAGCGGACCGCCATCGGGAAGGTGGCGCCGAGCGCGGCGGCCGGCAGGAACACGAGCGCCAGCGACGCGCCGAGGCGAACGAGAGGGAAGAGCGTGCCTGGTGCGCCGTCGGCGTAGGCCCAGCGGAGCAGTGGCGTGAGCGCGCGCAGTTCCCAGGGGAGCAGCAGGGCGAACAGCGCCACCACCAGTTCCAGCGCGACGTAGGCGCGCAGCGCCTGCAGCGGCTTCAACCGCGCGGCGATGACGCCGCCGCCCCAGGCGCCAAGCGCGAGCCCGCCGAGGAACGCCGCCACCACGGCGCTGGCCGCGGCGGTGGTGTGGCCGATGTAGAGCGTGAGGAGGCGGGTCCAGCTGACTTCGTAGACGAGACCGGCGAGCCCCGAGCAGGTGTAGGCAAGCAGAAACAACAGCGACACGACAGGGCAGTTTACTCGATGGGCTGAGGGCGGAGACGCTGCGACGCGTAGTGTCCGCCTTCAGGCGGACCGTGACCTGGGTGCCACCCGTCTCACTACTTCGCTCGAGGTAGACTCGGCCCACATGGCGGAGAACGACTTCCCTTTCGGCCTCTACGAGCGGCTCATCACTGAGCGAGTCAAGGCGCGTCTGCTGCGGTTTGACTCCGCAACGACACGCGTCGTCACCGAGCCGGTTCAGGCTGCAGACATTCACGCGACGCTGGGTCGACATCTTCAGGACGTCGTCAACTCCGCGCTCCGGGGCCTTCCGGCAGAAGAGCGCACGAGTCGTGCCACGGACGTGACGAACGCCCTTCTCCGATTGCTGGCTCAGAACGCAGATGACCCAGATCAGGCGGACGAGGTCGTTGCCTTGCCGCCTACCGAGTTGCGAGAGATTCGTCGTGTTGGAGACATCGCATCCGCCAACAGGAATGTTCAGCGACCACGGGTGCCATTGTCTGCGACAGACCTGATGGTCAACGCACGACGCGAGCCGGCGCTGGCCGCCACGCTGGCTGGTGAGATTCCGTCTGCCGACTCGATCGACTTGCTCTGTGCGTTTGTTCGCTGGCACGGCCTACGGTTGCTGGACGGGCCGCTGCGGGCCCATCTTGAGGCCGGTCGACCCCTTCGCGTCATCACGACGGTGTACACCGGGTCGACGGAACGACGGGCCCTCGACTGGCTCGTGCAACACGGGGCGCAGGTGAAGGTCTCGTACGACACCCAGTCGACGCGCCTCCACGCAAAGGCGTGGCTGTTCCGACGGAGTACCGGCTATTCCACCGCCTATATCGGATCGTCGAACCTCTCGAAATCGGCGCTCATTGATGGCGTCGAGTGGAACGTGCGCCTGTCGGAGGTCACCTCTCCAGACGTGCTGAACAAGTTCGATGCAACGTTTGAAACCTACTGGGCCAGTCCAGAATACGAACAGTACGAGCCAAGCAGGGACGCCGAGCGGTTTGACCGGGCCGTAGCGCCAGGGCGCGCCGGCGACGACAGCTTCGATATCGCATTCCTCGACGTGCGACCTTGGCCGCACCAGGAAGAGATGTTGGAGAAGCTGGCGGTCGAGCGCGAGCGGCATCATCGATATCGAAATCTGGTGGTTGCCGCAACCGGAACTGGCAAGACGATCGTCGCGGCACTCGACTTCAAGCGACTGAGGACCGAACTGAAGAACCCGCGCTTGCTGTTCGTGGCGCATCGGCAGGAGATTCTCAAGCAAAGCCTGGTGGCGTTTCGCCAGGTCCTGCGCGACTCGACGTTTGGCGAACTCTACGTTGACGGTCATCGACCGGACGAATGGCAACATGTCTTCGCGTCCATCCAGTCGCTGAGCCGATCACAGCTTGATGCCATCAAGGCGGACGCGTTCGACGTCGTCATCGTTGATGAATTTCATCGGGCTGGTGCGTCGACCTACAGAAGCCTGCTCAGCAAGTTGACGCCGCGGGTGCTGCTCGGTTTGACCGCAACGCCCGAACGGACCGACGGCGAAGACATCCTCGGATACTTCGACAACCGGATTGCTGTGGAACTGCGGCTGTGGCATGCCATGGAGCGTGGCCTGCTGTGCCCATTCCACTACTTCGGTGTCCACGACAATACCGATCTCTCGAACGTGACCTGGTCGAGGCACGGCTACGACGCAGGCGATCTTGAGCGGATCTATACCGGCAATGATGCGCGCCTGAAACTGGTCATCGACCAACTGGTGCAGAAGCACCGCGACATCTCGACCATGCGCGCGTTGGGCTTCTGCGTCAGTGTCGAGCACGCGAAGTTCATGGCTCGCCGATTCAGCGAGGCGGGACTCCCTGCAGAAGCGGTGTGGGCAGAGACGGAGTCAGGCGCTCGGGCGGCAGCTCTCAAGAAGCTCGCCTCCGGTGAGGTGCGCGCGCTGTTCTCAGTTGATGTCTTCAATGAAGGCGTCGACATTCCAGAGGTCGACACGATCTTGATGCTGCGGCCCACAGAGAGCGCGCTGGTGTTCCTGCAGCAACTTGGTCGCGGCCTTCGGCGGTATGACGGGAAAGACTGCGTCACAGTCCTCGACTTCATCGGGAACGCGCACCGGAAGTTCCGATTTGACCTCCGCTATCGCGCCATCACCGGGGCCACACGGCCAGAAGTGGAGCAGCAGATCGAGGAGGGCTTTCCGCTGCTGCCTGCTGGTTGCTCGATGCAACTCGATCGCGTGGCAACGCGAATCATTCTGGACAATCTTCGGACCGCAATCCCATCCAATCGGCCGGCCCGCATTCGGGAACTGAGGGCACTCTGGGAGAGCGACGCGTGTCAGCGCTCCAGAGTGCCGACACTCGCCGAGTATCTGAAGGCGTCAGGTCTTGATCTCGAGGACGTATTCGATGGCAGCAGTTGGTGGTCGTCTCTCAAGCGAGCCGCCGGACTTCCTTGCGCGGCGGTCGGACCGGCTGAGGAGAGGCTCGGCAAGGCATTGTCCAGGATGCTGCACATCGATGACCCGTTGCGACTGGCAGCCTACCGCCGGTGGGTGACTGGTGAACTGCTGGCCACTGACGAGCCGATCGTGGCCGGCTGGGTCGCGACTGTCTGGCAGGCCGATGGCCCAGCCTCTTGTGCGGCAGCCCAGAGCCTCCTGCGACAGAGCCCGGAGGTGTGCCAGGAATGGCTGGAGGTGATGGACCTTCTCGAGGCGCGTGCCGGCCACCTCACCTACGAACTCGACGACGAGATGGAGTGGTCGCACACCGTACCGCTGTCGGTTCACGCGAGGCATTCTCTCGTTGAAATCCTCGCGGCGTTCGGTCGGATTACTCCCGGGCACTTCTATCAGCATCGCGAAGGTCCATTCAGGCACCCGGACACCAATAGCGATCTGTTCTTTGTCACGCTGGAGAAGAACGAAAAAGACTACTCGCCGTCGACGCTCTACAACGACTACGCGATTTCGGCAGACCGCTTTCACTGGCAATCGCAATCGCGGCTGCGACAGGGTACCGAGACGGCGAGTCGGTACATCGAGCACCGCTCGCGTGGCAGTCATGTCTTCCTGTTTGTTCGTGAGCGCCGGAAGTCGGATGGGCGCACGACGCCCTACACGTTCCTCGGGCCGGCCGACTACGTGTCGCACCACGGCGAGCGACCGATCAACTTCGTCTGGCAGTTGCGTCGGCCCATGCCGGCCGACTTCTATCGCACCTCGAAAGTGGCAGCGGGGTAGGAACCATGGATGTCTATCTCGTCATTCGAGAAGATCGCAATCACTACGGGTACATCGACACCTCAGTCTTAGGTGTCTACCGCGAACTGAAGTTGGCGCGACTCGAGCGCCTGCGCGATCGCAAGCGGGCGATCGCGGAAGGACTCGACGTGAACTACAACAACCCGCACGGCGACACGTGGGAGGTCTATTGGAAGATCGAGGGCGCGTTCGTGGAATGAATGAGCGGACGAGGTCCGGCTAAAGCCGGACACTACATTCGCCCAGAGCCTGCCTACCGCGAATCGCGCGGCGGCACGGTGCGCGTCAGGAACGCGCGGACGGTCTCGTAGATGCGCAGCGTCTCCACGTCGCTGAATCCGCCGTGCTTGCCGTTCGGCACGGTCAGCAGTTCGTTCACGACGCCGGCCCGCGTCAACTGCGCGTGGAATGCCACGGCGTACTCGTACGGCGACGTCGGGTCCTGGTTGCCGTGAATGGTCAGCACCGGCGGCGACGAGGCGCGCACGTATGACGACGGCGACAGCTTCAGCGCCAGATCCTGCCGGTCGGTCCGCGGCCCAATCCAGTTGTTCACCGCGGTGTTCGCGGTCTGCCCGGTCAGCACGTCGAGCAGGTTCGGGAACCCATACCAGTTGATGACCGCGGCCACCTTCAGGTCGGCCGCTCCCGGACACTGGCTGTCGAGCCCGGCACTGAGCGGCGCCATCGCCGCCAGCAGCGCCAGGTGCCCCCCCGCCGAATTCCCCGACACCACCACCCGCGACGCGTCGATGTTGTACTCCTTCGCGTGCTCGTAGACCCACCGCAGCGCACAGTGGCAGTCCTCGGCCGCAGCCGGCGCAGGTGCCTGCTGTAGGAGCCGGTAGTCGACGTTCACGACGTTCCACCCCATCTGGAAAAACGGCAACAGCGTCGGCAGGCTCGCCTCCTTGCTGCCGCCAATCCAGTTGCCGCCGTGAATCCAGATAAGGGTCGGCGACGGTGCAGTGGCGGTGCGGTTCTGGTAGACGTCGAGTGTCGATTCGAACGAACCGAGCTTCAGGTAGGTGAGGTTCGCGGTGGTGCGGTACGCACTGCCGCTGCCGACGACAGGCGCAAGAGCGGCCACGTCCTGTGCGCCGGCGTCGGCCGCCGTGGCAATCACCAGGCTCACGACAACGCTGCGGAATAGCTGGCCCATAGGGTGCTCATTCTGCCACGCGTGGCGGCCCACGCGCCGTTCGTCGCGGTCGATGGTCGTGCCACGAGCGCAGAGGACGCAGCGGTCCGGCGCGATACCGCGCGTCGGCTACGGGGTGCTCGCAGTAGCAATTACCACCTAAGTGGTACCACCTTGGGTGGCTACCCATCCGTATCAGGCTGGGAATATATTGAATTCCAAGGAGTTCAGCACATGGGTATCGAGAAGCGTGGATTCGCATCAATGGACCGGACGCGACTGAAGGAACTGTCGGGGACCGGCGGCCGCAAGGCCCACGCGATGGGCCTCGCGCACAAGTGGACGCGCGAGGAAGCGCGAGCCGCGGGCCTGCGCAGTGTCGAGATGCGCCGGGCGCGCAAGGCGGCCGAAGACGTCGCCAGCCAGCAGGAACCAGCGGCCTGACAGGCCGCCGTCGCACGCACGGACGCCGTCAGGCGCCGTGCGAGTCCTCGTCCGTGCCGCCGAGATAGCCCGCTGTTCGCTGCTACCTAGACACAGGTAGGACGGCCTCTTCCCCTTGCGCCGCTCGACGGCCGCAGGCACACTTTCTGAGCGCCACGTGCCAGTGGCGCCACGAAGCAGCCTGTGCCCATGGTCGTCAGCCCTCCAATCCGCCACCGCTTCATGCTATTTCGTGCGTTCGTGTGCGCCTGCATCGTCGCGGCGTGCGTCGGCGCGTCCGGGCACGCAGAAGCGCCTGTCCAGGTGGCTGCCGGCGTGCCGGTCCGCCTCCACGCCGAGGAACGGCTGCGCTCGAATGCCGGCGACATCGTGCTCCGTCCGCTCGCGCATGCCAGCGTGCAGATCGAATTCGGCGGCCGCACGATCTACGTCGACCCCTGGCGCGGCGCCAGCCTTGCCACCGCGCCGGCCTCCGACCTCATTCTCGTGACCGATGCCGATGCGGGCGCGCACCACCTCGATCCCGCGGCGCTGCAGCGCCTGCGACGTCGTGGCGGCACGGTCGTCATGCCGGCGTCGGGACGCACGAAGGTGCCCGACGGCGTGGTGCTCGAGAACGGCGCCACGCGCCGTTTCGGCGACGTCACGGTAGAGGCGATTGCCGCCCACGACCTCCTGCCCGGCGAGCCGTTCCACGCGAAGGGCGTCGCCAACGGCTACGTGCTCACCCTTGGCGGCCGCCGCGTGCTGTTCGCCGGCGTCACTGAATGCGTGCCTGAAATCAAGGCACTGCGCGACATCGACGTCGCGTTCCTGCCGATGAACCTGCCCAACGGACGCATGACGCCGTCGGCCGTGGCCGAGTGCGTGCGCAGTTTCTCGCCGAAGGTCGTCTATCCCTACCACTACGATCAGGGCTACATCGCCAGGCTGGCTGGCCGGGGCGACCCGGCCGGTGCCGCAACTGCCGCGGCTTCCGTCCGCACGCTGGCGGCGGCGCTGCAGGGTGTGGCCGATGTGCGCGAAGCGAACTGGTATCCGGAACGGTAACAGCGTGGGAGCGTCGGGTTCGCTCCCACGCCCCACCCTAACGGCGCTGCAGAATCGGCGCGTCGTACGCGTCGTCGAGATTCCCCTCGGTGAGGAACCGCTTGGTGTCGGCCGCGATGACATTCGACAGCAGCAGTAGCGACACGAGGTTCGGAATC
>Ga0114974_10003616_pt1 | contig 11625 bp, 9 predicted proteins | sample S_130206_EF_Meta_FD_87318 | JGI IMG/M metagenome (GOLD analysis project Ga0114974, IMG submission 87318) | Freshwater microbial communities from Lake Simoncouche, Canada to study carbon cycling - S_130206_EF_MetaG | ecosystem: Environmental > Aquatic > Freshwater > Lake | place: Lake...
GTGAAAGTGATTTAGCAAAATACAAGGGCGAAGAACGCTTGCCGGTATTGCGCATGCGCATGCCTGACGGTTCAACAACATTTACCGATTCGATTCGCGGCGATGTAACTTTCGATCACAACTTCGTTCCGGATTTCGTACTAGTCCGTGGAGACGGTTCTCCGCTTTATACCCTTGCAGTTGCGGTTGATGACATAATGATGAAAATTACGCATGTACTTCGTGGCGAAGATTTACTTTCTTCTACACCTCGCCAAATTCGGGTTTACCAAGCGATGGGCGTAGGAGAATCTGATTACCCAACCTTTGCGCACCTGCCATTTGTTATGGGTCAAGACAACGCAAAGCTTTCGAAGCGAAATGGTGAAGTTTCAATCGCCTGGTATCGCGATCGCGGTTTCTTGCCAGAAGCAATCTGCAACTACTTGGCACTTCTCGGCTGGTCTCCTGGTGATGATCGTGAGAATGTAACAATGAAGGAAATTACTGAACTATTCACAATAGAACGCGTGCACTCAAGCCCGGCACGTTTTGATATGAAGAAACTTGAAGCAATCAATGGCGACAAGATTCGCGAACTCACCCTTGAAGAATTGCTAAAGCGGACCACACCATTCTTAGTAAAAGATGGCGTAATAACTGGAACCTCGCAAGAACTTGAAGTCGTAAAGAGCGCGCTACCTATAATTCAGGAGCGAATCGCAACACTTGCTGAAGTTTCACAGATGTTGAAGTTCTTATTCGTTGCAAAATTTGCCATAGATAGCGAAGAACTTCCAAAAATATTGGATGAGCAGTCACAAATCGTCTTGAAGAAGACTGATGAAGTTCTAAAAGGCCTTGCTAGTTGGGATCATGAAACAATTCACGAAGCGCTAAAAACTGCGTTAATTGAAGGTTTGGGGCTCAAGCCACGTATTGCATTTAGCGCGATTCGAATTGCCGTAACCGGAAGCCACATCTCACCACCGTTATTTGAATCTCTAGAGCTTCTTGGTCGTGAGCGCTCACTTGAGCGAATTGCATCTTCAATAAAGTAATCGGGCGGCGTGATACTTAGAGTTTGCCTTGAGTTCACTCTCTTAGAACTTAATTCTGCTTGCATTCAAATAGCATTGTTGAGTGGATATAAATCGCTTAGAGACAGCCCGCCTTTTCCATCGGTTTGGGTTTGGTCCACGTCCTGGTGAATTTGTAAATGCAGTAAATGCTGGAGTATCTGCCACTCGCGAGAAGCTATTTGCAAATTCTGGAACAGACTTAGGATTGATGAACGTTCCTCAATTAGTGGTTACCGATCTTGGGAAACGCCCGTCACCTGATGACCCGCAACTCGCCAGTTACACCAGCGAATTGCGTAGGCAGAATACCGAGTTAACGACATGGTGGCTGGACCGCATGGCGTTGGCAGATTTTTCGCTTCAAGAAAAAGCAACTTGGTTCTGGCACGGTCATTGGGCAACCTCAATTAAGAAACTAAATTTTGCGTTACCAATGTATAAGCAACATCAGACTCTGCAGAAATACGCACTTGGAAATTTCAATGAAATGGTAACGGCGATGCTGGATGATGGAGCACTTCAATTTTGGCTTGATGGGCAGGAAAATACCGCAAAATCGCCGAATGAAAACCTAGCGCGCGAGTTGATGGAGCTTTTCACATTGGGCGTTGGCCGTTATTCTGAAGCCGATGTTAAGGAACTTTCCCGCGCACTGACTGGAATTCAAGTAGCTCGAAGTAGCGGAGAAGTTACCTTTAAAAAGAATAGATTTGATAACGGAACCAAGAGCATCCTTGGAGTGTCGCAAAATTTTGATCGAACTTCTGCAGGAAAATTCTTGGTATCCCAACCGGACTCCAAACGCTTTATTACGGAGCGATTTTGGTTCAGATACATGTCTAGCCAATTTCCATTGCCTGAGGAAACTGAATTTGAGGGCGCCTTCGAAAGTCGTGAAATCAGAGAGTTGCTTCTTGCGCTTGCTTCAAGCGACGCCATGAGAGATACGAGATACGAACTAGTTAAGTCACCTGTCGAATGGTTCATTGCGGTATGCCGTGCGCTAAGTGTTACGCCATCCAAGTTGACAAAGAATTCTGCGCTACTCAATTACTTGGAAAAACTTGCGCAAGTTCCCTTCGATCCACCCAATGTCGGTGGTTGGCCGACCGATGATGCTTGGCTTTCATCGGCTAGTGCGCAATTTAGAGCCAGTTTTGCCTCTTGGCTTATAGCCCAAGGTGATATCTCCCCAATTGAAAATTTAACTCCAGGGGAGCGAGTTCAAAAAACTGCTGACTTATTGGGAGTTGTTGAATGGAGCGCTCGAACAAAATCAGCCCTTGAAGGAAATACTAAGAATTCAAAGCGCTTAATCCTGTTAGCGATTTGCAGTCCTGAATATTTGGTGAGTGCGTAATGGATACCGTTACCCGTCGCAAGTTTTTGCAGCTAACTGCTGGGGCCAGCATTGGAGCAGCAGCAGCCTTCCTATCAATTGAAGAAATTGCAGCAGCAGCAAGTGCTCGCCCGTTGGCATCCGGAACCCCAATTTTGGTAATAGTAACTTTGTATGGTGGTAACGATGGATTAAATACTGTTATTCCATTTAAAGATCCGATTTATTACAGCTCTCGGCCAGATATTTCATATAAGCAAGAAAGTGTTCTGCAATTAGATTCGCAGTACGGATTAAATCCTTCAATGACTGGCATAGCGAATCTTTGGAAAGATGGGAAAGTAGCGATTGTTCGCGGTGCTGGTTACCCAAGTCCAGATCGTTCACATTTCTCTTCAATGGCCAAATGGCAGTCTGGCAGTCCAAAGACGCTTTCAAAATCAGGATGGATTGGTAGATGGATAGATTCACAACCTGATGATCCGATGTTGGCAATTAGTCTTGGATCTGTTCTTCCACCACTTTTAGCTGGTGAAAAAAAGGTTGGCTCTGCCTTACCGCTAGGAGGTTTGGTAATTCCGCAAGGCACAGTTGGCGCAGATTTTAGAAAACTTAGCCTGCCATCAACTTCAGATTCAAAATTGAGATCACTTGCTGCAAATAGCATGAAGGATCTTTTCAATATTTCAGAGAAAATTACGCCCATTTTGAAGAAACCAGAACCAACAGAGGTTGAACTTCCAACCATAAATGGTGGCAATGCTGGGGGCGATTCAAATTTAACTCAGCAATTAAATATAGTTTCAAAACTTATCCAGGCAGATGCACCAACAAGGGTTTGGTCGGTGTCGCTCGGAGGATTTGATACCCATGCAAATGAAGCAAATGCGCAATCGATTTTGTTAGGTTCAGTTTCTTCTGCAATTGATAAGTTTATGTCGGGCTTAAAGACTTCAAAACATGGAGCAGATGTTGTCGTTCTTGTTTACAGTGAATTCGGCCGCCGTGTTGTAGGAAATGCCTCGAAGGGAACAGATCACGGAACTTCAGGGCCAATGTTTATCATCGGAGATAAAATTAAAGGTGGTTTTTATGGAGACCAACCTTCGCTCTCAAATCTAGTAGACGGAGATTTATCCGTGACAACGGATTTCAGAGACGTTTATGCATCACTTATCGAAGACGTTCTAAAAAGCCCCGCTGATAGGTATTTAAATAATTGGAAGGGCCGCACGAAATTCTACAAAGCTAGGTAATTTTAAGCTTTCCATTCGGGTATCCTTGCTCAGTCAAATTAAATTTATTGGGGTATGGGGTAATTGGCAGCCCTGCTGATTCTGGTTCAGTGAGTCTAGGTTCGAGTCCTGGTACCCCAGCGTATTAAAAACTTAATAGCGGTACATCTCGGCCCCGTCGTCTAGTGGCCTAGGACTCTGGCTTCTCAAGCCAGCTACGCGGGTTCGAATCCCGTCGGGGCTACAACACCTAGGATTGAATTGGAATTATCTTAAATGTAAACGTCGTTTGATCGCGCTCTTCAAACGGTAGAAGAATTCTTTTGAAATCGCTTTACCGTGCATTTTCTCCAATGAACTCATATCAACGCCAATCATGGCTCTTGCAACGGTTTCTATGGAAATAGTTGTGACCGGAGAGTTTAATCCTGTAGGAATTTTAGAGAAGTCACTTCGGTCAAGATCTCCAACCACCTTGATTCCAAGAGACTTAATCTTGGCCACGTTCTGCGAATTTAACTCTACTGCCTTAGCAATGGCCCACTCTGGTGTCAATATTTTTTCGTCTCTTTCATCATGCTTATCGGAGCGCGTTAAGGCCTTTATATTTCCTTTGCGAATGAATATTTCATATGAATCCCAATCAAGATCTTTTGGATAAGTCCGATTAATTTCCAGCAAAAGTGAAGCTTCTGTAAATGTTAGGGATCGATTCATCTGTATGTGTGCAGGTTCTTTTAAAATCCCCTTTGGGATTCCAGCAAGATCTGCAAATGTTTCGTAAAGGTAGGTTGGATTAGATTCATTGACTGTGATCAACGAGACCTTTTCTGTGCCAAAAGTTTCAGCCCAGCGGGCTACGACATCACCATGCAGATTTCGCTTCCAGAAGGATGGCGTGAATTTTGCTTCGCCTGGAAGGTCAAAAATTGATTCCAGCCATTCTGAATAAGATTTCTTCAATCCATATTTTAAATACTGCTGATAGGAGCTTGCCAACATAAAGGGAAGTGGGCGCCAAGTAAAGATCACTTGGACATCAAATCCGCTAATTCGTTTTGCCATATCAGCCAGTTGAAGTAAATCGGCCTCGGAGAAGAATTCACTGCTAATAATCGCAGTGTCTTTACTAGAACTTATCTTCTTCTCTAATTTTTTCCATTCAATTGCATTCGCTGATTTGCCACCGCGATTTTTCCACCCCCACGTCTTTTCGATTACCGACCGAGCGGCTCGGTGGTGGGAGTTTCCTGCAATGTGTGGATAAAAAAACTTAGACTCCAATAATTCATCTCGCACTTCACTAAGCGCCTGCTGTAGCGCCGTTGTTCCCGTTTTATGAAAACCTGGGTGAATTATAAGTTTCTTCAATTTATCATCCGATTAGTCGAACCGCGTTAATCAAAATAATTGCAACACCAACAAAAATTCCGAGTTGTCTTTTAGGCAACCAGGAAACAAGTTTTGCTGCAATCGGAGCCACTAAAATTCCACCAAGCGCCAATCCACCAACAACAGCCCAATCGATATCTAGACGTGCGATATTTGCCAAAAAGGCCAAACTTGCACAAACTGCAACTATGAATTCAGCAGCGCTTACTGTGCCAATAATTTTCTTTGGTTCAGTTTGTGTTGTAGCCATGAGAGTTGGAGTTACAACCGGGCCCCATCCGCCACCACCCGAAGCATCGATGAAACCACCGGTAAAACCAAGATACGTTAAATAATTAGGATTCGAGATCTCGACTAAGTTTGGTTGATTTGCTTGGAAAATATTTCGGTAGACCAGAATGAAACCGAGCAACAACAAAATTGTGGAGATAAAAATACGCCCGTTAGTTAAATCAATCGAAGATAAGAACGTTGCGCCCAGCGCCGCTCCGATGCCACCCGGGATTGCAAGCCGAACTAGTATTTTTGTGTCTACATTTTCCCGATGCCAGTGCGATAGGCCAGAAGCGAGAGTTGTTCCAATTTCTGCAGCGTGAACTGCAGCAGAAGCAACTGCGGCGGACGCGCCAAGAGTTAATAGAAGAGTGGAACTTGTTAATCCAAAGCCCATACCGAGTGAGCCATCAATTAATTGAGCGATGGCGCCCGCAATTGCAAATGGCAGCCAGGTCATTTTGCGACCTCCATAACTATCTCGGTATTTACTTTCAATTCAAGTGTTCCATCTAGAACTATCTCGGCATTGAGTGGCGCTTCATACTCTTGACCAATTCCGGTCATGTTTGGTAAATCGCCGGCCGCCGCTTTCTTGTAGAGACCCTTTGGATCTCGCTTCGCACATAATTCGGCTGGAGTATTGACCCAAACTTCAATGAACTTACCTGGTTCAAATAATTCGCGGGCTTGATCGCGGTCAACACGGAATGGACTTACAAGTGCAACAATCACAATTAGGCCAGCATCCATCATTAATTTTGCTACTTCAGAAACTCTGCGAACATTTTCTGCGCGATCTTCTTTAGCAAATCCCAAGTCCTTATTTAAACCAAGCCGCAAGTTATCGCCATCTAGAACATAAACATGTCGACCAAGTGCATAGAGTTCTTTAGCAAGTTCATTAGCAATTGTTGATTTACCAGAACCGCTTAATCCGGTGAACCAGAGAACTTTGCCAACCTGGCCTTTCTGGGCCGCGCGCTTCTCCGCATTAATTTCATAAGCTTGTTCTGTAACATTTTCAGAACGACGCAGCGCATGCACAATCATTCCGGCGCCAACAGTATTTAAAGTAGAACGATCAACAAGGATGAAGTTACCGGTCTCGCGGGAATCAATGTAGTTAGAAAGCGCAACAGGAGAGTCAGTTGCAATTTCAACGACGCCAATTTCATTCATCTTCAGGGTACGAGCAGAATCATGCTCGCCAGATTCGATATTAATTTTATGTTTAATAGTTGTGACAATGGCCGGCGTTGAAGTAGATCCTGAAATCAGAAGGTAAGAGCGGCTATGGATGAGTTCGGCTTCACCAAGCCAGACAATATTTGCGGTAAATCTATCTGCTGGTGGTTTTGTATTAGTCGCAAGGTGGAGAACATCTCCGCGCGCAGCATCGACTTCTGGTTCGAGAACGATATTAAGAGTTTGTTCGTGGCCTGCGGTGGTTAAATCACCATCAAAGGTGACCATTTTTGCAATCTTTGCCTTCTTCTTACTTGGCAGAATTACAACTTCATCGCCAACATTAAATTTTCCATTGACTAAAGTTCCGGCTAATCCGCGGAAGGTATCTACTCTGGAGATGTATTGAATTCCAAAGTGTGGGCTGGTCATGGAATCTTCGGCCAAATTCTGATTTTGGATGTATTCAAGAAGAGTTGGCCCGGTATACCAATCCATATTCTTGCCTTTAAAAACTACGTTATCTCCGACGAGTGCGCTTACCGGAATAATTGCATGCTCGGCTATTTTCAACCGGGCTACAGCTGGAGCAATTTGCGCAGAAATCTCGGCAAACTTATCTTTCGAATAATCAAACATATCTAATTTGTTAATAACAATTGCAACTCTACTTACTCCCATAAGAGCGCAGATTGTTAAATGTCTAAGTGTCTGTGGTCTAACACCGCGGGCTGCATCAAGTAGTACAAGTGCAACATCAGATCTGGACGCTGCAACAGCCATGTTGCGTGTGTATTGCTCGTGGCCAGGTGCGTCTGCAATTATCAATCGACTCCCATTTAGAAGTGACATCGAACGGTATGCAACATCGATTGTGATTCCCTGTTCGCGCTCTGCTTCAAGCCCGTCGGTTAGTAGTGAGAAATCTATTTCTCCTGCCGCAATTGTTGAACCACCACGGCGAACACTTCTTGCAGTGGCCACTGTGTCATGAGGAATGCTGTCAGTTTCGACAAGTAGCCGGCCGATTAAAGTAGATTTTCCGTCATCAACGCTGCCACAAGTTAAGAGGCGAATAAGCGGTTTGGTTTTTAGAGTAGCCATTAGAAATAGCCCTCGGTTTTCTTCTTCTCCATTGAATCTTCTTTATCGCCATCAATTAATCGTGTTGCACGTTCCGATAATTTAACTTCTGATACTTCGGCTAAAACTTCAGCAATAGTTGTTGCAGTTGATTCAACTGCTGCAGTTAGAGGATAGCAACCCAAAGTTCTAAATCTAATTAAGCGATTCTCTGGGGTCTCGCCATTTATTAAGGGGAATCTTTCATCATCGACCATAAGCATTTGGTCACCGCGCCAAACTACGGGTCGCTCTTTTGCGAAGTAGAGAGGATTAATTGGAATTTCATTCAGGCTTATGTACTGCCAAACATCTAATTCAGTCCAATCCGATATTGGAAAAATTCGCATTGATTGTTCGGGGCGAAGGCGAGTGTTGTAAGTGCGCCAAAGTTCTGGGCGCTGTTCTCTTGGATTCCAGCGGTGGCCAGCTTCACGGACGCTGAATATCCGTTCCTTGGCCCGACTCTTCTCCTCATCCCGGCGCGATCCACCAATTGCACCGTCAAACCCATATTTATCAAGTGCTTGGCGAAGTCCTAAGGTTTTCATAATTCGGGTGTATTCAGAGATTCCACGAGTAAATGGAGTGACGCCTTCTTGCACGCCTTCTTGATTGGTGTGAACGATTAATTCCAAACCATACTTACCGGCAACTTCATCTCGAAAGGAGATCATCTCTTTAAATTTCCAAGTGGTATCAATATGCAAAAGTGGAAATGGAATTGGCGCTGGGTAAAAAGCTTTTCGAGCAAGGTGCAATAGGACTGAGGAATCTTTTCCTATTGAATAGAGCATCACCGGTTTGGCAAACGAGGCGGCGGTCTCTCGGAGAATTTCTATCGATTCATTCTCGAGAGCCTTTAGGATTTCTGGCGAGCTCTGCACATTGGAATCTTAGTTATTTATCGTATGAAACTGGCAAAAAAGCCTGATGTGCCGCTATTTTTTAGCTAAATGCTCGGTCAATCTAGCGGCTGTTGCAACAACGGCCGCGGCATGAATTCGTCCAGGTTGGCGGCCTAATCTTTCAACGGGTCCACTAATACTTACTGCAGCAATAACTTTATTATTTGGCCCGCGAACTGGCGCTGATACAGATGCAACGCCGGCTTCACGTTCACCAACTGATTGCGCCCAACCACGGCGTCTCACAGCAGCGAGTGAAGCTGCAGTAAATTTCGAATTATTAAGGGCGCGATGTAATTTGTCGGCATCTTCCCAAGCAAGAAGAATTTGGGCGCCAGAACCGGCCTGCATAGTTAATACGGTTCCGGTTGGAACTGAATCTCGAAGCCCAGATAAACGTTCGGCCGTAGCTACACAAATACGTTGGTCACCTTGGCGACGATAAAGCTGGGAACTCTCTCCAGTTGCATCGCGAAGTGCGGCTAACGCAGCACCAGCAACGGCCAACAACCGATCTTCGCCCGCGGCTGAAGCTAATTCAGATGATCTAAGGCCCAGTATGAAACGGCCGGCGTAATCTCTAGAAACCATGCGATGAAATTCAAGTGCTACTGCTAATCGATGCGCAGTAGGGCGAGCGATTCCAGTTGCGGCTACAAGTTCAGATAGCGAATGCGGGCCGGCTTCAAGGCAGGCCAGAATTTTTACGGCTTTATCTAATACGCCAACTCCGCTATTCTTTCTGTCCACGATGTAATACTGGCATCTCACCATTTGAAATGCAAGTATTTGGGAATAAAAATAAGGGGCTGTGATGGGAAAGACGTTAGCCGAAAAGATTTGGGCTGATCACATTGTTCGCCAACACGAAGGCGAACCAGATCTTCTTTATATCGATCTGCACCTAATTCATGAAGTTACAAGCCCGCAAGCTTTTGATGGTCTGCGCCTAGCAAATCGAAAAGTGCGCCGCCCAGAACTAACTATTGCTACTGAAGACCACAACGTTCCAACGCTGAATATTGACAAACCAATTGCTGATCCAGTTTCAAAACTGCAAGTAGATACGTTGCGCAACAATTGCGCCGAATTCGGCGTTCGTATCCACTCACTTGGCGATGTCGAGCAGGGAATTGTTCACGTGGTTGGTCCACAACTCGGAATTACTCAACCCGGAATGACAATTGTCTGTGGTGATTCGCATACCTCAACACATGGTGCTTTTGGTGCGCTTGCATTCGGTATCGGAACATCAGAAGTTGAACATGTTCTAGCAACTCAGACCCTTCCACTTGTTCGCCCAAAAACAATGGCGATAAATGTTGAAGGAACGCTAAGGCCAGGTGTAACCAGTAAAGATATTATTTTGGCAATCATTGCAAAGATTGGAACTGGCGGAGGACAGGGCTACGTTCTTGAATATCGCGGTTCTGCAATTCGTGCGCTTTCAATGGAGTCACGAATGACCGTATGCAATATGTCGATCGAAGCGGGCGCCCGGGCCGGTCTTATCGCACCAGATGAAATTACCTTTGAATACTTAAAGGCAAAGCCACATGCACCTAAGGGCGCTGATTGGGATGCTGCAGTTTCATATTGGAAAACTCTGCAATCGGATTCAGATGCGAAGTTTGACGTAGAAATTTCACTAAATGCAAGTGAGTTAGAACCATTCGTTACTTGGGGAACAAACCCAGGCCAAGGTTTACCGCTTAATTCAAAGGTGCCAAACCCAGCGGAAATCACTGATGCTGAAGAGCGCGGCGCAGCAGAACGAGCCCTTACTTATATGGGACTTGTTGCTGGCACACCTCTTAAAGATATTAAGGTCGACACAATTTTCTTAGGTTCTTGCACCAATGGTCGTATCGAAGATTTACGTTCTGCTGCCGACGTGCTTAAAGGAAAGAAGATTTCTAAAGAAGTTCGTATGCTTGTTGTTCCAGGTTCTGCTCGCGTTAGATTGCAAGCAGAGAGCGAAGGCCTAGATAAAGTATTTCTAGATGCCGGAGCCGAATGGCGCACCGCAGGTTGTTCCATGTGTCTTGGTATGAACCCAGATCAGCTTGCAGTTGGTGAGCGTTCTGCTTCAACTTCAAATAGAAACTTTGAAGGCCGTCAAGGTAAAGGTGGACGCACTCACTTAGTAAGCCCACTTGTCGCCGCAGCAACTGCGATACGCGGCACACTTTCATCACCGGCAGATTTGTAAGGAGAGAAAAATGGAAAAATATTTAAGTCATACCGGCAGCGTTCTTCCACTTCGCCGAAGCAATGTTGATACCGATCAAATCATTCCTGCTGTGTATTTGAAGCGAGTTACAAAGAGCGGCTTTGAAGATGGCCTCTTCGGAGCATGGCGCAATGATCCAGAGTTCGTTCTCAATAAACCAGAATATTCTGGCGCCACAATTCTTGTAGCAGGAGTTGATTTTGGAACCGGGTCTTCACGTGAGCACGCGGTATGGGCGCTACAAAATTATGGTTTTAAAGTAGTTCTCTCCAGTCGCTTCGCAGATATCTTTCGTGGCAATTCCCAGAAGGCTGGGTTGCTCACTGTTGTAATTGATCAAGCAGATATTGAAGCCATTTGGGTTGCCGTTGAGGCTGACCCCAAAACCCAAATCAAAGTGGACCTTGAAGCCAAAACTGTTAGCTATGGAAGTAAGTCAATCGCGTTTGCAATCGATGATTACACCAGATGGCGTTTGATGGAAGGTCTTGATGACATCGGTCTTACGCTTAAAAACATTGATCTTGTGAGTGCTTTTGAAGAATCTAGGCCAAGTTTTAAGCCTAAAACACTGCCAGCACTTTCATAAGCAATAAAAATTTCAAAACTCTAAAGTTATAATCTAGAGTTTTTCTCGCATGAAAAGTGCATTTTTTGTATTTAAAATAGAAATTATAAATTCCGACACGCCCCAAGATATGTCACGAGTTATTTGTTTAGACGCGTAGATTTCTAACCAAGTTAGGCGAACGCCTAAATTTTACGCGTAATAAGGGGATTAATATGAACAAGGCCCAGTTCATCGCAGCATTGGCTCCGCACTTCGGCGATAGCAAGAAGGAAGCGGCTCGTGCAGTAGATGTAGTTTTTGACA
>Ga0114974_10003619_pt1 | contig 11621 bp, 5 predicted proteins | sample S_130206_EF_Meta_FD_87318 | JGI IMG/M metagenome (GOLD analysis project Ga0114974, IMG submission 87318) | Freshwater microbial communities from Lake Simoncouche, Canada to study carbon cycling - S_130206_EF_MetaG | ecosystem: Environmental > Aquatic > Freshwater > Lake | place: Lake...
ACGCGGTGTCGAGTGAGTATGCGCTTTGGAATGTATTGCTTGATCCTTCGGAATCAGTTCCCGAATCAGTCGTGTTGTCGCTTCATTCCGCGCTTGACCCTCTCCGACCTGACCCACTCACTGCCGAAATCGGGCCAGCACGACAAGATTGGCGTCTGTTGATGCGTGAAGGCGCATCACGCTGTGCAAGTGGCGACTTGGACGCCGGTTCATCATTCCTAGAGGCGGCGGAAATTCTTGCGACGTTGGCCGCAGACTTCTCGCTTGCAGGTGATGATGCACATTCCGACGTGGCGCGGGAACTCGGAGCTCGGGCAGTGCTGCTCTCTGAGCTATGTGGCGCTCCGCCACTCAGCCGTAGCAGCGCTATGTCGGCGCGGGCAAAGGTCGAAAGCCTGGGCTTAGGATCCGACACATGGAGCGCGCGGCTCATCGACGCAGCTGCGGGAGGGATCGCTGACGCTCGGGCAGGATTTAGACTTGATCCAACGAATCCGAACGATGCACTTGCGCTTGAGGAACTCGCTGCGATTCGTGTGATCTACGGACGTAGTACCGCTGTTGTCACGCCAAACTTGGCACTTGCGCCGATCACTGACCGCACGGTATTTGCACGTGCGTTGGTCAGAGCGGCCTCCGCCACGGGAAATCCATGATTCGACTCGTTCCGAATACCGGCATCCAGTTTGTGAAACTGGCACCAATCGTCCTGAAGGATCTTGTTGCGCACGAGTTCCGCGCACGCCGCGGAGTGAGCTTTGGCTCATTGGCAGAACTTGCTCCGCGACGACGCCCGAGCCCTTCAATTGACGATGAAGAAAGTGACAACAATCCGGCGGTGTCTCAACTGAAGCCGCGTGCAGCAGACATGCAATTGCTCGACGGCCTGATCAGGGCATCCGGCACAGGATTGTGGATCCCCATTCCCTTTGATAGCGGTGGTCTTTGGGCAGCGATTTTCCTTGCCAAGGACACCACGCTTGGCATGATCAGCCCGGTACTCGCGATTGATACAACACTCGAGTCAGACGGAAATCCCGAAGGGCTTGCTCCCGATGAACTTGGTGAGCGCATTCCAGCTCCCTGTGCTCCGATTTTTTGGCGCCGGGATTCAACTTACCAACATGCTCGTGCATTGGCTCAGGCTTTGCCAACTTCAGCTGGCACCTCCCCGGTTGACGCAATTCAGATGGCCATCGCGGGTTTAGCAGACTTTCTGGCACGCGCCGGCACCGCCAATATTCACTTAGAGCGCCGCCCCGAGAACCGAAGTGCCATTGGTGTGGATGTCATCATCGATCTTGGCAACAGTCGAACATGTGTGCTTCTCCGCGAGCAAGGAGCCGACGGTCGGCGGGAGCGACTCAGTCTGGTCTATCCCGACGATCCGCGGGTTTCAGCCCCGAGTCCTTTCGACACGCAGTCGGCATTCTTTGAGCACGAGGTGCTACCGCGATCGGTAGAGGGCACCTTTAGCTTTCGTTTCCTATCGATGATCAAGATGGGGCGAGGCGCGCTTGACGCGCTCGCGCAGGCTCGACAAGATGTTCGACCGCTCGGGCTCAGCACTCCCAAGCGCTATTTGTGGGAAGACGCCGGCGCGGTACCGTGGGAGTGGCGATACGCCAATCCGAAGTACAACGATCGCTCCACGATGTCGCCCCCCATTCGCGGGGAAATCCTGCGCCGGATGGATACGCGTCGTCCATTCAAGTCACCAGCAATCCCAGAAATTCCGGTGCAGCCGGACTATCCGCGCGTGGCATGCATGGTGTGGGCAATGGTGGAACTCCTTGAGCAGTCGTTTCGGCAGATCAATTCACCTGAATGGCGCCGCGCCTCAGCCAATGCGCCCTATGCGGATAAACGAAGGCAAATTCGCAATGTTGTCGTCACTTATCCGGCGGGACTTCATTCGGTGGAACTGAAGAACCTGCGCAAGGCCACCGAGCGAGCAGCTCGGCTTTGGTCTGAGTTTCGCTCATCTCCAGAAATGTTTTGCACCGGAGCCACTGTTGATGTGGATCCCCAACATGGCGTGCCTCCCCCAGTTGTGCAGTTAGTGTGTGACGAAGGTCTTGCTATCCAAGTGTGCTGGCTGTACGGCGAGGCAATGCATCGTTTCCAGGCGGACCCGGAACTATTGATTGGTGCGCTCGGGCGCCGTCGGGGTGGGGTGAACACCCTGCGCCTTGCGTCAATTGATATTGGTGGTGGCACCATTGACCTGTCAATCTCCGACTATCGCGCAGATCCCAAGCTTCCCGTCGGGGCGGCGTTCATCTGTGACCAACTCTTCCATGACGGCATTAGCCGTGCAGGCGATGATGTAGTTCGTGGAATCCTTGAAGAGATTGTCTTTCCCGCCATCGTCCGGCAAGCGGGTGTTGCGATCGATAAGTGGAATCGTGTGTTCGCGTCGCCATCTTCCACGGACGATGCCATCCGCGAATTGCGGCTGCAATTGGTTCGTGCGGTGTGGATGCCGATTGTGATGCGCTGCCTCGCTGAGTTTGAGGCGAGCGCGGATGTTCCGGTCAGCTTCGATATTCGATCGGTTTGTTCGGAAACAACGATCATCGAAGTGTTAAATCAAATGACCCGCGATCCGAAAATTTCCGCTTCGGTGAAATCGATCGCAGATGTTGTGATTGAGGCGGACCGTACGGCAATGCGGAGCATCGTCCGCAATTCGATCGGCAAGACACTCAATCAATGCGCGGACATCGTTGATCAGTTCGAATGTGACCTCTTAGTTGTGGGCGGGAGACCATCGAGCAATCCGGCCATTCGTGACCAGATTTATGCATCCATGGCCGTGCCGCCCGGTCAGGTCTTCTTTCTGTCAGAGCAGGCCGTTGATGATTGGTACCCATTTGCTGATGGAACGGGACGCATTGGTGATGCCAAGACGTGCGGTGTCGTTGGTGGATGGCTCGCATTTGCTGCCCGGCATGGCATGGGCCAATTCATGATCACCATTTTGGATAAGCCCGAGCCGATGCCAATCATTGGCTACCTCAAGGATGCAAACCCGTCAAAGCTGCCAACCTTTTCCGACAAGGAGCGCCTGGACTTGAGCGCTGGCAGTCTTGGAATCCCGATCATGCCGATGCAGCCATTGACTATCGCTTGTCGGCGAGTAGATCATCCACAGGCTGAGGCGCGTCCAATCTACCGGCTCTCCTTAAAGCGTCAGTACATGGAAGCGTTACACAAGTCGCCTGGATTCCAGCGGGAGATTAGTGTGAAATTTGAATTACTTGAGCCGGAGCCGCCGCTGAGCCGCGCCCTCGGCGATCGGCTTGAGCCGCCGGCACTTGCGGATGTCATTCAACTCCGTGAGGGCGGGATCACAGGAATGATTCCGCGACCGCGACAAGATGGCGGCGTTGACGAAGTAGATGCCGAAGGTTGCATGGAGCTCACGCCACGAACGATGTTGGAAAACGAGGGATATTGGATCGACACAGGAATCTTCCGTCCGGTCGATGGCGCGTTTCGTTGAGAGAGTGAATGACCACTGATCCCACACATCCATCTTCACCGCAAACTCAGAGCGAAGGCTCTCCCATGAGTGCGTGGGATCAGTATCGCAGTGATGTCTTTCATTTGCTATGTGGGAATTCGCAGCCGGAATTCAGTGTCGAACGGGAGCAGCAGGCAGCAAGGCACGAGCGACAGGACGTGGAACGGCGTAGTTCACGCACGCCGGATGATGGCAAGAAAGCGAAATTAAATGATGCCTTTGAGTCAGAAGGCACTCATGATCAGCATGTTGCAGGCTCCCAGCTATCGCGAATTGGTTCGCCGGAGGGTTCCGGAGCCGCGGGTGTGGACGCACAACTGTTAGAACGCATGGGGCTCAGCGCACTCGCCGCCGTGTGGCCTCGCGATGGCATGGCGCGTCTTGTCCGGCTTGCGCGTGAAGCCGAGGCTATTGAATTGATATGGGATAGCGCGGGGTCCGGCATTCGTGCGGATGATTCTTCCGGCGAAGTCGCGAGGTTAGGTCGCTACCGTGATGATGCGATCCGATTTATCTCAGCAAGGCTTTATGTCGAGTCTCGGCACGCGGCGATTGACTCGGACGTCGTCGACACCGCCGCTTACGGTCTCGCAAACCGACTGCAGAAGTCAGTTTGTTCGGATGGAGAACAAGTTTTTGCGATCCAGCACGGAAGTAAATTTGAGTCCATCACGCAGGAGTTGCCAATTGGTGAATCATTCGACTTAATCCGACCGCTTACATTTGGTCTGAAGTCCCGTGATGGGATTGTCTCGCGAAAGGTTCTTGTTGCGGCCCACCGGAGTAGCAGAGGGGGCATGACGTGATTCAACTTCCGGAGCCAGGACAGATCATTGTTGAGATGCCGGGACGCGGGGCCATTGTCGGATTTGCTTCATATTTGCAGGGGCGATTCGACAACTTGCTAGCGCCCGGTTCGGTTGTTGATATCGATGGCGCGCGCGGAGTGGACTGGCGCATCGATGGATTTCGGCGCCTTGACAGAGACGATCCTCGTGCGACTCGTGTCGCCGCGCAACTACATGCCGCAGTCGCGCGCGTACGCATCTCCAGCGACGAACTTGGAAGGCTGGTCGGTCCCACGCAGGGTGCCGACAAGGTTCGCTTGCACAAAGGCCTTGTTGCATCAATCGGTGGACGTGGTGATCAAGATGCGATCATGCCGCGTGAAGAGGTGGAGCATCTCTACAACCTGAATCGCTTGGCAGCGGATGCAGTCGCTCGTGCAGTCGATCGTGGAGACTTGTATACGAACGACGAAAAAGTGCTGCTGATAGGTTGGGCATTTTTGCCACCTTCGGTGAAAATTGCGGATCGAGTGATCCCCGTAGAGGTATCGCTCAAACTTGAGCCAGACGAGAGCGTGGATGGTGCAGTCGTTCGAGTCCTGTCATGGCGGACGGCCGGACCGGCCGTGTCAGTTGAGTTGTTGGAATTGACCACTGCCACGAATGGCGCGTCGACTGAACATCCGATCCCATACACAATCACACCAGTAGTGGGGGATCCTGCGTCGGGCTTGTGGCGATTCAGTGTGGAGCACATTTCGGCAGGCACGCGCTTGAAAGTCGCAGCAACTGGTCCAATGGGTGTGGTTCGTTCGGCTGAACTGCAAATTCCGCATTCGCGCGATGCACAACCCTGGGGCGCTGTTGCAGGTTCTAGGCCAGCACGCGACATGGATCCCTCCGCCCCCGCCGCAACCATCCCAACGGCTGCGCCCGTCGCACCAACAGTGGTGCCCGTTGCTGCGGTTCTTAGTCCGCGCAGGCGAGTCCCGTCGCGAGTTTGGCTGTTGTTACTGGCGCTGCTACTTCTGCTGCTATTGATCATGCTTTGGTATTACTTGCCAGCCCGACCGATCTTCGCGCGGAGCGGGGAACCGTTAACTGCAGTGCACCTTCCGATCCGTGGCGCAACTGCCGTTCGGGCGACAGTTGCCACCGCGGGCGATGTGCGTGTTGTTCCAGAGCCTGAGGCAAAGCCTGCGGATTCGGGCGCGGTGATCGTCACTCCAGTAGCGACGGGAGTACAAGCAGACAACGTGCGCGTGGTGGAAGAAGGTGGTGATCAAACATCATCAGCGCTTGGTCGAGTGATTCCCACCTATGTCGAAGAGGCGGTGGAGGAATCGCCCACCACCTCAGTGCCAGCGGTTTCCGTTCCGCAACGACGGCTTATTCCAGACTTCATTGAGGGCGCATCGCCGAGCACGTCTCGGCACTCGATTCGGTTTATGCCTTCGCTGCCGCGCTGGCGCCGCGGTACCGCGAGCACGGGCGCGCTTGCAGTTGGAGTGGAGATCGTCAACCCATCCGCATCCCTGGTCGAATGGGCAAATGCCCACGGAATGCCAGCGCGCATGCGGTCGAAAGTAGACGGAAGTGACGCGATGATCTTTACGATCGACCCTCCGGCGCTAGTCGCTCAAGGCGAGACGGTTCGTTGGAATAGTGGAGCCCTCAGTGTGACGCTCGCACCAGGATCTGTGACGCTTGAGGGATTCTTGTTCCGCCCAGTCATTGTTGCAGACCGTACGCCTTCGACTGCTGCAGGTCCCTGCACAGCGCGACTCATCGGGATCGACCCGGCTGTGCAGTCGTGGGCATCGTTGGTGTTCGTTCCGCCGCTTCAGGATGCCGCTGGCTTGGAAGTGCCCGACGTTTGGCGTGTCCAAGTTGGCGATGAATTAGGTCAACAGGACATTCAATTTTCAGCCTGTGACGGCACCAAGGTGTGCGAGCGTTTCACGATTGCGTCAGAGGCGCCATTGATCGGAGGCCCACGATGACCGCGCGAGCGCTATGGCGTGTCGAGCGCGCTCTCCCGTGCGACCTGGCCAAGGATTCCAGCGGGGTTCCGGTGATTCGCAATTGCGAGTGGGTCCGTATTTTCCTTGGACGGGCCATCTCTTTCGCGAATGTCATCGGCGAAGGTAACGGTGCTGAGTACCTCGTACTCGGCCGGACATTGGACGAGATCCCTGACGACCAAGTTCAGCGCCTTCGGTCCATCATTGAATTGGACTTTGCAGTGCTCGGGGCCTTGATTGCCAAGCACCGCGAATTTTTAGCTTCGCACGATGGAAGTGCACATGCCGAGATGTTTACTCGCGCATACGCCACGCTTCGGCATGTCACCGTCCCGGACGATGTTTGTGATTGGGTCATCACGGACGAGGGACTGACCATTGTTAGGTGGGGTACTCGGGGCAACGGGCGTCCATTGCTCGCATGGACAGCGGTCCGACTGGAGGAGCAGAAGCGCCAGTTGTTTGAAGCGCATCCCCGGCTCGGCAGGTCCATGGGAGTCAATCAGATTCCAATGCCACAGGTACGCGGCCCCGTCGAAGTCATTCAGTCAATTACGGTTGCACCCGTGCCGCTCGCGCCTGTTCGCCGCCCAACGCCGTCCGATGTTGCAACTCCCACGGGGTCGGTACTTGTGGCGAGTGCGCCTCGACCGCAAATTCAGGCGCGACCATCGAGTGTGTTGCCGCAAGTAACCCGCCGCAATGGCTTCGTCGAGTGGTGCCAGTCCCCCTACACGTGGATTACTGTCAGTGCTGCGGTCATTGTTGTAGTTTTGCTGTTTGTCCTCGTCTACCGAGGAAAGCGAATTCCCCGAGCATCTTCTGAAACGACGTCTGTTTCGATGCTTGATCTCCAGTCGGCCCAGAAGCCTTCACTATGAATGACAACACTTCAATTCAGGCGGGTCTTCAGGCCTTCGCTGCCGCGAGCTATCGGTTCTCTTCGCAAATGGATCTGTGGGTCCGTCGATTTGGCAGCGATCACGGCGACTCGGGCAGTTGGCGGATCACGCTACTGATGCACCGGTCCGACCTTCGGCGTCTTGCTGGTGCGAGTCGCAGTGGAAAGTCGATCGGTTTTTATGGCGAGAGTCAATGCGGCAAGAGCAACTTGGTTAGTCGGGTTGGTCAGGGCTTAGGTGTCATGGCCACCAAATCTGGATCGCTACTGATTGATGATCGTGCGGTTGACGGACCTTGGCGGAAGGACGGCTGTGGTGGCATTGAGTTTGCCACGTGGCTCAATCCCACCAGCAATCGTGAATCAACGGGCATCGTCTGCCGATTTTCACGATCTGGACCAAAGCCGGAAAAACCAGGATGCTTCGTGGCGAGTGTTGTTACCCACGACGACCTGGTGATGTCTCTTGCGCTTGGATGTCTTGACGATATTGAATCACAGCAGGGTGTTGCCGCTGATGCGGAATTGCGTCGCGCCATGGACGAGTTTCAGAGTTGCCCCCTTGAGCCAGACCCTGAAGACTTCATGGCGCACCTGATGGGCGCGTGGCGGTTTCTCGTTGAGCAGCGCCCGGGACATCCGCGGCTCGTAGCACTGGCGGCTGCGGGTTGGTGTGAACGCGCTCATGCATGGTTTATTGCGGGCAAGCGCCCAGTATGGAATCGCAAAGATCGGGCTTCGCCTTATCAGCGGTTTGCTGGCTTGTTGTGGGGCAATGAGCGTGAGGTCGATGATGTTTATCGTTTAGTGCTCGGTGGGCTTCTTGACCTCGCTGGCGCAACGGAAATTTCGATACCAATCGTTGATGTGTGCGGCAGTGGTCCCGATGCGACAGTCCCGCGGCCATCCCTCTTGGACATTGGGCTCATTGACCGCCTCTTTATCGATGAGGCCTCGGGTACAGATGGGGTAGAAGTCCACTTCCGCAACCAGCGGGGCGATAGCCGCACTATCAGCCTGCCACGATCATGGCTTGTGGCTCTCATACGAGAGTTAGTACTGCCCGTCGCTGGCGCGGCGAATGCGCCTACAAATACTGCTGAAATTGATATTTTGGACTATCCGGGTGCTCGCACGGTCAATCCGTCCGAGCGCTTCTCCACACACCAAGATCCACGTCGTCTGGCGCTGCAGATATTCCGGCGCGGAAAGTTGAACCGACTGTTTCTTTCAGGCGTCGAGCTGCATGATTGCAGCGCGTTGTGCCTGGTGGTGTCAGGCCAAGGGAATCTAGAGGCGGGCTCAGTAGTGCGAGCTGCGCTACGGTCTTGGCTCAATCGCGAAGAGTGGTCGAGTGCTGCGACGCAGGCGGCGGAAAGATTTGACTTTGATGGTGCACCGGAGTTGATCGATCCGGCTCTTGTTGTCGCGGTAACAAAGGCAGACCAATTGCTCCGCGATGGTGGGCAGCCACTGACCCTCTTTGGTGGTCGGCTTGATGAGATTCAAAATAAGTACTGCAGCAACCTCGACTGGCTGTTCCGCTGGGGTCCGGGTGGTGCATTTCGGCGGGTTCATTGGGTGCACAATCCCGATGTCCCCGGTGTCATTAAGCCCCACCAACTGCCTGCAGCAGCCCAGATTCGCGTCCGCGCTGCGTATGGCTCTGATGCCTATGTAGTTCGCTTTGTTGAGGAAGCGTCGCACAAATTGGACGCGTTGCTGGCGAGCCCTCCCCAAGATGTTGATGAACTCTTCAAAGTGCTTCGGCGCGTTACTGACCCAATCGATCGGGAGCTTCGGGTCAGCTCTGGGATTGTTGATATTTTGGAACTGTTGGTAGCTGCAACGGAGCGGTATTACGTTGGACCTAATGACAAGGGGCGGATTGAACGTGAACGAACGGCAGCACATTTGGATGTCAAGGCATTGCGCTCTGCTTTGAATCGAGGATTGAACCCGGTATCGGAACTGCTACGTGCGCTACAGATGACGTCCGTAGATGTTGACCGCGCCTCACGACATGCGTCATCGGAGTCGGCGTCCGTTGCGCCAACCGAGGTTGGCGTGGTTACATTTGATGACTTTTACTCAGCACTGCGCCAGCGCTTCGCGGCCCAACTGGACCGCGACTTGATGAATCAGAAATCGCGGTGGATCAATTTTCTGCGTGACGGACCGGACGCGGATTCGCGACGCTTACCGTCGATCGTTGAGCACTTCCGAGAGATTCCTGGTTCCGATTGGTTCCGTGAGCGTATTGAATCACGGGTGGGCGCAATGATTCGTCAGCAGAATACGGCGGCACTTTCGACATCAGTGCTTGGAGCAATCACCAGTTCGGTTTGGAACCGAAGCATTGTGGGATTGGATGTCATTCCAGAGGCTCCGGACGTGATGGTTCCTGTTCCGCCGCCGCTTCGTGAAGCACACGCTGCATCGGCGAAGATCCTTGACCATTGGGAGCAGAGGCTGCCTGAGGTGTATGTAAAGATTGTTGACCCGAACAACGCACGGAAACCCGGAAATGCGGAGATGGGTAAGTTGCGCGAACAATTGCGGACAGCCATTGATGAATTCATGAGGGCTTCCAAAGTTTCGAACCGGACTCCTTCACTTCGGCGATCGGCACTCGATACGCGCCTTGCAAATTTGCGAGCCGCCTTATCTGATGGCGAGGTCGACGCAGTCGCCTCAGTCTGAAACGGGGAACACATCGCATGTCAAACGAGCATCTCGCAAACTTTCTCCGAACCGGGCTTGAGCACGACGACCTCTATAGTCTCGACGATGGAGACATCGTTGCCGTGTTGTCTGACCCGTCGCTGGCAATCATTCTTGTCCATGACGACGAGCGCATTCGAGCCTTCAAGCGGCGTGGATGGCAACTACGAAAGTTTCGCGCGCAGTTACTTGTTGCCATCGATGCGCTGGTCACCCAGGCTGTTTCGGCAGGGAAAGTAGACGAATACGGCGCGGCGGTCGCGCGTTTGTATGCAGCTTCACTGATGGAGTGGTCGGGTGGTCGAAAGGGCGATTGGCTCGTTGGAGGCGGGGAGATTTCCCCAAGTGATCGCCGCGCCGCGGTTGCCGGATTTGGTGCGGGAAGATTCGATGCACCACAGTCAGTTCGTCCGCATCGCGTGGCGCGCTTATTGCTGTCCCGCGACGCCGCCGTTGAGGCGGATCCGTGGCTGAAGGCGGTCATGGCCAATGCAATTCGCGCGGCGCTATCAATGCTGCATCCAACTGGGCAATTTGCTGTCAACGCGCAGATTCGCGCCTGCGCGCTGTTGGCGTTGTCAGCACTCCCTGAGGACGATGACGACAACAAGTACCGTGATGAGTTACTGAGTGCAGCCGGTATCACTGTGGCGGAATGTGAACGAATGCGCGAGGAAATTCGGGGAGAGGCTGGTGTCCCGTCCTTATTTTCTACGGCAGGTCGCGACGCCGATCTCGAGGCGCTTTCTCGCCTGCGTTCCTTTATGGGAGCGGTCGATCGCCTGGGCCTTGTATTGAGTCCCGTAGATGTGCGTTTCAAGATGCGCCTGGAAGCAGAACTCGGCGAAATCAGCGATCCTTGGGTGCAATGGTTGTATCGCACGGCGCTGAGTGCGAACGTCGCTAGCGCGCGTGCGATGGCGACTCTGCAAGCTGCCGGTGCGGATCGCAGTAGGCGCTCGTCTGTTCTCGCCAAGCTTCTTGACGAGGCGATTATTCCGCAACAGGACGCGGGCGCCATATTCCTAGCGGAGATGCAAGCGCTGCCGTCATCACTCGCAGTACGCGTGTTTCGTTCGATTTTTGAGGTAGTTCAGTTGCGTCAAGATCACGCCGCTGCTCGAGAGTTGGAGTCCACGGCGTTGGCGGGTTGGTATGTCGACGCCCGGTCTCGATATGTTCGAGATCCGCGCGAATTGCTGCAGTTGCAGGACGATCGCGACCTTGCAAACTATTTAATGACCGCACTGCGTTCGTCCACGGTTCCCAAGGCACTTGCATCGCTCGCTGGCGACCTCGCGCAAATCTTGGAAGCTGCAGATCGGTCAGCTGCCGCCGCGTTAGGGCGCGGATGGATGTTTGACCTGGTGAAGTTTTGTGGACGTCGTATGAGCGATCCAGAATCATGGGACGGAGGTCGTCGTGTTCTGACGCCAGATGACCTGAGATTCATTGTTGAACTCGTTGCTGCGAGCAATGATGACGCCAAGGACAGTACTCGGCGATCATGGTTCAGCGTTGCTATGCCGCCAGCCCGCGAGTTTCGGCTGGCAGACGCCGCGGCGCATGTTGGATGCCTCGATGCGCCGTCGTTCCGGGCAAGGGTGCAGACCGCCGCCGAATCGCTGCGTCACGAAACGGGATTGTCTAACGAT